>WNFW01004104.1_pt1 | contig 12290 bp, 9 predicted proteins | sample 5400131 | NCBI WGS metagenome assembly WNFW01 (sample SAMN13153362, study PRJNA577476) | soil metagenome | isolation source: 20 cm soil or saprolite under grassland replicate 1 | place: USA:California | collected 2016-06-15 | reverse complement strand
GGTTTGTATTGATCCTTTTACGAAACGTTGTTCGCGCCTTTGAGTGATCGCGTACCCATGTGGTTTTAGAAAACGCAAGAGTTTGCCGAAAAGAATAGACCATCTTGGACCTTTTTTGTCGGCAGACAGTAGCTGACAGCATGACCTTATGTCAACAGGCTGAGGAGTGTGGGATTCGACATCTCGATTGTTCTATTTTCCACATCGAAACTGTCTTCAGATCCAGCCTCTCGATACTGGGGAAGGAATGCTGCCCGCTCAGAAATCCCACTAACTCGTTTTCGGCTCTGACCGCGCTTTCCACCTCCCCTTCTTGTTAGAATTCTAGAAAGCGCCCTGCTGAATTTTCTTGACGCCGAGCATCCTGAGAGTCAGACCGCTTGCCGATCTGTTGCAGCGCTTCGTATAGATAGCTCTGGTCAACGAATTTGCCGGAGTTGAAAACATCTTCTCTTGTTTGAAATCTCTCGCCTTGCCTTCACTCAGGCAGGTGCCGCATCGGTCAATTGATAGACCAAAGTGGTATGGATATTTCCAAGACGTTGGAGTATTCAGGCTGCATTAGAGACCAAACAAAAAACGTCATTTGTGAATCCAAGCGAGTGACAGGAGTCGAGCCATGAGTAGCGGGAGCACATGGAGTCGACGAGGGTTCCTCGGAGCACTGACAGCGCTGGGATCGATTAGCCTGGCAGGCTGCGCAACGAACTCAACGAAGGCATCGAGACTGCGGGCGGCAAGTCGTGCGACAGGTCAGCTCCCGCCGCGCGGCGAGTTCGTCGTGAGAAACGCTTACGTGCTGACCATGGATCCGAAATTGGGTGATATACCCCGCGGCGACGTCCACGTCCGCAACGGTGTGCTCGTCGCCGTCGGTCCCAATGTTGCCGCGCCTGATGCGGAAGAAATCGACGGCAGCAACCGGATCGCCCTCCCCGGCTTCATCGATACCCATTTCCACCTCTGGGGCAGCTTCGCCCGCGGCATCGTGGCCGACGGCGATTTCGACTATTTCCCGGTCATGAGCCGCATCGGACCGGCGATGACGCCTGAAGACGCGTACAACAGTTCCAAGCTCGGAATCGCTGAAGCGCTGAACTCCGGTCTCACGACCATTCACGATTGGGCGCACAATATCATCACGGGCGCGTACGCGGACGCCGATTTGCGGGCGCTTCGCGATGTCGGTATCCGCGCCCGTTTTTCGTACGGCTATAGCCGCAACCTGCAGCTAAAGCCCGAGCAGACGGCCGATTTGGCCGATATCGCGCGAGTGAAACGCGAATGGTTCGGCTCATCCAACGATGGCCTTTTAACCATGGGCTTCGCGTCGCGCGGCCCAGGCGACACGCCACCGCAGGTTTATCGCCGCGAATGGGAGAACGCTCGGAGCTTGGGCCTGCCCATTACGCAGCACGCCGGGCGCTCGCTCCAAGAGATCGCCAAGTTCCATAGAATAGAGATGCTGTTCCGCGACAAGTTGCTCGGTCCCGACGTCCAACTCATTCATACCTACAACGCGTCAGCGCAGGAACGCCAGATGATTGCCGAAACCGGCACCCACGTGAGCATCGCGCCGTTCACGGCATCGCGCCTGGCATCGGGACTTCCCTATCTCGGCGATCTCCTCGCAAAAGGCGTGCAATGCAGTTTTTCCGTCGACACGACGACCGTAGGCGGCAACGCCGATATGTTTGGGATCATGCGGCTCATGCTGCAGCTCAACCACCTGCGCTCGATGAACGTGCTCGAAGTACAGCCGCGGCGTATTTTGGAATTGGCCACCCTCGACGGCGCGAAGGATTTGGGCATCGCCGATCGCGTGGGCTCGCTCACGCCGGGGAAACGCGCAGATCTGATCCTGGTCCGAACCAATACCTTAAACACCGCGCCCTTCATTAATCCGGCAATCCTGCTGGTCCAGCAGGCGCAGCCGGCCAATGTCGACACCGTGGTGATCGACGGGCGCATTCTCAAGCACGAGGGAGAGCTCACGGCACTTGACCCCGAAGAGGTGATTGGCAAGGCCGCCGAGTCATTCACCGCGGTACGCAAACGAGCCGGCGGTCCCTACTAAGTGGGCGAAGCACGTCCGTAATTAGGAGATTCGAAAGGATTCACTCCCATCCCTGAGCTGTGAAGCGACAAGTTACGCCCTGGCAAGTTCTGAAGCAGAGAGACTTCGGTCTTTTTTGGACGAGCCTGCTCTTCTCTGCGGTTGGGAGCCAGATCTCCACTGTAGCGGTTGCCTGGCAAGTCTACGAGATCACCAACTCGCCCTTTCAACTGGGTCTCACAGGGCTCTTCCGAGCTCTTCCGGTGATGATTCTTTCCATACCGGGCGGCGTTGTCGCCGACCGCATGGATCGCCGGCGGCTGCTGATCATCACCCAAGCTCTAGCGATGCTCCTATCGCTCGTTCTTGGTCTTTTAACGTCCACGGCACAAATACGCGTCTGGCATATTTACGCCGTTACCTTTCTATCCGGCGCGGTCGACATTTTTGATGCTCCCGCCCGGACCGCATTGATTCCTCTGTTAGTTCCCGCGGAACAACTAGCCTCCGCCTACGCCCTCAATATATCGTGGCGCCAAATCGCCACACTGGCGGGCCCTTTCTTGGGCGGAATCGTCATAAGCGCGTTCGGCATCAGCACATCTTATTACGTCGATGCCTTGAGTTTCCTGAGCGTGATCGTCTGCCTCTTCTTCATGCGCGCGCGGCCGAGCCCGCCAGCGGAAAAAAAGGAATCGCCGCTCCAGAGCGTGCGCGGTGGCTTTAATTTCATTCGCGAGAATGCCGCGATTTTGGGATTAATGAGCATGGACACTTGCGTGAACTTTTTCGGCGCCTATCGATCGATGATGCCGGCGTTTGCCCGGGATATTCTCGGCACGGGACCAGCAGGTCTAGGCGCCCTTCTCGGCGTCCCGGCATTCGGTGCTTTAGTCGGCTCGGGAGTTGTCATGGCCATGGGAAATCCAAAACAAAAGGGCAAACTCATCATCTGGGTCACCCTGCTTTACACCGTCGGCCTCGTCTGCTTTGCTCTGTCCCGTTCCCTGGCTCTCTCTCTTGTAATTGTCTTTTCTTTGGGACTCGTGGACGCTATCGGCGAGAGCTTGAGAGATGCTCTAGTTCAGCTCATGACGCCGGACCGCATGCGAGGGCGGGTGAAGAGTTTCGACCAGGTCTTCATGTCTGCAGGCACATATATGGGTCACCTTCAGATGGGAACGGCGGCAATCTTCTTAGGGGTTCCCGGCGCCATGATCTTCGGTGGATGTCTTGGTTCGGCGGCAGTGCTTTTGGTCGCCAAATATGCGCGCAGTCTAAGAAGCATCGACGTCTGAGAAAAAGGCAGCGATAAAATTTGGCGCTGTTCGTCTTGACTTGAAGGATTCCTATCGACTAGCTTCCACGCACAGACTGGAGCCCACGCGAAGTTGATTCGACGGCAGCCGTCACGCAGCTATTTGACCGATGAGCGGGCATTTCGGAACGCGACTTTTTCTTTAGAGGGAGGGGCTGGCATGTCAGACCGAAATCGAGCGCGATTAAGCTTTCTTGTAGCAATCGTCGCGGTGATCGCCACCTTCGGAGTCAGAGTCTTCGCGCAGGAGAATCCCTATCGCGTGGTTGAAGGCTGGGCGAAGCTCCCCGAGGGAAGGAGCTGGGGATCGACAGCCGCGGTGGACGTCGATTCGAACGATCACATATGGGTCGCGGAGCGGTGCGGCGCAAACAGCTGCGCCGGTTCGAACCTGTCGCCCATTCTCGAATTCGATCCATCGGGCAAGCTCTTGAGAAGCTTCGGCGCCGGCATGTTCGTGTTTCCCCACGGCATCGGCGTGGACAAGGAAGGAAACGTGTGGGTAACCGATGGCGACGGAAAAGACGGCAAAGGCCACCAGGTCTTCAAGTTCAGTCCGGATGGAAGAGTGCTGATGACGCTCGGCAACGCGGGAGTCTCCGGCGACGGCCCGGAGACTTTCAATCGGCCTTCGGATGTCATCGTCGCGCCGAATGGCGATATTTTCGTCGCCGACGGACATGGCGGAGATTCGAACGCGCGCATCGTGAAATTCTCAAAGGATGGAAAATTCATCAAGAGCTGGGGAAAAAAAGGGATTGCTCCCGGCGAGTTCGACACGCCGCACGGTTTGGCGTTCGATTCCAAGGGACGGCTGTTCGTCGCTGACCGAAACAACAATCGCATCCAGATCTTCGATCAGGAAGGAAGCTTCATCGAGCAGTGGACGCAATTCAGCCGGCCGAGCGGGATTTTCATTGACGTCAAGGATAATATTTATGTCGCCGATTCCGAGTCGAATTCGGTCCGGCGACATCCGGGCTGGAAGAGAGGCATCAGAATCGGAAATATCAGTGATGGCTTTGTTACCGCGTTCATCCCCGATCCGGTCGAGACCGTCAAAGGAACCAGCGCGGCCGAGGGCGTGGCAGCGGATTCGAAGGGCAACATCTACGGCGCAGAAGTCGGCCCGAAGGCCTTGAAGAAATACATCAGAAAGTAGAGAGCGGGGTTTAAGCGTCCGCCTCTGGCCATCTCAAGCCCAGCCTCACATCTCCTGTCCGCTGCGTAAATGATCCTCCCACGTCAATCCTGAGGCGGGCCGACGAGCGGACGGATACCGACGACGCTGAAAAAAAGTTCCTGGATGGAAACCTCGTGCGCAGGTCGAACCTCGCGAAAACTGCGCGAAAGCCATAGATACACGGAAAGTCGGCAGAAGCAGGAAATAGCAAAAAGACCGAGAAGTCGATAGCCAAAAAACGGCGGCATTCGCGAGGCAAGAAAACCTCCGAGCGAAGAGCCCAGAAAAAGCGCTATGCCGTTGATGACATTGAAGTAAGCGATGCAGCGGACCCGCTTTTGCGGCGTGACAGCGTCGTAGATGAAATTACCGGTGCAGAGCGTGACGCCGCTCCAGGCAAAGCCGCTCCACATCTGCACCAGCATCAGATAGACGGGATGATGCGAGAAAAACCAAAGAATGGGAATCACCGCGGCAAGAAAAGCGCTGAGGCGAAGCACTCTCACGTTGCCGACAAGATCGGCGTGTCTTCCCCAAAGCGGCAGGGCGACGAAGGAGGCGAGCGTGGCGCAGACCTGGAGAGCCATATAGGTCAGGTAGCTGAATTGCAGGTCGCGGAGCATAAAGACGACGAAAAAGGGAGCCGCTAAGTAAGAAGCGAAATTCAAACACGCAGTGAAGACCACGAATTTGAGAAAGTTGCTCTCTCTGAAGCGCGCTATAAACATGAGAAAAGTAAAATCGCTGGCGGGGTCTCTTCGGTGCGGGGGTTCGCCCATCTGATTGATGAAATGAGCCGACATATAGCGGGCCAGCGCCGCTAAAGAAAAGAGAATGGAAAAACCCGTTCCGTATGAAAGTTCCTGAAACCCGTGCAGTAGGAGTCCTGACGAAATAACGCTGCCAACGGTAACGGCGCCTACAATCCTGTTGCGCCATCCAAAGTATCGGCCTCTCTTGCTCGCGGGAATGTAGTCGCTCATCAAGCTGCCCCAGGCCGGTCCCGCCAAGCCACCGCACACAGCGGCGAGAATTAAAAGAATGAGTAATAGCTCCACGCGGTTCGACATCTCGAGCCAGGGAAGAATGGCGACGCCAAGAATCAGCGACGCCTGAGAAAAGACCAAGCGCACCAACAATTTAAGTCGGCCGCCGACCCAATAGATGACTCGTACGGCATGGAACTGCGACAGCGAGGATAAGAGATTTGGAAGAGCAGCGATCAAACCGACCTGCTGCACCGTGGCACCCAGAAAAAGCGCCAGAGGCGTCGCATAAAAATCAGCAACGCCGGCCATGATGGCGGCGAAAATACCGTCCTTGACCGACGACCGGAGACTGCGTCGCACATTGGTTTTTTTTCGGTGCATCGAGAAAAAAATTGTGAGGCATTGGCGCTGAAATTGCCAGTCTTAAGGCTCATTTTAACTTTAATTTTTTCTTGACTTGAAGAATGGAGTTCGACTAGCTTCCATTCATCGCTGGCGATTCCGGCATCCAAAAGCCTAAATGGAGCGAGGAGCGAAAGGAGAATAGGTGGACTTCAATCCACCTGAAGAGCTTCAGATTCTAAGAGACACGGTAAGTGGTGCTACCGGCCCTGCGATCGCACCATGGGGTGCCTTGCGAGGTCAGCGTATTGCGGCGTTTCGCTATCCGAAGAACGCTCCTCTTCAAAGCGCAATTCGCCGGGAAGCGAGATCTCAAGTTTTTTCGCCAGGCGAGTAAAATACGCTCTGCCGCTTTCATCCGGTTGTTTTCCCATCCCAAATAACGAGAGGGCGACTTCTTCGGCGATCTTCAAGTGTTGCGGCAAAATCGGATCTTGATTGAGCACGGTCTGGAAGTATGATTTCGCGAGCCTGAATTTAGCCTGTTCTTGATAATGCTTGGACATTCCGCGGTTCACGCCGAAGAAGACAATCGCGATAACCACACTGACGGCAACCGCGACGCCGGCGGCAGACCAATAGTCCTCAAAGATAGGAAATGGCTCGCGGACAAAAAGTACGGCGAACATTTGTATAAGAAATGCGATCAAAACAAGGGCAGCGCCAGAAACAAAATCCGCTTTCTGTGACGCTAAATTTTGGATTTGCAGCAGATTAAAGTCGAGATGGGTTTGCGATATTTTGGCGATCAAATCGGGAGAGAGTCGCAAAATGCCCTTGAGCAAGAACGTGATTCCCGTCAAGCTCAAGATCGCCGATAAAATATTGACGAAACGATCGATCAACATCAATCTTAATTCCAGAGCAGAAAAACTTTTTAGCTGCTTTCCCGGTAGAGAAATCCATATCTACCCGGAAGACGAATCCATAACGCGATTTGCCGGAAGAAGTCAACAAAAAAAGGGAAAGAGGGATTCAAAAACTGATAGACAACTCATGAGAGTTGATGTGAAGTCGAGGACCCAATTCTGCCGGCGGCTAAGTTGGTTCGGCTCGACAATGCCGCACCGTCCTCAGCGCGCTGCTGCAATTCTATGCGATGGTCTGCCGATATGAATATGGGCTCCCGTGGAGGCCCCGGCTGCCGCGTTCCTAAACGCGATAAATGGAATGCCGGAACGGCGCAGATGATCAATGAGCGCCTTCCCTTCCGGGCTGTCAGGATGAAGCGCGACGTCTATGGCGTCCCGATGATCGAATCTCATGCGGTCATGCGTCGCCGTCTGCCCTAAGGCACTCACGGGGAGGTTATGGCCGAAGGTTTTGTGGAAATATCTCTCCAGGCTGCTAGCGTCTTTCACGGACCAATGGGCACCACCGCTGAAGCGCGAGAGACTATTGGTTTCATTGAAACCATTAATGCCCAGGGTCGCATCATCTTTCATTTCGGTTTCCGCGATGGCAATTTCGTTTTCCGTCATCAAACGTCTAACCTCTTGAATGCGCATGAGCACGCCGACAAACGATCGCTCCGCTTCCTGCACTGCTGCTCGGGAAATTTCACCGTCCTGGTAAAGCCTGCGCCGCTTGATGACTTCCGCCCTGAGCTTTGACTGCGCCTGTTCGTAGTCCGCGAGTAATTTGTGATTGGTAGCCCACGAATCGGTCATCTTGTCGGCTGCATCCGCACCCATGAGACTTTTTCCCGGCGCAGCGTACGCCGGCTGCGTGCTCTGAGTTCCCCGGGCACGTATAGTGAGCGCAGCGATCGCAATGAAAAGCACGATCACAGACGCCAAAAGTTTTACACGAGATCTCATTTCATCAGCCGGTCAACGAATATCGAAGCGTCGCGAATCTATCGGGTCGGGGAGAGCCTGTCAAGCAAAAACATCCGGGCCGGCGGAGCGTTATGCGCGAATCGTGCATTTCAGGGAGTTCTGCGGAAGTAAAGTGATTCCTTTGACGGGTCCTGTCTGACAACGCAGGGCGTCTCGACTCAATCGGCCGGATCAGTTCTTGATCGAACACATCATGCTCGACCCAAATATTTCGTTGACATTATTTATCGGCCGGTGGAAGAATGCCGGACCTAAAAGGAGGGACTGCAATGTCTAAGCTTTTCGCCAGCCTGATGATCGCACTGTTTTCCTTTGTTTTCAGCGATCTTCGCGCGCAGACCATCAAGATGACGGTGGGCCAGGCCGGAGTTAACCCTGGGACCAGTTTGTATTTCATTGCCCAAAAGGAAAATCTTTTCGCCAAGCATGGCCTCGAAGTTAAGATCGTCGACACGACGACGACCGCCGCGGTGCAGGCGATGCTCGGTGGGAGCATGCAGTTGACCCTAGGAGCGGGCCCCGCCTTCACCACCGCCACTTTAGAAGGATCTCCCCCATTCGTCGTGATTTCCTCCTGGGTCAACGTTTTCCCGTACATGGTTGTCGCTCGCAAGGAGATCGGTAAAATTCAAGATTTGAAAGGCAAAACGGGCCAAGTGGGAGCGACCTTTGGATCGGCGCCGGATGTCGCGTTACGGTTTGGTTTGTCGAAAATGGGACTAGATCCCGAAAAGGACGTGAGATTGATTCAAATGCCGCGGCCAGACTGGGCAAACGTTATCGCTCAAATTGAAAAAGGCGACGTGCAGTTTTCCGTGCTTCCGCCGCCGTACGATCGCATGGGTGAAAAGCGGGGATTTCACACGCTTTTTTCCCTGCCGGATTTGGGGATTCGTTGGCAGCAGAATGGAGAATGGGTGCTGAAATCGTACGTCGCAGGCAATCGGGAGGCGTTAGTGCGGTTCGAGAGAGCGTTGGCCGATGCGATGAAGGTTTACTTCAACCAAAAAGAGAAAACCATCACCTATCTCATGGAATTTCTCGGCAGCAATCGAGAGGACACCGAATACGCCTACCAGATTTTCGCCAAGTGGGCGGATCGGAATCCGAGACCGACAGTGGAATCCATCAAGAACACTCTCCTGGCAATCAAAAGTACGACGCCCAAGGCCGCTGCTGCAGATGCTGCTTCGTTTGTCGACACAACTATCGTCGATCAATTGGTAAAGGAGGGTTATTTTAAATAGCTCGAAGAGAACGACGGCGAGAGTCCCGTAAGTTCGCAGCAAGTTTTCATCGCTCATTGCAATCGCCAGCGATGCGCACTCTTTCTACGTGCTGGTCACTTCGGATCGCATGCCTGCTGTTTTCAAAAGCCTAGGCCCACACCCAAAGAGACTCCCGGGCGGCCATCAAAATCCCGCCTAAAACGTTCTTGCTCGTCGCGCCGGACTTTATCGACCTCGTCTTCCATCCTTCGTCCTATCCATTCCCCGCTCGCCACGAGCTTCGTCCAGTCGATGTCCTTGCCTGATATCATGGCCAGGTCGCTTTCAATTTCGTTGCGAATTTCACGGAGCGGATCCCAGAACGCCGTATAGGGTCTGCTGGCATTCATATAGTCCAGCCAGTCGTGAAGCCCCTTCATTCCATTTTCGATCTCTTTGACTGCTGTTGAATGATCGCCGCTCCGCGCCAGAGTCAGACCCAGGTAAAGCCTTGCCAAATAATCGTCTTGGTAAATCGAGAGAGCTCGTTCGAGTGATTGCCGCGCGTCCTGTAGGCGGCCGGTAGCGTACTGCGTCCGGCCGACATAGGTCCATATGCCCTCGCGAAACAATTCCTGTTGGAAGATGTAATTGGGGTTGCTCTGGGCCACTTCCTGGAAGTAACCTAACGCTTGTTCAGGGTTATTGATGAGCAGCTCCCGTCGTCCCGATTGAACCTGTCCCGCTGTTTGGAATCCAGCACATGCCGATAGGAGGAAAAAGCAAGAGAGCCACCCAAGGCATTCTCCAGTTCTCATAACTCAACGCTAGGCGCACCGGGACCGGAAGTCAACCGGCGAACTTTTGAATGCGAGCAGTCCCTCCCGCTCATGAAACCATCCGAAACCACAGCTGAGGAGTTACCAAACCGATGATTCCTTCGCACATGCGCGGGATCGAGTTATCGGGATATTGCTTTAGCATGTCGTCCCAATGCTGCTTCATGAACGACCAGGCTTTTTCTCTCGCGTCCCGGTTCAAAAGAATGCCGCGCATCAAATAGGGCGCATTTTGTGTGCGCACCTCGCCGCTTATAGTTAATTTCAAAGTTCGGTCGATAAGATCCGGATGACGAAAGCCCGCCAGGGCAAAAAGGTAGCGCGTCTCTTCTTGCGGCGTCTGGGCGTTTTTGAACTTGGCGTAGAATTTTTCATATTCCGCCGCAGCACCGGTGTGGGCCACGATCGAGACTAAAGCCGGGACTAAGTTTCGTTCTATTAAATTCGGATCCTTTTCATATTGAGCACAAAGCTCCCGCGCCCGCTCCTGGCATGCATTGTCTTCCGCCAAAGTGCCAAGAGCGCCGATCAAATCGCCTCGTAGCTGCCTATCCAGCTCCGATTCCCCTGCTCTCGGCGACCAAGTAAGCCGATCAAGCGCAGCGGCGAAAACAGCGCGAACGCGCCCGCGAAAGGCATCACGCTGTTTCTCCCCCATGATTCTGTTCAGATTATGACAGGAAATGATCACCGACGTCCAAACGTTGACGTCTGTCTCATCTCGGAGAAGATCGATCAGGTTCAAATAGTCGGTCAGCGGTGTCAGACCGGCCAACGCCGTTGCCCACGCATCGTTGACCAAATTGAATCGCTCCACCGCCGCAAGACTGGTTTGCAGCGCTTGTTTGAGATCGGCCATAAGGTCGGGACTATAGCGAGCCCGATAAAAGCCGTGCCCTCCGGCGTTGACGACGACCCAATCTGCATCGTTTGCGACAGGATCAAACCGCGACCGTCTCGCTCTACACTGATGAGGGGATAACCCGCCTGAAAAATCCAGGAGTCCATGAGGGGGCGAACCGGCTGACGCGTCGAGTCCTCGAGCGCGTCCCAGAGATCCGTCGTCTCGGCATTGGCGTATTCATGGCGGCGCAAGTACAAGCGAATGCCGTCGCGAAACGCTTCCGCGCCGAGATATTGTTCGAGCATGCGCAGCACCGACGCGCCTTTCTCGTAGGTCAGCACATCGAACATGCCCGCCGCCTCCTCCGGCTTCTCTACCGGAAATTCGATGGGCCGCGTGCTCTTGAGGCCGTCGACTTGCATGGCCGCCGCGCGTGACACGGTAAAGCTGTCCCAGCGCCGCCACTCGGGTTTCCACGCGTCCACCGCGATCATCTCCATAAAAGTCGCGAAGGCTTCGTTCAACCAAAGGCCGTTCCACCAACGCATAGTGACCAGATCGCCGAACCACATATGGGCGTTCTCATGCGAGACGACGTCCGCCACCCGCTCCAGCTCGGCGCGGGTCGCCTTGGCCTCATCGACCAGTAGCGCGGTTTCGCGAAAAGTGATGGCGCCGAGATTCTCCATCGCGCCCGAAGCAAAATCGGGGATCGCGATCAAATCCAATTTGTCGCCGGGGTAGGCGATGTCGTAATAGCGGCTGAAGTACGACAGCGAAAAACGGCCGACCTCCTGAGCGAACTTCGCGAGATGGAGTTTGCCGGGCACGGCCCAGACGCGCAGCGGCGCGGTTCCAACCATCACGGGCTCGGTTGCTTCGAACCCGCCGACAATGAAGGCGACGAGATAGGTCGACATCTTCATGGAATCGGCGAACACGACTTCTTTTTTGCCGATGCCGGCCAAAGAAGTTTCGCTAATCACGCGCGCGTTTGATATGGCCGTCAATCCGTCATCGATTACCAGAGTTACTCGGAAAACCGCCTTGAAGGCCGGCTCATCCCAACAGGGAAAAGCCCGCCGCGCATCCGTCGATTCGAACTGAGTCGAGGCGAGCGCTTTCTCTTTTCCGTTAGCGTCTTTGTAGGTGCTGCGGTAAAAGCCGTGCAGCTTGTCGTTGAGAATGCCGGAAAAAGTTAACCGCAACTCCCAGCGGCCTGGGTTCAACTCTTGAGCAAACTTGAGCGTCGCTTGCTCGTTCTCCGCATCTAGAACCGCCTCACCTTGAACGGTGGTGCTACTCGATCCTTTGATAGAGACCGATTTTAACTCGAGGTCAGCGGCGTTGAGAATGATCTCCCGCACCGGCTCCTGAATTTGGAGTAAAACTTTCTCCTCGCCGGCGAATCTCGCCGCTGACAAATCCGGTGTCAGCCGAATCTGATATCGCTCGGGCGTTACGGTGGTCGGCAATCTGTACGGTTTTTGTTCTGACATTGGAACTCCTCTAATGGTTCTACCCGGCATCCAACCATTCGATCCATGCACCGTGGTTTTGAAAATAGGCTACACACTTCTCTGTCTTAATTCCATTGACGAATGATCGGA
>WNFW01002940.1_pt1 | contig 12291 bp, 12 predicted proteins | sample 5400131 | NCBI WGS metagenome assembly WNFW01 (sample SAMN13153362, study PRJNA577476) | soil metagenome | isolation source: 20 cm soil or saprolite under grassland replicate 1 | place: USA:California | collected 2016-06-15 | reverse complement strand
AGTCACCTTCCGAGCCTCTCCTTTCCAGCGCTCAATCAACTCCGCATCATTCACAATCTCGATCTGTCGCTGGTAATCCGCGAAGCTCATCCGGCGGCTAAAGCGTTGCTCGTAAAGGCTACGCAGCTGCAACTGATAATTGTGATGGTTCGTCGGGCCAAGAAGTGTCCCACTCAATCGGCATCGCGCGATATTTGAGAAATTTCCCTTGATCGGTTCGGATTCGGTAACGTCGATTCTATAGAAATGGGATTGAGCCAGCCGGAACGCATTTTGCTCGAGGAATTCTCGATTCAGAGACAAGGCGCCATTATCTCCAAGGCGATAAAGCGGCGATTCCGCTTTCGCCGTGAGCCGCACGTCGTACCGTTCAGGCTTTTCAAGGAATAAACGCGCCAGAGCATACAACGAATATGCCACTGAGCCGGATTTGATTTGGGCAACGACACTTTCGAACGCCGGGGAGTATGGCAGAAAACGAATTGTGATCTGCAGTGGCGTTCGTGTACCGGCGACGCCTTGCCTCGTGCTTGCCTGCTTTCGTAATTGGCCGTTGGACGCCCGCTTGCGATCTACCGGAGTCTCGCGTTGGTCGTCTTCCCCGGTGCGTCGGCGCACCCCGATGATGGCGCGCCGGGCGCTCAAGGGCGTGCTCGCCTTCTACGTCCTCGTAACGTTTCGCCTCGACTGGTTCTTTCACCCAGGCAGGCAGCAGCTTTAGATCGAGGAGGTCAGCAGCCTGGACAGCGGAAGATGTCATCGGCTTCATCTACTCGAATGACAAACGGAAGCAAACGTGAAGGTTTAACTGCCAAACCCGAAAATGATTGACAACCTATTTAATTCATTTACTTGCCATGCTGTGCTCGGAATTGCTTTAAGCTTTTCCACGCGCTACTAACACAAACCGAACAAATTTTATGGCGGAAAAATCGATCGAAGAGAAAGTTAAGGACATCATTGTCGAGCAACTTGGCGTCAATCCGGAGCAGGTCACGCCACAGGCCTCTTTCATAGAGGATTTGGGCGCGGACTCGCTGGATATCGTCGAACTGGTAATGGCATTTGAAGAGGAATTTTCCGTCGAAGTCCCGGACGAGGACGCCGAAAAGCTACAGACAGTCGGCGACGTGATTAAGTATATCGAAGAGCGCGCCAAGCAGCAGTAGGACGAGTCCAGAAAGTTCTGGAACGGCGGAAGTATCGAAAGCACTAAAACACGGCTTTGGCTGTGTTTTTGCTTACGTGTTGCGAAACCCAGACACGAGGCTCAGACTAGGTTTCGATGAGCCTTCCGCTGTTGGAAAAGCCATTGTTTCAAGTAGGCGGCCACTACGTCACCTTTCTAGGGCTGATTGCATTCGCCGCCCTTTTTACGGTTGGCGTCATTATCGCCCGAATTCTGCAGAGCGATGTGGTGCGCCGTATTCTCAGTCGCTTCAAGCTCGACAATAATTTCATCGCGATCGTTACGACGATCCTCAGTCTTGCCGCACTGGTGTTCTTTACCGTGAGCGCGGTCAATGCAGCGGGGGTGTCGCTCTACTGGAACGCGCCCTTGCCAGGGATCACGCTGAGTCTCTTACAAATTTTTCTCCTAATCGCGCTGCTCATCGCGGTTTTCTGGCTCTCGTCTCGCACAAAACGTTTCCTCTTTACTCGCTTCCTGGTCAAAAGCGGACTCGATCGAGCTCTGCAGCACGCCATTGCGCAAATCGTCGGCTACGCAGTGCTGATTATCGGAATAGTGATCGTTCTGGATAATGCCGGCATCCATCTCGGGGCGCTGACGGTATTCGCAGGCGCGGTTGGTGTGGGCGTTGGATTCGGTTTGAAAAACATCGCAAGTAATTTCATCAGCGGCCTGCTTATTCTTGCCGAGCGACCTATCACCATTGGCGATCGCATTGAAGTCGCAGGCATTGTGGGCCAGGTGAAGCAAATTCGGGCACGAAGCACGGTCATCATGACCAATGACGGCATTGCCATGATCGTGCCGAATGAGAAGTTCATCGATTCACCGGTCACAAACTGGACATACAGCGATCCACGGGTGCGTTTTCGGGTCCCGGTGGGAGTAGCTTATGGGAGCGACGTGAATAAAGTACGTGAGGCACTCATCGCGGCAGCGCGCGAGCATCCGGCCACGCTGAACGATCCGCCGCCAAATGCCTATCTCGAAAAATTCGGCGATAGCACGATTGATTTTGAAGTGATCGCCTGGAGCGAAAGAATGAGTTACAAGCCACGGCGATTCAAAAGCGAGCTGAATTTTCTCATTGAAAAGCATTTGCGCGAAGCGGGAGTTGAAATTCCAAATCCTCAGCGCGATCTCCACATTCGCGACGGTGTGATCAAGGTGAAAACCGTGACAGAGCGGGAGACTGGGGAACGATCAGAGGCTTAACCGCGCCTCGGCACCTTGTTATCCGAGCCGCATTGATCTTGTTTCCCCATGCAGCATGGTAACGCAATTCGGATTCACCACGGCGTACTGAAAGTTGTTACGCTAGCGGAGCTGCAGAACTGCGAGGCATGGAAACGGGCACTTCAAAATAAGTGCAAAGATCATCGTTACTACGAGATTGTCGAAGAAACCTTGCAGAACAGCTTCGAATACCACCACCTGCTGCTCGAGGATGATTCCGGCAATGCGCGGGCAATCCAGCCTGTGTTCTTCGTTCGGCAAAACCTTGTGGAAGGCGTACCAGGGAAGATTGGTTCCGTCGTTGATGCTGTTCGCAAAATTTTTCCGCGCTTTCTAACAATGCGCGCCCTAATGGTCGGTTGCGCAGCCGGTACGGGCGATCTAGGCGCGTGCGACGAGAGGGACGAAGCATGGGTAGCAAGCGCGTTGCAGGCGAGCCTTCGGACGTATGCCATGCAAAACAAGGCTTCCCTGATCGTTTTGAAAGATTTCCCGGCGAACTATCGCTCGGGCCTCGAAACATTCTCCTTAAATGGTTACGCGCGGGTTCCCAGCATGCCAATGACGCGCCTTTCCCTCCCTTACAACAACTGGGACGAATATTTTCGCACGCTCAGCAAAGCCACCCGAAAAGATCTGCGCCGAAAATTCCGCAAAGCAGAGCGTGCGCCCAGGATTGAGATGGAAATCGTCAGCGATATCGCGCCTCTGGTTGACGAAATCCATCCCCTATATCTCGCTGTGCACGAGCGTTCGCTATTAAAATTTGAGACCCTCACGAAAGATTATTTTCGCACGATCGGACAGCGGATGCCTGACCGGGCGCGCTTCTTCATTTGGCGCCAACTGGGTAAGATCGTCGCATTCAGCTTTTGCCTCGTCTGCGAGGACAAAATTTATGACGAATGCATTGGACTGGACTACAGCGTCGCGCTCGACCTCCATCTTTATTTTTACACGTTGCGCGACATCATCACTTGGGCGCTGGAACAGGGTTTGAATTACTACTACAGCAATCCGCTCAACTACGAGCCCAAACTGCATCTGGATTGCGAGCTTGCGGCGCTCGATCTGTACGTCATGCACACAAATTCGCTGGTTAATCCGATCTTTCGCCATCTCATCAAATATCTCGGTCCGACGCGTCACGATCCTGTTTTGCAGCGGTTTCCTAATGCTGATCGGCTCTGATTAGGCGTATTCTGTAGCCGCCGACCTCTGGGCAGCGCGATGCGCGAGGTGTTAGCAGATCAGCGCCACGCTTCGCAGAGCGAAGCGACTACAGCACAAGTCAAAATGGGTTGCGATGGGATCGCTGCGGGCTACAAGGACGGATGCAAAATCGACCCACCGGTTTCGGCAACCCCTGGCTGCAACTTGCTCTCAGCGTTGCGTGCGTGCTCGTGTCCGAATTTCTTTTAAAGCGTGGCGCAACAGAGGTGGCGGACACGGGCAGCGCATGGTCTTGGACCGGGCTTAACGGCTTGGCTTCGCCGCTGGTCTGGTGGGCGATTCTTCTCATCATCGCGAGCTTCGTCAGCTGGCTTTATGTGCTGAGATATATTCCAATCACCATCGCTTTTCCTCTGTCGCGTGTGGTCGATATCCTCGTTCCGCTCGGCTGTTGGATTTTTTTGGGCGAATTAATTTCGCCGCTGCGCTGGTGCGGGATTGCACTCGTTGTTATTGGATTGGCGCTGGTCGCGAAACCGATCGCACAAATCGAGGAACGCTTATGAGACCGTTGAGATACTGGAATGGAACGCGTTGCTGTCGATTTTTGGCGCTGGCCAAGACGCAGCACTTCAACGGTCTCATATGAGCTTCCTCGCCTTCTTTTTCATTGTTGTTTCTTTGGTAAGCTTCGTCGCGGCTCAGCTCGTTCTGAAGCGAGCGATGGAAGCCACGAGAACGAGCGGCCTTCGGAACGCCCAGTTTGTCTCGAAGGTCACCGGTGGCATCATTCTGATGACGATCTCGTTCTTTCTTACGCTCGGATTGCTGCAACGATTCGACCTGAGCTATCTCTATCCATTCCAAGGTTTGAGCGTGATCTTCATCACCTTGCTCGCAGCGGTCGCCCTGAAGGAAAAGCTAAACATGCGACTGGCGATTGGCGCATTGCTGATCAGCGTCGGGATTGTGCTCGTTTCGCTGAGCTAACCACTGCCTCTTATGGAGGCCGGAGCTCTGCGACGCCGGGCTCGCGGAGCTCGCCCCTTCAAAACTCACGCGCCTGCCAGCAGCGGCCAAAGCTTTTCAAGTGCAGCCAAATTAATTCTTCGAATTTTCTCTGGATTGGGTAGCGCGAGTTTTGGATGATCGAATTCCGCAGCGAACCGCTGTTTGAAACGCGCGTAATTCGGCGGTGAATAGGCGCCGCAAATATCGCCTCCAATAATTTGAGAGGACTCGCGCAATTTCCCAAGCGCCCATTCAAGATCTGCCATCGAGAAGCGGCCAGCCTCCCAATTCGTCACCGCCTCGGCGGCGTTGAGACAATCAAGATCGATTGTGATGTAAACATTTTCTCTGTCGGCCCTCTCGAGAAGCTGTTCAAAGTGCTCGCGCCAATTATCACGCAGTATCGCGCCCCGTCGTCGATCTTTCGCGGGGTGATCGTCTGCCCAAGGATGAACGTCGAGGACGCCTGCGCGTTCTGCACGCCGGTTGCCGAAAATTTGGTGCGGCCACCAGCACTCGAAATTTCCGCAACCCCAGACACTCGCGCGGCGCACGTTTGACAGTTCCAGCGCGCGATTGACCCAACCTCCACATCCCCACTTTGGAGGGCGCACATCCCAATCGGGATGGTTATCGAACGAAACGAGAACGATCGGTCCGGCAATGCGACGCAATCGCAGCGCCGTTAAGTAGTGAAAGTCGCCTGATCCGTAGAGCAAAAACGGCGATGCGAGAATCGCCTCATGCTCGCGATAAAATTCCGCAACCAAACGTGGCGGGGCGGAGAAGCGCAGCCGCGGTCCCCACGCGCGCACATCAATCACAGGAAGACGCAACGGTTCCTGCCATGCGTCGTCCAGATTAAGATGAAGAGCGCGGCCAACCAAAAATCAATTGTGCGTCTGCCCAAGAACTTGAGCGTCGCTCGCTTTGGCGACGCGCAGATTTTCCTCGGCCTCTTTGTAATCGGGATTCAGGCGCAACGCTTCACCGAATTGAACAATGGCCTGAGAGATTTGACCCTGAGCGAGGTAAAGCCTGCCTAAACTATTGTGAGCGACTGCCAGTTTAGGATCAGCCCGAAGCGCCGAGACATAATGCATTTTAGCCTCCTCCAGATCGCCCTTTGCAAATAGCGCGTCAGCCAATTTAAGTTGAGCGTCGACATGATCGGGTTTGAGTTGAACCGCCCGCTGCAACTCGCTCACGGAATCATTTCCTTTTCCTTCTGAGGCAAGGAACAAAGCATGATTGTAATGCGCCTCGGGAGAATCCGGCAGGAGACGCGCCGCCGCTTCGTATTGAGGCCCGGCTTCGTCCCCGCGTCCGAGTCGCTGGAGCAAGCTGGCGTAATTGAAATGGAACTCGCCGTCGTTTGGCCGAAGTCGCAACGCCTCTTCCATGTGCGGTGCGGCCGCATCGAATTTGGCTTGCGCCGTTAAGACAACAGCAAGGTTCATATGCGATTTCGGATCAGCAGGATTGAAGCGGAGTGCGCTTTCATATTGTTTTTCCGCCTCCTCCCATCGGCCCTCTTTTTGCAGAGCCACGCCGTAATCAAAATGCTGTTTGGCGCCGCTCGGCACGTCCGCTACAAGCCATGCTCGCCGTTGGAGTTCTGGAACCATGAGGTGTGTCTGCCAAAACCAGAGCGCGCTCAACGGCACAACAAACACCGCCACCCATTTGAAGCCGTGCCAGGCCCAGCTGGGAAGAATGCCGCCCAGCGACACGTCGGCTGTTCCACCCGCAAGTCCGAGCGATTGGCGCGTGGAGCGCTCCCGGACTTTCCAAATAAATCCATCGTAATAAAAATGAAGCAACGTAGAAGCGGTCACGACGCCGGTGAGGATGCGTTTAACGGTCTCCATTCCGACATGGGCATTGAAGTAACTGACCGAGCCATAGGCGAACACAAGGCCCACATACAACCCAATGAGTGAACCACTCCGTCGAAAGACGAAACGCATGAATCCGCCGATGTTGCTATCCTTCTCCACACGATTGCGGTTGTAGATCCAGACCAGTGAGAGGTATTGCACGTCGTGGAAGACCTCGAACAACGCGATACCGACAAGAATGTTCGCGACGAGATTATTGCAGTACCACCAAAATGCGATGCTGGTGACGAGCAAGGCAAGCTTCACGGGGTTAGGTCGCTTCCCTATGATCCACATCCTGCCGAAATGGAGGAGAAAAAGGCCCGAAACCGTGATAGCCGCAAAAAGGATAAACTGTTGACCGTGATGAATAACCGATGCGGGAATGAACGGCCCGCCACACATGTAGTACGTGTCGAGCGTATCGCTCAGACGGTATGGTGAAAGTGCCACCGCTGTGGCAAACCAGATTCCGCACATCGCAAAATCGAGCCGGCGCGTGAGGGAATCGAAAGTTCCCGTTTTGGCGTCATAGATGCGGCAGAACCCATAGGTTTGCATTAGTCCGTGCCAGACGCCCCAGAAGAAAACGACGAGCAAAATTCCTTTTAGGTCCCACCAGAAAAAGGCCACGCAAACCGCGAGAAGGAACAGCGGCGCGAGAATAAAGCGCCATTTGAACCGCTCAAACAAAGCTCGATCGCCATAGGCACGGATCATCCCCGGCAGGTGATGCCCCATTGCGCCAAACGCCGCGACGAAAAGATAAATGTCCTGCGGACGCCAGCGCGTCTGGGCCAGGGCAAAAACCGGCACTAATAATAGCGGAGTGCCGACGTACAGAATCAGGTCACGCCATGAATCCAAAATCCACAGGCTTTTCCTTGGCGCGGTCGCCGGAGCATCCGGCACGGTTTGAGGACGTGAAAATGCGCTGAGAAGCTGCATGAATTCGGCAGCTAGTTTTCCCTATCCTTCAGGGAAAATCAATCCCGCTCTCTGCACAGGGGACCGACCGGCATGTTTTGTGCGCGCAATCCGGGACTCGGACGCGAAAGCTAAAGTAGCCTTGAACAAAAACCAGATCGAAAAACTAAAGAAAGACGAAGAGGAACGCGATTTTTTTTGCCTCGTCAGTGACGCGTTCCGCGTTTTCGCGCGCCATTCCTCCATGATTCTCGGCAGCGCCTGGGCATTTGCCGGAGCTGTGCTTGTGATTGCCGTCTGGCTCCTCACTGGCCCCACTTTTCATTTTTCCGACACGTGGCAACTGATCATAAACACCGCCACGACCATTATCACCTTCCTCATGGTATTTTTGATTCAGAACACCCAGAATCGTGACGCGAAAGCAGTGCATCTTAAATTGGACGAGATGATCCGCGCGCTTAAAGGCGCGCGAAACCAACTAGTCGATCTCGAAGATCTTTCAGACGAGGAGCTCAAAAAACTCGAAGAACAATTTCAGCGGCTACGAAAAAAAGCGGAACATGACGGAACACGCTCTCGCAACGCCGAATCGGCTAAGTCTCGCTGAAAGAAAACGCGCTAGGAGGGCCCCGGCGCGCTTTAATTTGCTCTAACGCGACGGAGTCGGGCGTGGATGCGGAGTCGGGTGCCGCGGTTGCGCCTCGAATGAACCGATATCGATGCGGCCGTTAAATACGCGAACGAAAGGAGAGCCTTGCTGATCGTAAGAAGGGGGCGGAGTGAAGCTGGGATCGCCAGCATTAATTGCAGCCCTGACGGCGATTCGATTTTGCTGTTTTTGCTCTACACACCAACCACAAAAATGGCAGCAAGCGATGAAATACCGGTCATTCAGGGCGCGACCAAGCTCCAACCGGGCGGCAAAGTTGGCCCATAGGCGGCACTGACATAAACGTTGTTATTCAGGTACCAGATCGCCGTCCAGCGAGTGGTGGAATTGTAAAGCAAATAATCCGGGTGCCCGTCAACGTTAAAATCAGCAACCCCCGATAGCACGTAGCCGCTGGTAATAGTCCGGCCGTAGGCAGCGCTCACGTACACATTGTTATTCAAATACCAGATGGCTGTTTGACGGGTGATTGCGTTGTAAAGCAAATAATCCAGGTTGCCGTCACCGTTAAAATCAGCAACCCCTGATAGCACGTAGCCGCTGGCAATAGTCGGACCATAGGCACCGCTAACGTACACATTGTTATTCAAATACCAGATCGCGGTTTGACGCGTGCTTGCATTGTAAAGCACGTAATCGGGTTTGCCGTCGCCATTGAAATCACCAACTGCCACTAACTGCCAACCGCTGGGCAACGTCGGACCGTAGGCGCCGCGGAGGTAGACCCTGTTGTTCAGATACCAGATCGCGGTTTGACGCGTGCTGGGGTTGAACAGCGCATAATCTGGGTGAGCATCTCTGTTGAAGTCGGCCACATCAACTACTGTCCACCCAGCCGGAAGACTCGGTGCATAGCCGCGGCCGATATAGGTATTGTTGTTCAGATACCAAACGGCTGTCGCTCGGCTGGCGGAATTAAAAAGAAGGTAATCAGTAAAACCATCGCCGTTGAAATCTCCTCGTGGCGCAGAGCCGCCGAATTCAAATGCGCCAACGTCCGGAACTCCCGCACGGCTATATCCGCGCTGGTCATGGGGTGGCGCAGCAGGATCACCGCGGTTGATAGCCGGGCTGCCGGATTGAAGAGCATGAGTTAAAGTTGGCCCCCCGTTATCGGCCAGAGGCCCCAGGAGCGGATCGATTGAAGCGGCGGGCGTACCAATTTGATCCGTAGGTTGCGAATTAATGACAGCGTCAGCATTGTTACCAATAATATTGTAGCCGGTCGAATCGAGTGTACCCCCGCCCGCACCTGTGAAGTCCGGTCCAATGGGAGCGCTGTTAAGAGCTATGATACTGCTGTCTGTTCTCGTAGACCCAACCCCATAAATCCCACCGCCGAATGCACCGTTTCCACCCGTTGCAGAATTATGCGCGATGGTACTGCTCGTAATTTGAAGATTGCCACCATTCGAAATTCCCCCGCCTTCCCCCGTATCCAAACTCGTGATGCCCACCGCTGAATTGCCGCTAATCGTGCAGTTCGTGATAGTCATGGAACCTGAGTTGTGAACGCCACCGCCAAGTGCGGTGGCTGGAAAGGGATCAAAGTAAACGGCAGAACATGTATTACCGCTAATGGTAGAGTTAGTGACAATTAATGAACCGCCCGACTCGTTCAATATCCCACCGCCTTCGGAAGACAACAGCCAGCCTGAGACGGAATTGTTACTAATCGTACAGCGCGTGATGGTCATGGTGCCATTTTCGTTCAGCACACCTCCTCCTCCCCCACCCAGCCCAGCATTATTGTCACTGATCGTACAACCCGTGATGGTCATGGTGCCATGGTCGTTCATCACACCTCCTCCTCCCGAAGAATCGGATGACACATTACCTGAAATGGTACAATCGGTCAGTATCAATACGCCAGCGCTCAGAATACCCCCGCCAGAGCCGCCAATGAAGCCATCTGAGATCGTGTCCCGGACATCGAAACAGTCACCGTGCTCGAGCTGATGTTGAAAATTCGAAAGTAAACAAAGTCGTGGTACTCCGCTGTTACGGTCAAGCGATTGGCTCCAGGGCCGGTGATGATCAGGTTCTTGTCAATCACCAACTCGCCACTAGTTAGAGTAACAGTCGTAACGCTCGGGGCGAAATTGATTGTATCACCGGACGAAGCATTAAGGATCGCCTGCCGCAAGGAACCTGGTCCGCTGTCGTTTGTGTTGGTAACTGTGATGGTGGCTGCGCCAGTTTGCGTTGCCATTGCGCAAAGCAACAACACGCTAATTAGAGCAAAACGTATTTCCCTGATTCCGCTGTCCATCTGAGATTCCGAACTGGTCCGAGATTTAGGATATCCTGTGGGCCGAGTCGAGCAAAAAATCGAAAAAGCAAATGACGCGATTGGACGCAGCTCCAAGTCGTCAATTGGCATCCGGCTTCTGAGCCTGGCCTCTTCGCAGGAAAACTTTGCCGCTGGGACATAACTTGAAAACTTCGCACCGGCTGCAATCAGGTTTTCGCGCATAACAACGGCGGCGGCCGTGCCAGATGAGCCAGTGACTCCAGTCTGTCCAATGCTCGCGCGGTACCAGCTTCATCAAATCACGCTCGATCTTTTCCGGGTCCTTGTGTTTCGTGAGACCAAGCCGCTGCGACAACCGGATCACGTGCGTGTCCACTACGATCCCCTCATTTTTGTGAAACGCGTTGCCCAGCACCACATTCGCCGTTTTTCGTCCGACCCCTGGCAACGCATTTAGCTTCTCCATTGTGTCCGGGACCTTTCCGCCGTGTTCGTCCGCAATTGCGCGCATGGCCCCGCGAATACTTTTGGTTTTACTACGAAAGAAACCTGTCGATTTAATTGCACTTTCGAACTCGGCCTGCGGCGCATTCGCGTAATCTTTTGCAGTCCGATATTTCTTGAACAACGCAGACGTGACCATATTGACCCGCTTGTCCGTGCATTGTGCCGACAAAATTGTGGCGACGAGTAATTGGAGTGGATGTCGAAAATCCAACTCGGTATGCGCATTCGGGTAAACTTTTGGGAATGCTTTGATTAATTGTTTCACCCGCTCGCGCGCAGTCATATGCTTGGCACTATCAACATTCTTCGCGTTGTCATCCTGAACGTAGTGAAGGACCTCTCACAACGATGATCGATCACGCAAGGAAATTTGTGTATTCAAAACTTCGATTGTGAGGTCCCTCGCTCCGCTCGGGATGAAGGGCTGCCATCCCGCCAAATAAGCGCACGTGGGGTTCCCAAGCTTTCATCTGGGTATTATTCTCCCGGCCTGCTATGGATTTCAATTCAAACGATGGACGAACGAGCCACTGAACACATTGACCGCCGCCCCATCGCGACGCGCGATCGAAAATGGGCGCAGGACGCGACGGCCTGGCTCGTGTCACGAAATGTTTCACCGAATGCAATTTCAATTGCCGGCATGTGTGCATGCATTATCGGAGGCATCGCCCTCGGCTTAACTTCAATTGTTGATTACCGAATCCTGTGGCTCATCGCCGCGCTTGGCGCCCAATTACGGCTGACTGCCAACATGCTCGATGGAATGGTTGCCATCGCTTCCCGGCGCACGTCGAAAACCGGTGAACTCTACAACGATGTCCCAGACCGCATTTCCGACGCGGCCGTTTTTATTGGAGCCGGCTTCGCATGGGGCGGAAATGTTACACTCGGTTACATCGCAACCATTCTGGCCATCTTCACCGCTTATGTTCGTGCAGCAGGAAAAATTGCCGGATCGCCTAACGAGTTCTGCGGGCCAATGGCGAAACAACATCGCATGCTCGTCGTCACCCTCATCTGTGTTTATGCAGCAATCACGCCACGGTTCTGGCAGATGATTGCCTTTGGTGATTTGCGGATCGGTCTGATGACCTTGGGCCTTGCCGTGATCGTTGTAGGCTGTGTTATCACGGTTATTCGTCGCGTAGCCCGAATCACACACGCGCTAGGAGCCTGATGACGTACTCAACCATGCCGCGTTGCTGTCCATTTTTCGTCTCTCCAAGGCGCGAGGAGGGCGCATACCCGCGGATGTCTGTAACCGACGAGCAACGCCGGAGAGGCGAAAAAGCGATGCAAGCCGGAGGGCGAGGACGCTTTGGGCCGGCTGGCGGCGTTGCTCGCTCCTTACAGGTCACCGTGGACATGCTCGTCGCTCGCGTCTTGCCTTCCAGCCCAAAGCGTTCTCGCGCGACATGGCTGAGTACTTCATCAG
>WNFW01002635.1_pt1 | contig 12292 bp, 8 predicted proteins | sample 5400131 | NCBI WGS metagenome assembly WNFW01 (sample SAMN13153362, study PRJNA577476) | soil metagenome | isolation source: 20 cm soil or saprolite under grassland replicate 1 | place: USA:California | collected 2016-06-15 | reverse complement strand
CACACCGGGCCCACGCTTCGACGGTGGGCATCGCGCAGTACCTGCCGGCCGTCGCCGGACTCCTGATGGAGCGCGAGATCACGACGCTGGGCCGCATCATGACCGACCCGCCGCGTCCGCTTGTGGCCATCATCGGCGGCTCGAAGATTTCGACGAAGATCGGCGTCGTCCGCAGCTTGCTGCGACGCGTCGATCGCCTCTGCATCGGGGGCGCGATGGCCTGCACCTTTCTAAAAGCGAGGGGTCTGGAGATGGGCCGCTCCCTGGTCGAAGACGACCAGCTGGACGTGGCGCGGTCGCTGCTCAGCTCCGGCGCGACGCTCGTGCTGCCGCTCGATGCCATCGTGGCTCCCGAGGCCAGACCCGGCGTCCCCGTGAAAACCGTGCCGGTCGATGCCGTCCCCGCCGCGATGAAGGTGCTCGACGTCGGACCGATGACCGTGGAGCGATTCCTGCAAACGTGCGACGGCGCGGCGGCGATCGTCTGGAACGGTCCACTCGGCGTCTACGAAGTCCCGCCCTTCGACCACGGCACCGATGCGCTGGCGCAGGGTCTGGCCGGCAGCGACGCGCAGACCATCATCGGTGGCGGCGACCTGGTGGCCGCCCTGCAGAAGCAGCACCTCGCGGAGCGGATGTCGTTCGTCTCGACCGGCGGCGGCGCCACCCTCGAGTTCCTCGAAGGGAAGGTCCTGCCCGGGATCGCGGTGCTACGCGACAAGGACCATGCGTAGGCCACTGCTCGCCGGCAACTGGAAGATGCATTTCACCGTGCCCGAAGGGCTGGAGTATGCGCTCCATCTTCGTCATGCGCTGGAGTCATTCGCGGACCGCGAGGACATCGTGGTCCTGCCGCCGTCGCTGATGCTCTGGGAGATCGCGAATGTCCTTCGCGGATGCCCGATCGAGGTTGGCGCGCAGAACGCTTCCTGGGAGGATCAGGGGCCGTTCACCGGTGAGATTTCGCCGAAGATGCTGGCGGGTTGGTGCCACTACCTGCTGATCGGCCATTCCGAGCGGCGCCAGCTGTTCAATGAAACCGACGAAGAGCTGAACCGAAAGCTGCAAGCGGCCTTCCGCAACGGCCTGAAGGTCATTCTGGCCCTGGGGGAAACGCTCGAGGAGCATGAGTTGGGGCGCACGCAGGAGGTCATCACGCGCCAGCTCGGCGCGGCGCTTTACGGCATCGAGCGGCAGCACGAGCGTCGCGCCCGAGCTGAGCAGCGACCGCGCCACCTCCAGCTGATCGTCCTCGACCAGCGAGCGGCCCATCTCTAGGCCCCTGGCTTTCAAAAAGGTACAGGCCATGGCGCCCCCGATGCAGAGGCGATCGACGCGTCGCAGCAAGCTGCGGACGACGCCGATCTTCGTCGAAATCTTCGAGCCGCCGATGATGGCCACCAGCGGGTGCGGCGGGTCGGTCATGATCCGGCCCAGCGTCGTGATTTCGCGCTCCATCAGGAGTCCGGCGACGGCCGGCAGGTACTGCGCGATGCCCACCGTCGAGGCGTGGGCCCGGTGTGCGGTGCCAAAGGCATCGTTGACGTAGATTTCGCCGAGAGCAGCCAGTTGCCGGGCAAAGGCCGGGTCGTTTTTCGTCTCGCCAGGATGAAAGCGGACATTCTCCAGCATCACGACCTCGCCGTCGCGCATCGCCGTCACGGCGGCCTCGATCGAGGGACCGACGCAGTCCTCCAGGTGGCGCACGGGGCGGCCCATCAGCTCGCCGAGCCGCGCCGCCAGTGGCGTGGTCCGGTAGCCATCGTCGACATGGCCGTCGGGGCGGCCGAGATGGGTGATCAAGATGACGCGCGCACTGCGCTCGACCAGGTTCTGGATGGTCGGGAGCGCCTCGCGGATCCGGGTATCGTCGACGATGCGCCCGTCCTCGATCGGGACGTTGAAGTCGACGCGGAGCAGCACGCGCTTGCCCGCGACGTCGAGGTCGCGAATGGTGGCTTTTTGGAGCGCGCCGCCCAGGCTGACGTCGGTAGTCAGTTCAGCCGGTCACCCATGAACACGGCGAGGTCAACCACCCGGCAGGAGTATCCCCATTCGTTGTCGTACCAGGAAAAGACCTTGCCGTGACGGTCACCGACGACCATGGTCAGCGGGGCATCGACGATGGATGAGTTGGAGTTGCCCTTGAAGTCGCTGGAGACGAGTTCCTCCTCGGTGACGGCGAGGATGCCCTTGAGGTCGCTGGCGGCCGCCTCCCGCAAGGCCTCATTGATGGTTTCGGCCGACACCGGATCGCGGGTCATGACGGCGAGGTCGACGAGCGACACATTCGGCGTGGGCACCCGCAGCGAGATGCCGTGGAACTTGCCCTTGAGCTCGGGCATGACCAGTGCCATCGCCTTGGCCGCGCCGGTCGTGGTCGGGATCACCGAGAGCGCCGCAGCGCGGGCTCGCCGCAAGTCGCTATGGGGCGCGTCCAGCAACCGTTGATCACTCGTATACGAGTGCACCGTCGTCATCAATCCCGCTTCAATGCCGAAGCTGTCGTGGAGCACCTTCGCCACCGGGGCCAGGCAGTTCGTCGTGCACGACGCATTGCTGACAACATGGTGTTGCCGCGGATCGTAACGCTCGCCGTTGACGCCGAGCACGATGGTGATGTCCTCGTTCTTGGCCGGTGCCGAGATGATCACTTTTCTAGCGCCGCCCTTGTCGATATGGACCTTCGCCTTGGTCGCGTCGGTGAAGAGGCCCGTCGATTCGATCACGATGTCGATTCCCAGGTCCTTCCAGGGCAGGTTGCCGGGATCCCTCTCGGCAAAGACCTTCACCCGCACGCCGTCTACCTTTAGATGATCGCCCTCGGCGAACACGTCACCCTCGAAATTCCCGAGGATCGAGTCGTACTTGAGGAGGTGCGCCAGGGTCGGCGGATCCGTGATGTCGTTGACCGCGATGATCTCGAGGTCGTGCCGGCCCAGGGCGGCGCGATAGACATTGCGCCCGATGCGGCCAAACCCGTTGATGCCAACCTTCACCGGCATGACGCCTCTCCTCGCTACTGGGGGATGATCAGGGGAGTTCCCGCGCTCAATCTATTAGACCATTTCGATTCGCCAGCCCAACCAGCCGGCGCAAGCGATTGGCGACGGCCGACTTGCTGACCTGGGCTACCTGGGCGAGCTCGCGCAGGCCGGCGCGGGGATGCGCCAGGCGCAACTCGGCCACCTCGCGCAACGCGGGCGGCAGCGACTGGAGGCGGTTATCGCGCGCCTTGAGCCGCCGGATCGCCTCGCGTTGTTGGAGCGCAGCGCGCAGCCGCTTGTCCATGTTCGCGGTCTCGCTGTTGGCTCGCCGGTTGGCCTGGCTGCGCATGTCACGAAGGATGCGGTCGTTCTCGAAGCGCATCACCGCGCGGTTCGCGCCCATCAACCCGAGGATCCGAGAGATGGGCTCTGCGCCTTTCAAGTAATAGACCGTCCGGCCGCGGCGCGTGGTGCGCTTGAGAGCGATGCCTGCGCGTGCCGCCCCGCTGCTCACCAGCGTGGTGGCTCCCGAAGGTAGCGCCATCTCCAGGTGGTAGGCGTCCGCGGGATTCCCCAATACCCCGCGCGCCAGGAAGGTCCCGCGCAGGATGGCCCGGGCACAGCAACCGTCCTCCGAGCCCCGGCCCGACGGGAGCGTGAGCCGTAGCCGGTAGCTGGGCCGTTTATCCGTGGCCCCCTTGCGGACGGTCTCCACCCGGCCGCCTGCCACCTTGGCCAGGTGCACGACCTTGCGCGCCACGGCGTTGCGGGGGATGCGGAGCGTCAGCGGTGCGCCATCACCGGCGCCGACGAGCGCCTCGACCATGGCCGTCAGCTCCGCCTCCTGGCAGCACGGTCGTGCCGGTTGGACGTTGGCGAGTTCCGCCTTCACCTCATCGGTGAACGACGCCTTGAGGGTCATTGCCACACATTAAACTGGGTCGGTGCTGATCAAGATTGGCATCGATCCGGTTCTCGTGTCGATCGGTGGGCTCAAGATCCACTGGTACGGGATCATGATCGCGATTGGACTCTACGTTGGGATCCAGGTCGCGCTTCGCGACTCGCCACGCCGGGGGATCGACCGGGACCAGCTGATGAACGTCGCCTTGCTGGCGGCCGTGCTCGGCATCGCCGGAGGCCGCCTCTATTACGTTGTCCAGAACGACCCCAGCTTCTTCCTGCACCACCCGGCCCAGATCATCGCGGTGTGGCAGGGCGGTATGGCCTTCTTCGGCGCGATGTTCGGCGGGGCGCTGGCGGTCGCCATCTCGTCCTGGCGCTGGAAGATCCCGTTCTGGAGCCTGCTCGACGTTGGCGCGCTCGGCATGACGATCGGCCAGGCGATCGGCCGCATCGGCAACATCATCAACGGGGACATCGTGGGCTACAAGACCAACGGCTGGGGCTTCGAGTACACGAACCCCCAAACGTTCGGGCCCCTCAACGTGCCCGTCCAGCCGGCGAGCCTCTACGAGCTGCTGATCAGCCTCGCGCTCTTCCTACTGTTGTGGAACCTCCGCACGCGCATTCATCCCGAGGGGATGCTCGCCATGCTCTACATCGTCCTCTACTCGGTGAGCCAGTTCTTTATTTTCTTCGTGCGCGACAACATCGTGATCCTCGGCGGCTTGAAGCAGGCCCAGGTGACAGCCCTCGTCGTCATCGCGCTTGCCTTGCCGGTGATCGCCTACCTGCTGCGCAAAGAGCGTCTCGCCAGCCCACCGCAGCCGCAGCCGGCGGAGACGCCCTCGACCGCGGGAGAAGCCGCGAGCTAGGCGGCGCGTTTGCGGCGTTCGCCGCGCTTCAGTAACAGCTCGAGAAAGCGCTCGGGCTGGAATTCCGCCTTCTCAACGATCGACTCGACCTTGCCCTCCAGGCGCTGCCGGTCTTCGGCCGTGAGCACCTTCGCGGTGTGGACGAGGATGGGGATCCGGCCGATGTCCTTGTCGCGGCGCAGCGCCGCGATCACCTCGAAGCCGTCGACGCCGGGCATCACGAGATCGAGAATCACCAGGTCGGGCTTGTTGCGCAGGGCCTGCTCGATCCCGGTGCGAGCGCTGTCGACGGCGCTGACACGAACGTTGAAGGGTTTGAGAACGGCCTTGACCAGGCTGATCGCCTGAAGGTCGTCATCGATGACCAGGACGTTCGCAGGCATCTTTTTGGCGCGCTTGGTGTCGGCCATAAGATCGAATCTCACCATCAGCTGGACGAGTTGCTGCCGGTCGATCGGTTTGGTCAGGACCTCGCAGTCCGGGAGCGCGACAGGTGGACCGTCGGAGGCAGCCAATACGACCAGCGGGATGTCGCGCGTGCGGGGATCCTTGCGGAGCTCCTTGATCAGGGCCGGCGCACCGCTTAGCGGCAACTGGGCGTCGATCAAGATCGCCAGCGGCTGTAGGTGGGACGCCTTCTCCAGGGCGCGGGGGCCGTTGTCGACGTAGACGACTTCGTAGCCGGCGCGCTTGAGGAATGGCTCGATCCGTTGCCGCGAGACCATGTCGTTGTCCGCCACCAGGATGTCCGGCGGCCGCCCCTCGCGGTCGACCACCGCTGGGGCGTCGGGATTCGTCGCGCGGCTGCCGGTCAAGGAGCGTACCGCCTCGCCGAGCGCCAGCGCGCTGTCGTGCAGGTACTTCAAGTATTCGCGATGCTCCTCGACCGTGAGCGGGTGTGTGCGCTCGTCGAGCAGGACGCTGGAAAACCCGATCAGCGAGTTGAGCCGCGAGTTGATCAGGTGGCTTTGCTCCGGGCTCACGCTCGCGGCCGCTGAGAGCGGGCCGGCCGAACTGTGCCGCTCCAGCGACCTCGCCTCTTCCAGAGCTTTCCGGACCTGCTGCATCTCCTCGTTCTGCGCCTGGATCTCGGCGGTGAGGGCCTGCCGGCGCGACACCCAGTCCGAGGCGAGCTTGTTGGCCTGTTCGGTGAGCTCGGCATGACGAGCCTGCAGCGCCAGGTGCTGCTCGCGCTCGCTGCCCAGGTCCCGCTCGAGTCCCGTTGCGTGCTCGTTGAGCTGGTTGACCTCGGCAACCATCCGTTCGCGGTCGAGGCCCCACTGGATCTGGTCCGTCTGCAGGCCATCGCGGTCACGGGTGACCATCTCGAGCTGGTCGCGCAAGCGAGTAAGTTCCGCGGCGCCGCTGGCCAGCTGGGCTTGGAGTCCGCTCGCCTCCCGCTGGGCCCCCTCGACCGCCTGCCGCGCCCGGTCGCGGTCCGCCGCGGCGGCGTCGCGATCCGCGGAGGCCTGGTCGCGCTCCTGCCGCGCCGCGTCCAGCTCCCGCTCGAGCTGGGCCAGGCGCTTGCGCTCCGCGGCGATGGTTTCCTCGTGACGGGCGAGCTCGGAGCCGAGCGCCTGCGTCATCGATTCGAGGCGCGCGACGAACTCCCGCCCCTCGCTAACGGCGTCGCGGAGCGCGCTGGACAGGTTCGGCGAGTCCGGCACGCCCCTATAACGGTTTGATCCGCCTTTTCCCTCCTCACTGGGGAGGGCAGCGTGCCGGCTAGGGGGAGGTGACCTCGGCGGGTGCCTCCTGGGCAAGGATCTCGTTGCAGAGCGCCACACAGAGGTGGCAGATATAGACGTCGGACGGACCCGCCACGAGGCGGACCTCCCCCTGTTTCTTACCGCAAAACGAGCACCGGCGCACCGGGCGGTCCACGTCCCCGATTATCTCAGAGCATTTCCTTGATCGCGACAGCCACCGGCCGGGTGATTCCCTTGACGGCCATCAACTCGTCGACCGTGGCGGTTCGGATGTTGTCGATGCTGCCGAACTGGCGAACGAGCGCCCGGCGGCGGACGGGGCCGAGCCCGCTGATGCCGTCCAGGGCGGAGGCGAACGCGTCTTTCTTGCGGACGACGCGGTGAAACGTGATCGCAAATCGATGCGCCTCGTCGCGGACGCGCTGGACAAGGAAGAGGGCCTCGGAGTCCAGCGGCAGACGGATGGGTTCGCTGTCGCCAGGCTGGAAAAGCTCCTCCTGCTCCTTGGCCAGACCGAGGGTGGGGACCAAGGCGAGGCCCATGGCCTCCATCACCTCCCGGGCCGCCGACAGCTGCCCTTTGCCGCCGTCGATCAGGACGAGGTCCGGGAGCCGGCTGAAGCTGGGCTCCTCAGGGGTGCCTTCTTCGGACCGGGCATGCCGGGCGAATCGGCGCCGCAGCACCTCCTGCAACATGGCGAAATCGTTGGCGCCCTGCACCGTCTTGATGCGGAAATGCCGGTAGTGCGCCGGCTTGGGCCGGCCTTCTTCGAAGACGACCATCGAGCCGACGGGGTACTTCCCCTGAATGTTCGAGATGTCGTAGCACTCGATCCGAACCGGCAGGGCCGGTAGCTGAAGCCGCGCCTGGAGATCGTTCAGCAGCGAGGCGGTCCGCTCCGCGTCGTAGTCGAGCTTGATCCGCATCTGCCGCATCGTTTCCGCGGCATTCGCGGCCGCCTGCTCGAGCAGCTCACGCTGCTTGCCGCGCTGCGGGACCCGGACGCCGACGGTGCTTCCACGGCGCTCGGTCAGCCACTGCTCGATCAGCTCGCGGTCGGGCAGCACCTCGGGCACGAAGACTTCCTTGGGAATGTGGGTCGCATTGGCGTAGTACTGGCTGACGAAGGCATTGAGAATGTCGGCGTTCGATTGATCCTTGTCGAGACCCACCAGGTCGAAGTTCTCCGAACCCGAAAGCCGGCCCTCGCGCACGCTGAAGACCCGCACTGAGCCCTGGCCGTTGGCTCGCGCAAGACCGAACAGATCCTGGTCGTAGCGGCCCATCGCCAGGACTTTCTGTCGTTCGGCCATCCGCTGCATGGCGTCGAGGCGATCCCGGTAGCTCGTCGCGGCTTCGTACTCGAGTTTGTCGGCGGCTTCCTGCATTTGTTGCTTCAGCCGCCGGGCCACGTGGTCCGAGCGGCCGTCCAGGAAGCTGGCGACCTGGTTGAGCTGCTCGTGGTAGTCCTCGCGGTTGATGAACCCCGCGCAGGGCGCCGAGCAGAGGTTCAAGTGGTAGTAGAAGCAAGGGCGCCCGAGGGCGAACTCGGAGTCCTTGCAACTGCGGTAGGGGATCACCCGCCGGACGGTCTTGAGCGTCGTGCGCAGCGCGATCGCGTGTGTGTAGGGGCCCCAGTACCGAGCGCCGTCGCTAGCCGGCCGGCGGACCAGCGTGATGCGCGGGAAATCTTCGTTCAGAGGTAGCTTGATGTAGAGATAGTTCTTATCGTCGCGCAGCCTGATATTGAACCGCGGGCGATGCCGCTTGATCATCGTCTGCTCGAGGACGAGCGCCTCTTTCTCGGTGGCCGTGGTGATCACCTCGAACTCGTAGACGCGCGCGACCATGGCGGCGATGTGCTCCGGCAACACGCTCGAGGCCTGGAAGTAGTTCGGCACGCGGTTGCGCAGGCTGAGCGCCTTGCCGGCGTAGATCACGCGGGCCTGGACGTCGCGCATCAGGTAGACACCCGGGGTGTCGGGCAGTGCCTTGAGACGCTCTTTTAGATATTCGGGCCGCTCCGTGAGCGGAGCCGCCTTCTTGGTCGCGGTGGCCACGGTCTTAGGCTATCGCGAGCTCCGGGTCGAGCACCCGCTTGAGGTACTGCCCGGTATACGACCGGGGATTCCGGACGATCTCCTCTGGGGTGCCGGCCGCCACCACCTGGCCGCCCTTGTCGCCGCCTTCGGGGCCCAGGTCGATGATGTGATCCGCGGTCTTTAGAACATCCAGATTGTGCTCGATGACGACCACCGTGTTGCCGGCATCGACGAGACGGTGCAGAACGTTCAAAAGCCGCTCGATGTCGGCGAAGTGAAGGCCCGTGGTGGGCTCGTCCAGGATATAGAACGTCTTCCCCGTGTCACGGCGGCTGAGCTCTTCGGTCAGCTTGACGCGCTGCGCTTCGCCGCCGGATAACTGCGTCGCCGGCTGGCCCAGGCGAATATATCCAAGGCCGACCTCGCAGAGCGTTTGCAGCTTGCGCCGGATCCGGGGGATCCGGTCGAAGAATTCCGTCGCCTCCTCGACGCTCATGTCGAGCACGTCGGCGATCGTCTTGGCACGGTAGGTGACCTCGAGCGCCTCCTTGTTATAGCGCTTGCCCTTGCAGACTTCACAAGGGACGTAAACATCGGGCAGGAAGTGCATCTCGATCTTGATGATGCCGTCGCCCTCGCAGTTCTCGCAGCGGCCGCCCTTCACGTTGAAGCTGAAGCGGCCCGGCTTGTAACCGCGGACGCGCGCTTCGGGCATCTCGGAGAAGAGCTCACGAATGTACGTAAAGACGCCCGTGTACGTCGCCGGGTTGGAGCGAGGCGTGCGACCGATCGGTGACTGGTCGACGTTGATGACCTTGTCGATGAAGTTCAGGCCGGAGACTTCGCGCGCGGCGCCCGGGCGATCCTTCGCCCGGTAGAAGTGCTGCGCCATCCGTCGATACAGAATGTCACTGACGAGCGTGCTCTTCCCGGACCCGCTGACGCCGGAAATGCAGATCAACTTGCCCAATGGAAAATACACATCGATGTTCTTCAGGTTGTTCTCGGTGGCGCCACGAACGATGATCATCTGCCCGTTGCCTTTCCGGCGCCGCGTTGGCAGGGGGATCGATCGCTCGCCGCGCAGGAACGCCCCCGTGATCGATTCCGGCGATTTCAGGATGTCGTCGAAGCTGCCTGTGGCGACGATCTTGCCACCGTGCTCGCCGGCCCCAGGCCCAATGTCGACGATGAAGTCCGCGGTCCGCATGGTCTCTTCGTCATGCTCGATGACGACCACCGTGTTGCCGATGTCGCGCAGCGCCAGCAGCGTGTTGATCAGCTTCCGATTGTCGCGCTGATGGAGCCCGATGGAGGGCTCATCGAGGATGTACAAGACGCCCATGAGCTTCGATCCGATCTGGGTGGCGAGCCGGATTCGCTGTGCCTCGCCACCCGACAGCGAGTCGGCCGCCCGGGCCAGGCTCAGGTAATCGAGACCGACGTCCACCAGGAACTGGAGCCGCTCGCGGATCTCTTTCAGGATGGCACGCGCGATCAACGTTTCACGTTCGGTCAGCTGAAGCTTCGTAAACCAGCCCTGCGCGGCCGTGATCGACAGGTCGCACACGTCCATGATCGAGCGGTCGGCCACGGTCACAGCGAGATACTCCGGCTTGAGCCGCTTCCCTTTGCAGACCGGGCACGGCCGGGGCGTCATCAGCCGCTCGATCTCGGCGCGGATGAACTCGGACTCGGTCTCGCGATGGCGTCGCTCGAGGTTCGGGATGATGCCTTCGTACGACGTTTCGTACCAGCGGCGCTGCCCTTCACTGTTGACGTACTTCACGCGCAAGGGGTCGCCGTTGTTGCCATAGAGAATGATCTGGCGCTCTTTGACGGTCAGTTTGCCGAACGGCTTGTCCATCGAAATCTTGTAGCGATTGGCCACGGCCTCGACCAGGTCGTTATAAAAGTACGAAGACCGACCCAGGGTGCGGATGGCGCCGTCGGCAAGCGGCCGGCCCTTGTCCGGGATCACAAGATCCGGATCGATCTCGAGCTTGCTCCCGAGCCCCGTGCACGCCGGGCAGGCGCCATGCGGGTTGTTGAACGAAAAGTTGCGGGGCGCGAGCTCCTCCATCGAGAAGCCGTCGTAGGGGCAGGCGAAGTTCTGGCTGAAGAGCTGCTCTTCCCCCCTTCCCTCGTACGGCGTTACGAGCACAAGCCCATTCGCGAGTTTTGCCGCGGTTTCAACCGACTCCCGCACCCGACTGACAGCCGAGGGCTCGATCGGTAGGCGGTCGACGTCGATTTCGATGTCGTGTTTCTTGTTCTTATCCAGCGTGATCTTTTCGTTGAGCTCGTAGAAATTGCCGTCCACCCGAACGCGACTGAAACCGGCCTTACGAGCTTCTTTGAAGACGTCCTGATACTCGCCTTTCCGACCTCGTACGAGGGGCGCCATGATTCGGATTCGCGCTCCCACGGGCATTTCCAGGATCTTGTCGGCAATCTGCTCCGTGGTCTGCCGCGTGATCTCGTGCCCGCTGATCGGGCAGTGCGGGTGGCCGATGCGCGCCCACATCAGGCGCATGTAGTCATAAATCTCCGTCACGGTCCCGACCGTCGACCGCGGGTTGTGGCTGGTCCCCTTCTGATCGATCGAGATCGCCGGCGACAACCCATCGATCTGATCGACGTCCGGCTTGTCCATCTGTCCCAGGAACTGCCGGGCATACGACGAGAGCGACTCGACGTACCGCCGCTGCCCCTCGGCGTAGATCGTGTCGAAAGCGAGCGAGGACTTCCCTGAACCCGACAACCCGGTGAAGACGACGAGCCTGTCGCGGGGGATGGTCAGGTCGATGTCTTTGAGGTTGTGCTCGCGGGCCCCCTTGATCACGATCTCGGTGTGCTGCAGCGACTTAGGGCCGGCAGCCTTCTTTTCAGCCACCGACGCGGGCCCTCATGCGGCTGGTCTTCGGCTTGCGCCACATGCCCGACTCGGCGGCGGCCGCCGGTGGCATAGACTCCCGATATTCCATGGCGTCGCGGCGAAGCGCGACGAGCCGGTCGCGGAGTTCCGCCGCCCGCTCGAACTGCAGGTCGCGAGCCGCTTTCTTCATCTGGCGTTCGAGATCCTTGATCAGCCGCTCGATCTCGTCCGGCGGCAACCCGGACGCCAGCGTGGCGATTGTTTCTTCGACGGCTTTCTCTTGGTGCTTTTCGAGGTTGTAGACGGCCTTCACGATGGTGGCCGGCGTGATCCCGTGTTCCTCGTTATAGGCAATCTGGATATTGCGACGGCGGTCGGTCTCGTCGATCGCCCGCTGCATCGAGCCGCTGACCCTGTCCGCGTACATGATGACGTGCCCTTCTACGTTGCGGGCGGCCCGTCCGGTCGTCTGGATCAGGGAGCGCGCGTCGCGCATGTAGCTCTCCTTGTCGGCGTCGAGGATCGCGATCAGCGCGACCTCTGGCAGGTCGAGACCTTCCCGGAGCAGGTTGATGCCGACGAGCACATCGAAGACGCCGAGCCGCAGGTCGCGCAGGATCTCGACGCGCTCCAGCGTATCGACGTCCGAGTGCAGATAGTTCACCTTGATGCCCATCTCACGCAAATAGTCGGTCATGTCTTCCGCCATCTTTTTGGTAAGCACGGTGATCAATGTCCGCTGACTCTTGTCCACCCGCTTGTGGATCTCCCCGATCAGGTCGTCGATCTGGCCCTTGGTGGGGCGGACTTCCACGGTCGGGTCGACCAGGCCGGTCGGCCGGATAATGACCTCGATCGTCTGCTGGGAGCGCTGTTCCTCGTACGGGCCCGGGGTCGC
>WNFW01007532.1_pt1 | contig 12294 bp, 13 predicted proteins | sample 5400131 | NCBI WGS metagenome assembly WNFW01 (sample SAMN13153362, study PRJNA577476) | soil metagenome | isolation source: 20 cm soil or saprolite under grassland replicate 1 | place: USA:California | collected 2016-06-15 | reverse complement strand
GAACGCATCGATAATTACCTGCAATACATTTGGTAGATGTAGAAAGATGCATCTGTATTGCATCCCAAATATGCTTCATGTAAAATAGTCAGGCAAGCATCAGTGAACAAAACTCCAGCAATGTAAATAGGAAAGAAGCAGGAAAAAAGATTGGATATTTCAGACGTTACAATAGAATTCTTCTCAGATTCAGAGGAGCACCTTCAAATCCTCGAAAGCCAGTTAAAACATATTCGTGACGTAGATGTCTACTTAATCGAACCAAAAGAAGCGGCTGCGCCAGCACTTGTAGCAATAGGCATCACGAAGCGCGGAGAGAGAGCAGCAGTAGCAGCACACAACATCGCCCAGGTGCTTCATGACTTCATACACGATGAAACTGGCCCTCAAGTTGAGAAGAAAATTTTGCTGTTCACCATTGAAGGTGGACGTATCGACCTGGAACCTCTTACAGCAGATGAGATTGAGGGAATTATAGTTACAGCCAAAAAAGAGGAATAATAGTCAGCCTTATGAAAAGTCTCGCCTTTTCCTTGCGACTCAGCATACTTTTCAGCCACTAACGCGGGACGACTATTGATACCGAACGGACCGGAGTTTATTTCCAAACCGTACTGTTCTCGCGCCCTTTTATTAAACATAGGGCGTGAGGCCTCAATGCGTCTGCGGTATTCGGGTGGCATAGGGGGTGAACCTGCGGGCCGTAGTTCAAAGGATCGCCAGTGGATATCAATAGCATAGTGCTCTTGAAGCTTCTCCAAACTGGAGGCTACTAAAAAGCAAAAGGGTCAAACAAAATCGGACCATACATCTATGCGAATGGACATCAATCAACTCCAATTCTACTTGTCGTAATGTGTTAGCTTCTCCAGTATACAACAATGCTTCCTGGACTAGCATTTGACGTTTTAGTTCAACCGAACTATGCTTATTATGCAGAACTAACACAGTCCAACCTTTGAAGAGCGAGAAGATATGGATAAGAATGAAATAAGTCTGAGAAATGTGCAGGCACGAACAGAGAAGAAAAGCCAATCGGCTTCCTGGAAAGTATGGGTAAAAACCGCACGCCCTTTTTCATTAACTGCTTCAGTTAGCCCGGTATTAGTCGGTACTTCAGTCGCAGCATACGAGGGCACATTTCATCTTGCGACCTTTCTAATCACACTGCTCTCATGCCTGTTTTTACAAATAGCAGCAAACTACTTCAACGAATACTTTGACTACCGCTATGGACTTGATCACGCTGGATCTCTAGGTGCCAGCACTGTCATTTTTCGTCATGAAATGACGGCTGCTCAGGTTCTTGCTGGCGGAATTGGCTGCTTTGCCATTGCCTCTGCGCTCGGACTTGCACTGATCTATCTGGTTGGACCTGCTATTATCCTATTCGGATTAGCAGGCATGGCGATTGCCTATTTCTATAGCGCCAAACCATTCCAGTTTGCTATTCGTGCGTTGGGTGATGTCCTGGTCTACATCGCTATGGGATTTCTCATGACCTGGGGAGCTTACTACGTGCAGATTCCGCGCTGGTCCTGGCTTGCATTTGCAGCGAGTGTGCCGGTCGGCTTTTTAGTTGTAGCTATCTTGAACATGAATAATACGCGTGATATACAGGACGATATAGCGGTTCACAAGTTGACATTACCCGTGCGATTCGGCCAGCTATTTGGTCAGCGCTTCCATGCTTTTCTACTGATAGGAAGCTATGTAGCAGTAACCATTTTTGTGCTGCTTCGTATATTGCCATTTTTCAGCCTGTTAGTCTGGATCACTTTCCCCCTCGCATTTACAAATGTGCGCTCTATTCTGGCTGCAACTGACCGCACAGCCTTTGCAATTGGCATTAAGCGAACCTCAATGCTCCATCTCCAATTTGGAGTGATGCTCGCGTTAGGTCTTGTTATAGCTGCAATCTCGAGGCTTATAATATGACAGCAAAACTCTCATTAGAAGAAAAATTCCGCACAACAGGCGGCAAGGCTCCCTATGTGCAACGTCTTTTTGGAAGAATAGCGGGTATCTACGACCCAATGAATCGCCTTATGAGCTTCGGGCTAGATCGGAGCTGGCGTAGATTTGCAGCCCGCTACCTGGCGCTCAGTACTGGCGAAATCGGACTCGATTTGGGTGCTGGAACTGCCGATCTCTCGATCGAGGTTATTCGCAACTCTGGACCTGGAACGCGCATGATTGGTATGGACATTACGCCTGAAATGCTTGAAGTAGGGCGCAACAAGATTGCTCGTTTAGGCTTAGAGGATCGTATTGACCTGCGGATAGGAGATGCGGAACATATCGATTTGCCAGACAATAGCGTTGATGGCTGCTGCTCCGCGTTCACAGTGCGTAACTTAACCGATATTCGTCAGGGGTTCCACGAAATGTTGCGTGTAGTACGCCCAGGTAGTCGCGTTGTCTGCCTGGAGATTAGCCATCCACCTGGAAAAATTTTCGGTTCCCTCTTTTATCTCTACTTCTACAAACTTGCGCCGTTATTCGGGACAATAATCGGCAAGGCTTTCGAAGAATACAACTACCTGCCTCATTCGCTGACAACTTTTCCAGATGCGCCAACGTTAAAAGCTATCATGGAAGAGGTCGGATGGAGCGATGTGCGCTTCTATCGGCTCAGCGGTGGCATCGTTGCGGTGCATGTTGGGACGAAGATGTAGCGGCTGCATACTTTCTCAATTTACAACGTAGCAACCTGAAGGAGCGAGATGAGTGCAATTCACCAATGGGTGCGATGATCAAGGTGATTGGCCAATGCCAGCAAATTCTCGAAGTGATTCCCCCTCACTGGTCATTGTGTTTGCTCTGATCCTGGTGACAATCCTCAGCATAGGCGTTTTACTCATGCCTACAAGAGTATCTGCATCCTCGAGCAGTCCAACTTTGCAGATCAATGCGGGCTTTGGCACGTATTTTCGCGTAGGAACCTGGGTTCCTCTTCACATTACCTTACGCAATAATGGATCTGACTTCACTGGTATGCTTGCGACGAGTAACCCAGAAGGTCTTGTATGGCAAAACACATATTCGATGATTCCTTCCTCGATATATCAGCAGCCCGTAACGATGCTGCATGGTACTCAGAAACAGGTAACTTTGTATCTTCCCATAACTGCTCAATCTACCACTGTGAGTATTATTGTACAGTTGCTTGATAGTTACGGGAAGGTGGTTCAGTCACAAAGTGTCTTGCTGCACCAACTTTATCCCGAGAATGTATTTGTGGGTCTGCTCTCAGATCGGATGAGCGGCTTCGATGCGCTTAGAAATGTTGTGCTACCGAACTCGAGTGATTCGGTGCTGGTGGAGTACCTCAACGCACAGAACATGCCCTCAATGGAAGCGGTTTTGGCTAACTTCAATCTGATCGTACTGGATTCTTTTCATACCCGCAGCCTCACTCATGAACAATTGCGGGCCTTATATCTCTGGGTACAGCAAGGAGGGTCGCTAATTGTAGTTGGTGGTCCTAACTGGCAGCAAACAGTAAGTGCCTTACCTACCAACTTGCTGCCTGTCAGCATTCATGGAGCAAGTATCTTGCCATCAGGCGCACATCTCTTACCTGCCGGGCTTTCACCATCAGCCAGTTCAGGTAGCACAATTTCTGATACACTGCAGGTGCCGGTTCCTGTAAGTAGTGCAATGGTTCCGGGGGGTGCAAGAGCTATTGTATCCGCCGGTGATGTACCGCTGCTTGTACAAGCACAATCGGGGCAAGGTCTTATCTATTATCTCGCATTTGATCCTGCACTTGATCCCATTGTGCATTGGCCCGAAACAACGGTTCTCTGGAGAAGTCTGATTATCCGTTCGCTTGGAGCGCTGCTTCTGCAGAATAACCCGTCGCAAGGTCTAAGCGGGGAGATGCCATACTATCTGGCGAAATTGCAACATCTGTTGCTATCTAATCTATCTCCTACCCCATGGTTACTGCTCTTCTTATTCCTGGGCTATCTTTTGATACTTGGACCCATTCGTTGGTTCATCGTACACAGGACGAAGCAGCGGCAATGGAGCTGGCGTATCGTCCTGGGAGCTATCGTCATCTTCACATTACTGAACTATGCTGTCGCTTTTTATCAAGAACGAGCTTCCTTCTTCAACAACAGTGTTTCCGTCATCCAGCTCACTAGTGGTAGTTCGGTTGCCCATAGCACAACGTATCATGGCGTCTATGTCCCTTTTGTGCCTGCTAACAGCACAATTCAGGTACAACTTCCTGGTGGTTCCCTTGTGCAACCGTACGTTGACGCTAAACAACAATCGGATCAAGCTGCTATAACTGCAACCCCGGAGACAACGCAGGTGAAGGTATCGGATTCGAATATCAGATTTTTAGATGCTATTCAGGCAGAGCGGGATATTTCGATACAAGGAGGCATCATTTCTCATCTTGTGCTCAGTCAGGGAGTGCTTTCTGGAACTGTGACCAATATGTTGCCAACAGCGCTGAGTGACGTATATCTGCTGATGCCACATAGTATTGCGCGCGTTGGTACCATGGCTGCGGGTCAGACAAGAAGCGTTACACTCTCGCTAACTGTGTCCCGGGCGACCTGCGTGAGCGCAAGGCAACGCCATCTGAGTTTACTTGCGTTCATGCTTACTGAGCAATGTAACAACCCGTCTTTTGAAACTGAAGGTTCATCAGCCACTTTGATCGGTTGGGCGGATCAACCTCTGGCGGGGGAGGATAATGTAACTGTCAACGATATTCATCCAGGCGGTTTACATGAGACAGCGGTGGTTGCGACTCTCGATATTAGCTATGCTGCTGGATCTTTGACTCTACCTGCTGATGTTATACCGGGGCGATTAGTGGACACAGAGGCTTTGGGAGCACATCTTCTTTCGTCTGGTTCATATGCATTTGCGCATGGCCAGATTACCTTTGAATTTAGTCTGCCATCCCTGGAGCACTTTCGTATACAAGCAATGGCACTCAGTCAGCCAGTTGATCCCTCTATCTTACCTGGCGAGCAGCCAGAAGGAGCACATGGGTCGTCTCATATTGCTCTCTACAATTGGCAAACCAATTCCTGGGAGATCATCCATCTCACACAATCTATCCCCTTTTCGACACAGAATGCCCAGGCATATTTCAGCCCTGATGGACGTATGCTTGTGCAATACGTGGATCAGGCCAGTGACTTTAGTGGAATAGCCTTTACCATGCCTTCGCTTACTGTTACCGGTAATCATGCTTCTTCATAAGCAAGAAGTACGATTGTACCGTATTGATTTTTTATCGATTCTCACATCATTATTGAAATACCGCGCACATAGCGCGCAAAATGCGCGGCAGTTTTTGGCTCAGTTTATTATATTAGGAAATTGTGATGTGGCTTTTATGTCGATCTCAATTGGCTGTAGGAAGAAGTCTTATCATCTGTTACCATGGTGATTACAGTAAGTTATCATCATGCAAGATCGGCGAACAGTATGAAAGACAGTTTTCAAGCTAAACCCTTATCTGAACAATTGAACGGGCAAGAAGAGACACAAGCAGTAATTACACCGGCAGCTTCTAAGCCAAACCCCCTTGGAATAGTGCTGGCGCTGCTGGCGCTTTATTTGATATGGGGTTCGACATATCTTGGTATACGCATTGCAATTGAGAGTATTCCCCCACTTTTAATGATCGGTGTGCGTTTTATAGTAGCTGGCGGGCTCCTTTACATCTTCTTGCGTATACGTGGCATACCAACTCCCAATCGGTCGCAGTGGCTGGGATCAACAGCCGTGGGGATACTACTGATAGGTGGTGGGATGGGAGGTGTTGCGACTGCCGAGCAATGGGTTCCTTCGAGCGTTGCTGCCGTTTGTATAGCTACAGCTCCTTTATGGATCTCACTTTTTGCCGGGCTTTGGGGACGCTGGCCTGTGCGTTTCGAATGGTTGGGTTTAAGTTTAGGATTTGTGGGAGTCGTGCTGCTGAATCTGGGAAGCGGTCTGTGGGCAAGTCCATTTGGAGCGATCATTCTGCTCATTTCTCCAATTTGTTGGGCTTTCGGCTCCGCCTGGAGTCATCATCTCCAATTACCATCGGGCCTGATGGCGAGCGCGACACAGATGCTGGTTGGAGGAGTATTCGTAACTATCATGGGTCTGATCCTCGGACAAAGGATTACAAGCATGCCCAGTTTGCAATCGCTCCTGGCTTTGTTCTATCTGATTGTATTCGGCTCATTGATAGCTTTCTCTGCTTATGGGTACGTCCTGCGGCGAGTACGCCCTGCGCTTGCGACCAGCTATGCCTATGTGAATCCTGTAGTTGCAGTATGTCTTGGAGTAGCACTCGTGGGAGAAAGTGTCACGCTGTTGACTATTGTGGCAATGATTGTGATTTTAGTTGGAGTCGGGTTAATATCGCTGGGGCATGGAAAGGGCTAAATGTCCGGGGCTTTGATGCCATACATGCCCATTGAGTAGGCAATCTCGCCACCGTGGTGGAGATCATGCTCGATGACATGCCAGACAATCGACCCACGAGTGAAGGTATATATCTTCACTCATGGGTATCATTCCTCAGTAACAGCTTTGTTACATTGAAACTGTAATCACGGATTGCAAGGCTTGCCGGGTTGCATCCACAAAGGAATAGGCTTTCCCGGTTGTGCCCATGCACTGCCAGATGTACTCATCACTGTGAAAATCAGCATCTTTTTGGATTGTTATGGAGAGCGGTAAATCCTTCAGCATAGCCGTCATTTCTTGCTCTATCTCGCGCTTAGCAAGATCCGCAGTTCTTACATGATGGACATCTTTCTCAAGACACCAGATGCACTCACAAAATGAGCTGTGTTCGTACTGGGCATGTATCTTTTGCGTATTTCGTTCAATTTGCTTTGTTTCGGTCATTTTTTCTTTCTCACTTTCTATCACCACTACTCTACTTCATTCAAACGAGCCAGGGTGAGTTCTATCACATAAGGTGGTGAAATTGGTACTTCACCCAGCATCCACACCACTCCTCCACCTATGTGAACAGGGATAACGGACAATAAAAAACATCTAGGTTATGATCTTCCTAGATGTTATTGTAAGTCTTCTTTGACATTGTACTCGGAAGAGTACTTTACAAGCTTACCATAGTAGCTAGGAATTTGCAAACTCAGCATAAAGAGAGCGCATTATCGCCCTTTGAAGTTGGCCTGGCGTCGTTCGATGAAAGATTGCACGCCCTCTTTGATATCTTCGCTCTGCATGATCTCTTGCAGATCGGGTAGGAATTGTTGTATTGCTGCCTCTTCGCCTTCGTCTATGGCCAGTCGTGCCGATTTGAGAGTGGCACGCACTCCCAGAGGGGCTTGCAAGGAGACAACTTGAGCCAGCTCTGTTGCGCGTGTAAGCAGTTGTCCTGGTTCAACTACATCCTGCACCAGACCAATACGCAGCGCCTCTGCTGCGTTGAATTCATCCCCGGTCAGCAAATAACGCATCGCGTTGCCCCACCCGACTTCGCGTGGGAATCGAATAGTGGCGCCTCCAAAGGGGAAGAGGCCTCGCTTGATTTCGATTTGAGCAAAGCGTGCATTGGATGCGGCAATACGGATATCTGTTGCGAGCATGAGTTCAATACCGATGGTGAGACATATACCTTGCACAGCGGAGATGATAGGTTTTGTGAGGCGTGGTCCTTGTATGCCAAGTGGATCAATGGCACCCTCTGGATACTCAAAATGCCCCAGGGATGATGCAAACTGTGTTAGTTCCAGTCCTCCTGTGAAGTGCTCTCCATGCGCGAATAGCACTCCGCAACGCAATTCGTGATCATGTTCCAGTTCAGCGTAAGCCATCCCTAGCGCGTTGAGCATTGCTCTATCGAATGCGTTGCGTTTGGCATTGCGATCGAGTCCTATCAGGAATACGTGTCCCTGGCGTTCTGTGCTGATTCGTCCTTCCTGGTTCATTTTTTCCTCCTTTGCATGTCATCCTGAGCACTTCGCATGTCATCCTGAGCACTTTGTTTGTCATCCTATTCTCTTTCGCATGTCATCCTGTTCTCCTTCGCATGTCATCCTGAGCGAAGCGAAGGATCTCGTACATCGGGTCGAGATGCTTCGTTGCACTCAGCATGACATTGTTGGTTTGTCATCCTGAGCACTTCGCATGTCATCCTGAGCACTTCGCTTGTCATCCTGTTCTCCTTTGTTTGTCATCCTGAGCGAAGCGAAGGATCTCGTACTTCAGGTCGAGATGCTGAGTGCAACGAAGCATGACAGGATTAAAGCTTTCTACGCATCTTAAAGCCGCATAGTCTCAATATATCGCTCAATGTGGACGACGGCCCGTTGCATATGTATCGGGTCTTTGAAAAGATTACTCAACATGATCGCGCCTTCGAGAGTGGTAATCAGGATTGATGCTACCTCGTCAGCATCTACTCCTGGACGAATCTCATCGCGCTCGATGCCTTTGTTCACGATACGGTGAATGGTGGTGCGCCAATCATTCATGGCAGATCGGGCACGGTCTCGCAGCGCTTCGTTGGCATCATCTGCCTCGATTGCGGTATTGAGAATTGGGCAGCCACCGATAACGGGCGGATCTTCAACGATCCCTTGAAAGACGGAGACAATGGCGAGTAGACGCTCAATTGCGTTGAATTTTCCACTAAGCGCATTGCGAACTCGCTGCTGAACCAGTCCATATGCGTAATTAAACGATTCCAGAGCTAGTTGTTCCTTGCTGGCAAAATGGTTATAGATACCACCTTTCTCAAGACCTGTTTCGCGCATAATATCAGAAAGGGATGATCCGAAGTATCCCTGGCGATTAAAGAGTTGCGCTGAGCGTGCAAGGATTAGCTCACGTGTCTGTTCGCCTTTAGTCATCTATACATTCCTTTCTAGAGTCCTGGAAGGGTGTCTGACTGGAGTAGACGCTGGAAAAAGCGACTTATGCTCTCTTCCGCAAGACGATTACCTGGTCGAGCTACCAGGATGTTCGCGGGATCCATGCGAATATTCGGCTCGGATGTGAGATATTCGCTAAATCCATGAGATGCAAAGAGCCGGGCGATTAACTCTCGATAGTCAAAAGGCGTGATGCCCAGCCCTGCATAATCCCAATGCCAGGAAAGACCTAATCCGAGTATAAGGTGCTCTTCAAGGGACTCAAACTCAAGCGCAAAGGCAAGCAGTTGATGTGCAAGACCGAGTTTACGCCATCCAGAGCTGACCTCAACTGCGATTTCGTATGCATTAGTGATATCTTGCCACCAACCATCTAAAGGCGCAAGGGTAACCTGTCCAACTATCGTGCCTTCGGCCGTATAGGCCAGGGTAAGTTTACTTTCTGGCCGCTGAGCAATCGAAAGGAGCAGGTTGTGTTCGCGTTCGGGAAGACGGGCGAAGGCGTGCAGGCCATCGTCGACTTTCAATCCTTCTACAAATGAGGGTGTACAGCACGTACGTAGGAACAATGGTCCTGTGGGTGTTTTATATGTTTTTACACGGGAGTTGTGTGTGTTGCGAGATTTTTCGCTTGAAAGGTAAGATTTTTCTTTTAGCAAGGATGGTGTCTCCTTTCAATATATGGTTATTATTGTTGTCCAGTTCCGTTGAGTGACGATGGGCGCATGATGATACATGTGGTGGTTCCATGTGCATAGAGTTTGCCTTCAGCGTCTGTTAAGCGGCCTTCGGCTGTGGCTATGCGTCCTCCAACGTAAATGATCTTTCCTTCGGCATATATTGTTCCCGTTTTGGTTGTAACGGGTCGCAGGTAGTTGACCTTGAGTTCCAGGGTGGTATAGCTTGTTCCGGCAGGGAGCATAGATTGTACGGCACAACCGAGCGCCGAGTCCAGGAGTGTGGCCATGACCCCTCCATGCACTGTACCAAGAGGGTTGTAATGGTATTCAGATGGCTCAGTAGTAAAAACAACACGACCCTCGCTCACTTCGGTTATCGATATGCCTAACAAAACGGCGAAAGGTGGCTGAGGCAGTTCACCTGATTGCAAAGCTTTGAGAAAGGTGATGCCGCTGACCGTCTTGCCTGTTTGAACTGCTGCTGTAGGGTCTTCCCAGGTGATTGTGCGGGTACGACTCGCTTGAAGGTTGGTCAAGGTAGGTTCCTTCCGTTTTTTGTTTTAATAACAGACTACTCGGTCTGTTTTGTTAGTAAAAATTTGAGACCAATCGGTCTTAATTAGAGTATAGTTATTTTTGGGGTGTTGTCAAGGGGAATAAGTTAAGTTTCTCTGTATCACCCACTATTCTCGCTTGACCTCCAACCTGCATCTCCTCATGCGGTTGAAGTCTGTCATGCAATGCTCATGGAGTGGCTATTGAACCTCCGATGCGTGGAAGCGCATCGATGGCGTATAGGTCAGACCGACCAAAATGCCTTCTGGGCTGAGCAGACGGGTAACCGTTTGACCCCAGGGCTCTTTTTTTGCTGTTATCAAGAGCGTGTAGCCTTTTGTTTTCAGCTCTTCAGAGGCCTGGGCAACATCTTCGACGTCAAATTCGAGCCAGGAGGTGGGAGGTGGCAGATCAGTTGGCCATTCGTTCACACCAAAACACGATTGAGCCGCTTGCGCAAGCGGCCACAGGGCAAAACTGTTGACCCCCTGGAGATCTTCAGTGTGGAAGTATCCATCCGCTTCTTCTTGGAAAGAAAGGCCCAGACTATCTCTATAGAAAGCTGCGCTTTCCTTCGTCTCAGTGGTGATGGGGCCGTAACCGGCAACAAATACGACTTTCATGCCTGTATTATAGCAGAAACAAAGATGGCTTGCCAGATACCTTACCTGCCTTACCTGTTGGACGAAAAAGTCTTGTCGGAACAAGCGAAACTGAGTACAATGTTCATAACGAGGGACTTACGGACTGTACCGGAGTCAGCTTCGCGCGGAAAGGAACCCTGCCGGGCCTGACTGGTTGGCCACACAAAGAAAGAGGAGAAGAAGCATGAGCAAAAAGATCCTCCTGCTGGGAGTCTTGGACAGCATCCTCGCCGACGCCCAGCAGCAGGTTGCACGTCCCGATCTCGAGGTGTTTCGAGGGACGAGTGTGGAAGATGTGCGGGCTGTGCTTGCCCGCGAGAGCATTGATCACGTCATCGCGGGGGAGGCATCGAGCAAAAACGCATAAGATAGAGCCATGAGGAGGACTGCTATGAGCATCCAGGCATTTACGATTCACCTTGCTCAAAGCGCCCTGGATGAGTTGCAGGAACGCTTAGGACGCACTCGCTGGCCCGATGAGGTGGAAGGAGCAGGCTGGGATTACGGTACGAACTTAGGGTACCTCAAGGAGCTGGTGGATTACTGGCAGCACACCTTTGACTGGCGAGCACAGGAAGCGAAGCTCAATGCGTTCGCGCAGTTCCGCACCGAGGTCAATGGCGCCCACATCCACTTCGTCCATGAGCGAGCGCGACAGGGGAGCGGGATTCCACTGATCTTGACCCATGGCTGGCCTAGTTCCTTCATCGAGCTGCTGCCACTTGTCCCGTTGCTCATTGATCCCGCTGCCCATGGTATCGACGGCCCAGCCTTTGACGTCATCATTCCCTCGCTGCCTGGGTACGGCTGGTCTTCGCGACCTACCCGTCGGGGAGTGACCACCCACTACACCGCGGGTCTGTGGCATCGCCTCATGCACCACCTCGGCTACGAGCGCTATGGAGCGCAAGGCGGCGACTTTGGAGCAGCGGTCGCCACGTTCATGGCACTCTCTGACCCCACACCGCTGCTGGGCATCCACTTGAGTAACCTGGAACTCGCGCCCTATACCGGCACTGGGTCGCGACCGCTCTCAGAAGCAGAGCGTGCGTACTTCAGGCAGTATCAACACTGGTCCGAGGTGGATGGCGGCTACAAGGCGATTCAATCCACCAGGCCTCAGACCCTCTCCTATGGGTTGAACGACTCGCCGGTTGGGTTGGCCGCCTGGATCGTGGAGAAGTTCCGCGCGTGGAGTGACTGCGAAGGCGACGTGGAACGCCGGTTCAGCAAGGATGAGCTGCTGACCACCATCATGATTTACTGGGCAACACAGACCATGCCGACCTCGATCCGAGACTATTTTGATAACCGGTGGTATGGAATCATGCTTGGCCCACAGGATTTCGTGACAGTGCCAACGGCGGTCGCCGTCTTCGCTCACCAGTTCGTCTCCGATGGCACTCCTCCCCGTGAGTGGGCAGAGCGGCTCTACAACATCTCTCAGTGGACACCGATGTCCAGCGGGGCACACTTCGCTGCGATGGAGGAGCCCGTACTGCTCGCAGGCGATATCGTGTCGTTCTTTGCGACACG
>WNFW01002632.1_pt1 | contig 12299 bp, 12 predicted proteins | sample 5400131 | NCBI WGS metagenome assembly WNFW01 (sample SAMN13153362, study PRJNA577476) | soil metagenome | isolation source: 20 cm soil or saprolite under grassland replicate 1 | place: USA:California | collected 2016-06-15 | reverse complement strand
TTCGGGTTCAAATGGAACATGGGCTGGATGCACGATTTCCTGGAATACATGAGCATCGACCCGATTTACCGAAAATATCATCACGGCAACATCACGTTCTCGCTGCTCTACGCATTCACCGAGCATTTCATCCTTGTGCTTAGCCACGATGAAGTGGTTTACGGAAAACGCTCTCTCCTTTCGAAGATGCCGGGCGACGAATGGCAGAAGTTTGCCAATCTCCGGATGTTTCTGGCGTGGATGTACGGGCAGCCCGGTAAAAAACTGCTCTTCATGGGCGGCGAATTCGGGCAGCGGAACGAATGGAACCACGATGTTCAGCTCGACTGGCAACTGCTCGATCTTCCGCGGCACGACGGCCTCCGTCGGCTGGTGCAATATTTGAATTACGTTTACAAAAACGAGCCGGCCTTGTGGCAGCTCGACGATATCTACGAAGGATTTGATTGGATCGATTTTCACGACGCAGATAACAGCGTCGTCTCGTTTCTGAGAAAATCCCGCGACGGCGACTTTATCGCCTTCGTAGTGAACGCGACTCCAGTCGTGCGCTACGATTACCGGCTAGGCATTCCCGAGCCCGGCTTCTATCGTGAGCTCATCAACACCGATGGCGAAACCTATGGCGGGAGTAATGTAGGAAATCTCGGCGGCGTTCACAGCGAAGCTCGCGAATGGATGGGCCGCGCACATTCAATTCTCATCCACTTGCCGCCCCTGGCGACGCTCGCATTTAAATTAGAAAAATGATTCGTGCGCCTATTTAGCGGAATGGCCGAGCCGAGCAAGGAAGGCGCGCTTAACGAATCGAAAGATTTTTGGCTTGCGACTAATCGTCCACGCCGCCTATAAGCCACATTTGATCGGATGTGGAAGACGCGCTTCACGGTTATGCTGGTCTTAATCGCTGCACTCGCTCTAGGCGATGACCTGAAGACAGTCAGTGGCAAAGAATACAAGCGGGTGAAGGTCAGTCGGGTCGAACCGGACGGAATAGTCATCACTCACAAAACCGGCGTTACAAAATTACTGTTCTCCGAGCTTCCAACGGAGGTTCAAAGGCAATTTGGTTACGGCCCTGCAAAGATTGAAGCCGAGACCGCCGCCGCGAGAAGTGGCGAAGAGAAAGAAGAGCGCGTGGTACAACAGGAAAAGCCGCAGGAGACGAAGCCTGCGCTATTGATCAAAACCACCGCGCTGATAACGAGAGTGATTGCCCCAATGACACATGGGGTGTGGGTCGTATTAGTTATCGCGGTCGCACTATTTTTGTATTTCATTCCGAGTATGGTTGGTCGCCACAAGACCGACGCAGTTGCCATCTTTGTTTTCAATCTTTTTCTTGGCTGGACTTTTTTAGGTTGGGTGCTCGCGCTTGTTTGGGCCTGTACCAAAGATCCTAGTGATTAACCCGCTAGCTCACGATTGAGCGCCGAGAATCTGAGCAGCGCCGATTGAAGCTTGAGCTGTTCTTTCGTCTCGCAATCGGACAGCCGCGTTTAGCAAAAATGTCGGGCCATGAGAACGCTTGTAATCATCGGCATTTACGGCGGCGTTCTCTTGATTGGATGGATTCTTAGTCGGATTGCAACGATCTACCAGAACATGGCTGCAGTTCTCGCTTAGAAAGAGAACGACTTAAAGGACGAAATCGGCGAAAGAGGTCGCTCACACGAGTGCGAATTTTTCATGTTTGACCGGAGTGCTGCGATGGTCCGGATGATTTTTGCGCGGCCGTTGGTGGGCGGACATCCAGCAGCGTGGTGCAATCCGAACCTTACGTAAAAACAAGCCGTCGTTTCAGGAGATTGGACCGGCTCGTGCTTAAAGAACGGGCATTCTCTCGCTGATCCGAAGAGGTCAAGATGGAAGAAGGGAACAACTAAAAAGGGGCAAAAATGAAATCATCTGTCGAAGCGAAAGTGGCCGCTGCTGTAGGATCGGCGTTTATAGCACTGACAGCAATCGCCATAGCGCAAGGAAACAATGAGGGACAAACGGGCGGCGAACCTCGCGCCTATGGTCCGAGAAACAATCCTAGGATTAACACTCATATAAGTCAGGAGGGGTACGATAGCGGTTTACAGCCGGCGCTATGGGTAGATGCGATTCAGTTGTAACGAGGTGAAACTATGTTAGGCTGGGCTGTAACTTTTCTAATAATCGCGCTCATCGCAGCGGTGCTTGGATTTGGTGGAATCGCCGCGGCATCGGCAGGAATTGCCAAGTTCTTATTCTTTCTGTTCCTGGTGATGTGCATAATTTTCTTTCTCTTCGGTTGGAGAGGAAGAAGAGTTCCATAACGCACCGATGGCCTGAAGCTGCCGTGGGATCGAGTTCACAACGCGAATCGATGCATCATTTGGATGTACGGACGTATGTACGAACCTTTTCGTACAATTCGAGTTGAATGCGACGATCTTGCTCGTTAATCTCGTTCACCTTGAGTTGGTCGGGAGACATCTTGCTTAGGCTGTCGTGGAAGGCTGTAAGACGTTGCAGTAACTCGGCGGAGCTACCCTGCAGGAGATAGCCAGGCGGGATTGTGCTTGCGAAGGAATTCGCAAAGACCACAACCTTGATGCCAGGCTTCAGTTGATACTGTGGACCGCCCTCCAACATCGGCGTCTTATCATCGAAACTCGAATATTCAAAAGTAGCCTCCCGAGGGTTCCCAGAACCTCGCGCAACCGCTGAGACCTCAACGACTGCCCGCGCTTTGATGTCGAACTTTGTTCGCGTGAGTAGTTGCACTTCTTTAACAGAACCAACATACACAACAGCCGCTTTTCGCCTAACAGCTTCTATGAAGCTGCGCATGTTGGCGGCCACCACTCGGCTTGTGTCAGTCGATGCCAGCAAGCCTGCTAAGACAAGCGCGTACGGCAGGAAACGCTTTCTGTCCATATAACCTCTATAACATGCTATCGAATACGTCCCTAATGTTAAATCGGTCTCGGGCGTTGGCTTCATTGTTTTGGCAGCTCTTTGTTCGGCAGCTGCGAGAACTTGGCTTCCATCCCGCGTTCGATTCGCTGCTGCTTTATGCTTGCCTTTTGCTCCTTTAGCGTGTCCACCAATTTGCCCAGCCCTTCATTCAATCCCTTATTGTCTGTATCCCATTGCGAGCGGTTTTTGAAGCTCACGCCCGGGTAAATCTTATTCATGTCCGGAAGTTTTTTGCCTTCCTTCTGAACTCTCTCAATAATTGGGACCAGTTGATCGATATCTCCAAAGGCGTATCCATTTACGTAGGGCCCCACCAACTGCTGAAAGGCATTAGCTGCGTGCACCAATTCGAACCCGGGCTCGCCCATGCTGCCCATTTTGTCCCGGTCAACCAAAGTGGCCAGGAGTCGGCCCCGATACTGGGCCGAATAAAACCAGTAAATTGACTCCTTCCTGAAGCCCAGATCATACAGGCGGATTGCAGCAACGTACATTTCTGGGAAGCTGAGATTATCCCAAGACTGTTTCATTCGGCCGATCGTCGTGACAAACTCTGGTTCAGTATTCGCGCCTAGGCCTTTGCTGAAAGGTCCGACTTTGATGGTCGGTCCTTTGGAATTGTAGTATGGAGTTACGTAGACCTCGATTCGGGCGGGATCGTTGATGGTTTGGCCAACGGTCAGATTAGCGCAGCCAAAAAAAACGATGACGAGAAGGAACGAAAGACTACGCTTCATTTCAAGCTAGGGAGCCGCAAGCTGACCCATCGCTTCGGCAGATGCAAGTGGCGGACGATTCCGGCAAACTTATAGCTACAGATGTTTTCATCTGGGAAATTTGCTACACAAAAGCCTCATGAAGTCCATTTGGCGTAAACATCTGATCATTTGCCTGTTTCTTGGGCTGTTGGCGGTTCCCATCTACTTCCTGGATGGGGCGCTTCTCGGAGGAGGAGGCGGAGGCAACTGGATCACACTGGATTTCCGGGGACTAATCTTTTGGACTTACATCACGTTTATCGCCATCGACCTCACCGTAAGTTCGATTGCGGTTCTTACTTTTCGCAACTCAGCAACGTTGCACATTCACTTCGGGTCGATGCTCCTTTCGGTGATCTTGCTCGTTGCAGGGCTCGTCGGTTACGAGAAACTGCGCCGTCTGGCCATCGCCAATCAAGAGCGAAAGTTGATGGAAAGTCGCAAACCTCTCATCAACGTAATTGAACTGAAGCAGTGGTGGTATGTCCCCGACGAGAGTGATCCAACAGAGATCCGTGTAAACGTCGTCGTGCACCAGTCAGGCAGGTTCGCGGGTAACGTTACCGGGGAGCAAATGGATCCAACGGATCCGTCGGGCTCCTCTACAACTGTTTTCGAAGCGACGAACGGACCCGAGAGCCAGCGCTGGGTAAGCAGCGAACAAGCCTTCACTTATGTATTCCCGCTAAAAGTTCTGACCACGGCACACGCCAGCGACGTGCGCATTACCTTGTATCTGTTTAAGGCTCCCAGTGGGCCTGCACCCGGCGATATTACAAAAGTGTTTATGAGGTCGCCGCAGCGGGACGACGACGGTGAGTATTTCTACGGCGTCCTCCCGGCTCCTTCCCAACCGGCCAACTGAGCGTGCGACGACGCTGAGCACACAAGGGTAAGGAGTCACTCAAATCCGTCGTACCTTAGTCACTCCTGATCGTGTTCACCAGACTTATCGGCGTCACTTCTGTGCTAGGCCTCGCAGCACTTACAGCAGGCGCGCCTCGGCAACAGTCACACATGGGAGACTCGCCATTTGGCTGGATCCAGTCGGGGGGCTGGATCCTCAGGTCATCGTGAATCTGTTTGCGCAGGTCTGCGTAGGTATGGACTTGGCGAACCATGATCATTGAACTATTTGCGCTTATCTCGGTGCCGCAGCCATGGCGTTAGCCAACAAAATGATCGGCCAGATGGCGGTGAACACAATTAATCCGAAGGCAACCAGCTCAGATAAGTAACTGGGCCGTGCCCTGTAAGCATATCGATCACTGAAGAAGCGAGAAGCGCGAACGCGTATCGAGTTTGTATTTTCCATGTTCATGCAATGTAGACAATCGTTTAAATGCGTCCGTTTCACCGCAAAAGTGACGCTGCTGTCACTTTTCCATGGCGGCAAAGTGAGGCGTCACTCTAGGGGATCTCCGATCCGAATTCGCCGTCGCTCACGCGAGTACGAATTTTCCTCTTTGGCCGGACTACTGCGATTGTGCGGATAATTTTTCCGCGCTCATTCAATGGACTTGGGTAGCAGGTGGTGGCGCGAGGCCGACGAAGATGATGATTCCATCGCCGCCGGGATTCCCACTGGCGGTGTCGATGTCGAAATCCGGTTTCCAGTTGTTAATGGACCAAATGTTTCCGGCCTGATCGATGGCCAGTGCAGTCTGACGCATCATTGGTATGAAGCAGGGCGGCCTTGGTGGGTGTTGACCAAGACCGTACAATGGCACGCCGTTATGCAGTAACACTTCGCTGCCTGCCGAAGGGACCGTGTAGCCTGTGGGCGGTGATATTGGTTCGCCCATATTGTGACCCGGAGGTGGATTGATTCCCCAAAGCTTCGTAAGCCTGCCGGTGAAGTTGCTCCCCTGTTGGAGAGGACCAAAATTTGCAACCCACACGTTGTCCTCACCATCGATCGCGGTGTCCCACGGGGCGTCCATACCACCGCCGCTAGTAAAACGCCCAATCTCCGTGCCGTCAGGTCGAAATACATAGATCGCATTGATAGTGTTACTGCTACCCAGAGTAGCGAGCCATGCGTTTCCCTGGGAGTCGAGCGACAAGCCCCTTAGGCCCTCTGCGTCGGGCAAGACGTGCAAGAACTGCTCTTGTAACGTTCCGTTAACGAGCGCGTACTTTGCGATGCTCCTGGGGAATTCGCCAAAGGGGAGTCCACCGGTGTTGGACACCCAGACGGTTCCGTCGCTGGCAACGCCAACATCGAACGGAGCGGCTCTGTCATACGGGTGAACAAACACGGCTTGGTGCGGATTGCCGTGTCTGAATACATACACTCTGTCGTTCTCGAAGCTCGAGATCCAGACGTTCCCTTGCGCGTCTATTGCCATTCCCTGTGCCCTGACAGGACCGCCCTGATAAGCGTCAGGCGGTGACACTGCCATGCCTGTCAGCGTGAAGCGCGAAACGCTTCCGTTTCCCGGGGATGGGGATGGAATGGGATCGGGTGTGCAGTCGTGACTGTTACCCCAGCCGAAGTTCCCGAACCATGCTGCCGAGCCTCGCGAATCGATGGTAACACCAAAACCCCCGCCGAGAAGGCCGCCACCCGTCAGGGGTGACCGAGGCGTGCCGTTTCTACCATCGGCCGGCTGCCCGTTGGGCTTAAATACCAAATTAAACCGACCAGAGCATGGTGTTCCTTGGATCGTGTTGTTCGAGACCCAGGCGTAACCTCGCCTGTCGAACGCCAGGTTCCCGGGACCGCTAATTAGAAACCCAAGGTCGTCGCTACCTGAATCGTTGATTTTGACCGTCACCGTCCACGCATCGGGCATGGTAACAAGTGGCGGCGCATACAAGTTACTCAGCAACGTCAACGCGAAGATCCCATCGACGTTCTGCCCCGGATCGCGAGCGAGATTTGCCAGGGCCTGCGCGGTATTGCTTGGAGGAGAACCGCCTTCCGGAGTCGTCAGCGCGAACAGACTCGCCGTGACGGTCGGGTCGCCTACGCACGCCGCCAGCAAATTGGCGAGCGATCGTGTGGAACGCAGTGAATTCGTCTGGTCCGCATTCGGCGAGCTCAGCAGCACAGGGGACGATTGCCCCGTCGCGGGCACGACGATGTTGTCGTTCATACCTGCGGCGAGTTGGAGGCCAAATGAATTTCCCAAGATCACGCCGGTCCTAAGAAATTGAGCCATTGAATAGCTGGCAGCTACAGTGGTCAGCTCGTTAATCGTGACGGATGCGGGCAGGCTTGGGCCGAGAACAGTGACGAACTTCACACCTTCGCTAACGTCTGCTTGAACAAAGAAGATACTTTGTGACGTGCTTCTGGTGTAACGAATACTGAATCGACCAGAAGCATTTGTTGTCGCCTGGCCCAGCATTGTCGGCTGTTCCGTTGTCGCTTCGAACAACGTGACGTGAACATCAGGCACCGGTTGGCTGGAACTCGTGCCGCCCGTTTGAACGACGCCGTTCAGCGACCTGGGATTTGCCGACAAGACTCCGTCGGCAGTTAGTAAGAGTACTGCTCCTGCGAGCAGCACAAGCGTCATCGTCATCACGTAATTTCTCATTGAGATTTTGTTCATTTTGTTTGGGGAGTTTATTGAGTTGATTCGATAGGAAGTATCGTGCCGGTGAGTATGGCAATTGTGTGTCTGATAATTGGGCTCACTAGGCCTGTTCGGTGGAAAGCGTTAGAGTGTATTGCCCGCTCCGCCCGAATGCCATCCGTTTCTCGCAACGAGCAGTCGAAGCTCATCTCTCTCTCTCTCTCTGACCGGAGCGGCTCTGGAACGGAAGAGCTCGCCCCGGTCAGCGCTGGGAACGGGGTCAATGCAGTCGCTCGATGATTGGCGGGACAAAAGTGTCGCAGACAACGCTGCCAGGGGTGGGCGGGCCGTAGTCGCGCGATAGCTGCGTTTAGAGAGTCTCAGACCCGAATTCGCCGTCGCTGACGCGGGTGCGAATTTTCATCTTTGGCCGGACTGCTGCGATTGAGCGGATGATTTTTCCGCGCTCGTTAATCGTGATGCTGTACCCGCGGCCCAACGTCGCTTCTGGCCCGAGCACCCGCAGAATTCCTTGTACCACCTGGAAACGGTGCTTTGCGTTTTCGAGCAAATGCTCGGGACACGCGAGTAATCTGCGATGCAAATCGGCAAAACGATTGCGGCGCATCATCAGCTCGTGCACCGGGCTGCGTGCTTGCAAAACGCGAAGGGCATGCACGATGGCGCGCTTCATCGCGTCGATGTTGTGCGCGAGACAACGCTGCAATGTCTCGCGCCCGTGATCCAGGCGTTGCTGCGCGTCGCGTACACGGTTCAGCAACTGGCGCGCAAGCAAGCGCGTGCAACCGTCGATCTGCCGCTGAAGATCGACAATATCGGGCACGATCAATTCCGCTGCGGCACTGGGTGTAGGCGCGCGCAGGTCTGCGACGAAATCGGAAATCGTAAAATCGATTTCGTGACCGACCGCAGAGACAATCGGCACGGCGGAATGAAATATGGCGCGTGCGACAATCTCTTCGTTGAACTCCCATAGATCTTCGATGCTTCCGCCGCCGCGCGTGACGACGACAAGATCGAGCGGCTGCCAATAATCACTCGGCATGGCGAGCTCGCGAATGGCAACGGCGATCTCCTGTGCGGCACCTGTTCCCTGCACGCGCACCGGATTGATCAAAATTTGCAGGCACGGCGCGCGACGGCGCAGCACGTTCAACATGTCGCGAATCGCTGCACCGGTTGGCGAGGTTATTATCCCGATTCGCCGCGGAAATTTCGGCAACGGCCGTTTCCGTTCTGGCGCAAACAAGCCTTCAGCTTCGAGTTTGCGCTTGAGCGCTTCGAATTTTGCCTGCAGCAGGCCGATGCCGCGCGGCTGAAGAATCTGGACATTCAGCTGATATTGCCCGCGTGCTTCGAAAACCGTGACAGTACCGTAAACCTGCACCTGAGCCCCATCGGCAAGAGGTTGTCGCAACGGCGCCATGGTGTCGCGCCAAATCACGGACGAAATCTGGGCGCGCTGGTCTTTGAGCGTGAAATACTGATGGCCACTCGGATGCAGCTTGTAATTGGAGATTTCGCCCTGCACCCACACTGCGCCGAATTTCGTCTCAAGCGTGCCACGAATGTTTCGCGTTAGCTCGGAGACGGTGAAGACCTTCGCGGTCTGCTGGAAAAAATCAGCAGTGAAATGCTTTTCCATCTATTCAATTAACCACAGAGTTCACAGAGAACACAGAGGTTACGTGATAAAATTCTTACAGTCGCTGCGACCTCCGTGTCCTCTGTGGTGAATATGAGGCTTCCGCTACAGGACGTTGATCGTTCTTGACAGTGTCACCGCTGCGCCGATGGTCGCGCGCTTATGAAAATTCGCGCCGTGTTTCATGTGATCGTTTGTGGGTTGGTTCTAGCTCTGGTGAGTTTTGCAGTCGACGTCGAAGCCAAACAAAGCAAATCGCAGCCAACAAAAATTGGCGTGCTCGTATCATTAACGGGTTCGTGGTCGACACTCGGAAAAAATACCGTTGCTGCGCTTCAAATCGCCGCTAACCAGATTGCAGACCAGACGCGTGGCCGGCAGCGATTCCAATTGCTCATTCGAGACACTCAGCTTGACCCGTCAGAGGCGCTCAACGCAATCCAGGACCTGAACAGTCGCGGCGTGAAGATTATCATCGGACCGCAATCGAGCGCGGAGGTTGCGATGATTAAGCCTTTTGCGGATGCGAACAATATTCTTGTGATCAGTCAGGGCAGCACCGCTTCTTCTCTGGCAATCCCCAACGACAATATCTTTCGCTTCTGCCCGAACGATACACGCGAAGCGGAGGCGATTGTGGCTCTGATGCAACATGATGGAATCCGGGCGATTGTTCCGCTTTGGCGAAACGACGCAGGCAATAACGGCCTGCACGATTCGGTTCAGATAAGATTTCAGGCGCTCGGGGGCACCGTTGCTCCGGGGTTTCGATACGAGCCCACGACCAGTGATTTCACGGCCGCCGACAGTTCGGTTGCGTCGCAAGTTGCAAGTCTGATCGCTGGCGGCACGAATCCTTCTTCGATCGCAGTTTACCTGGCTGCATTCGACGAAGTCGTCGGTGTGTTTGACCTGGCAGGGAACTATCCTGCGCTTGTGAACACTGTGTGGTACGGCAGCGATGGCGTTGCACTCTCGGCTGTGTTGCTGGACGATCCGGTTGCAAGCGCCTTTGCGATCCACTCCAGATACCCGAATCCGATCTTCGGACTTCCTGACGCGCTGCGGAACAGGTGGCAACCCATTGCTGATGCAATCGAAGCGCGCACCGGCATCACCGCGGACGCATTCGCGTTGTCTGCTTACGATGCACTTTTCGTCGTACAGAATGCGTTGGTACACGCAAACCCTCAAAAGAAATTCGCCAATTTCAAAGAGGCTTTTGTAAATGAAGCCGACCATTTCAACGGCGTGACCGGCTCGACAGCGCTGGATCCGGCCGGAGACCGAGAGAATGGAGATTTTGATTTTTGGGCGGTCAGATTGCAGGGCGCAACGGCCACCTGGGTGCGGATCGGAACTTACAATAACGGCGGGATCACGCTGTTCTGACGCACGTCTTGAATCGGTATCTGTAGGGCGTTTGTGTCAAACGCCTCGCACGCGCGGATGAGCGACGGCTCGATCCAAACCAAACGCGGGTTGCAGCTTGATCGCGTCGTCTTACTAGGACGCACGTTTCTAGGACGCACGTTTGAAGAATATCGCCGCTATTTTCTGCTGGAGCCGGATCTTCTGATCGGAAAAAGAGTCTTGGATGTCGCCGGCGGCGTCAGTTCCTTTTGTGCCGAAGCCAACAACCTTGGCATAAATGTGACTTCGTTTGATCCAATCTACTCCCTGTCGCCGGAAAAAATCGTGGAGCGTTCCGAGCCGGACCTCGAATCGGTTTACCGGGCCATTGGGAGTGTGCCGACGTACCACCGGGGCTATTACAAAAGTCCCGATTACATGCGCGAATTGCGCAAGCGCGCGTCCATGATGTTTCTCTCAGATTACGAAACTCATCCGGAGCGTTATCTAACGGGCGAGCTGCCGAGACTACCGTTTGCCGACTGTAAATTCGATCTGACTCTCGTGTCCTATTTCCTTTTTCGCGTATCAAGATCGGCTGGACTACGAGTTCCACCGCGAATCGATTCTTCAAATCATGCGTGTGACGCGCGACGAGGCGCGCATTTATCCGACAGTCACCTTCGAAGCGCAACCCAGCGAGTACGTCCCGATGCTGCAATCCGATCCGGCACTCAACGGCTTTCAGTTCACAGAAATCAAAACTGATTTTGAATTTCTGGTAAGTTCCAATTCTTTCCTGCGCGTCAGACTTAAGTTGTAGCGGCGGTCTATGACCGCCGGATTTTTGGTCTCGGCGCTCACAGAGCGCCGCTACAGGAGCTCCGCTTGCGCACCTGCCGGCGGTTTGAGTCCGAGCTTGCGATAAGCGTTCGCCGTTGCAACACGGCCTTGTGGTGTGCGTTTGATGTAGCCCTCCATGATCAAATACGGCTCGTTGACTTCTTCGATCGTGCCAGCTTCCTCGCCAACTGCGACTGCGAGCGAGCTCAGACCGACGGGACCCCCGTTGAATTTGTGAATCAGCGTTTCAATGATGCGCTTGTCCCATTGATCGAACCCGTCGCGATCGATCTCGAGCATCACAAGCGCGCGATCGGCAAGTTCAGCAGTGATTTTACCTTCGGCTTTTACCTGCACATAATCGCGCACCCAGCGCAAAAGATTGTTTGCCGTGCGCGGCGTGCCGCGACTGCGCGTTGCAATTTCAGCCGCGCCCGCCGGATCAATTTCAACTCCAAGCAAGCGCGCGCTGCGCAGGATAATTTTCTGCATTTCATCCGCTGTGTAATAATCGAGCCGCGCCGTTATGCCGAAACGTGAACGAAGCGGTGCACTCACCATTCCAGAGCGCGTTGTTGCGCCGATCAATGTGAACTTCGGCAGATTAAGACGCAGACTTCGCGCCTGCGGCCCTTGATCGATGATGATGTCGAGCCGGTAATCTTCCATCGCGGGGTAAAGATATTCCTCAATCGCTGGCTGCAGCCGATGGATCTCGTCGATGAAAAGCGCGTCGCCTTTTTCCAGGCTGGTTAAAAGACCTGCGAGTTCAGCGGCCTTCTCAATCACTGGGCCGCTGGTGTTTTTAATGTTCACATTCATCGCGTTCGCGATGATGTAGGCCAAAGTAGTTTTGCCCAGCCCGGAGGGCCCGCTCAACAGAATGTGTTCCAAGACGTCGCTGCGCCCTTTTGCTGCTTCCACCACCAGTTCCAGGCGTTCACGAACTTTTACCTGACCGTTGAACTCGCTGAAGGCCGGCGGTCGCAGCGAAATTTCAAATGCAGCATCTGATTCTGGCGGTTTCATTCGCGCTTGCGACGAGTTCATAACATTTGAGCGCGGATTGCGCGCGTCATTATTCCAAGTTTTTCGTCAGCACCAGTTCGGTGCCGCGGCGTTTATGTATGTAATCGACTCCATCGAAGGCTTTGCGAATGAGATAGAGACCCAGCCCGCCGGGCTTGATGATATCATGAGAAC
>WNFW01002630.1_pt1 | contig 12302 bp, 9 predicted proteins | sample 5400131 | NCBI WGS metagenome assembly WNFW01 (sample SAMN13153362, study PRJNA577476) | soil metagenome | isolation source: 20 cm soil or saprolite under grassland replicate 1 | place: USA:California | collected 2016-06-15 | reverse complement strand
GTTCACAATCCCGTACTTGTCGAGGCTATAGCCGACCAAGCCCAGCCCGATCAGGAAAATGAGAAACCATCCGCCCTTCTCGATTTTTACGGCCATGATCCTAACAGTGGTCAGTTTGCCATCACTGGCTTCTGACCTCTCCCCTTTTTACGTGCTCTTCTGAGCTTCGCGTGTTCCGATTGTCTTCTGCGCCGCCTCAGGGGCCGCCTGAGATGGCATCAATCCCATTTCCACCTTGAATTGCTTCACCAGTTCGTTGGCGCGCATCTTCTCCGCTTCTTCCTCGATCTTGATCTTTTGCTGATCCACGTTGCCTAGAGCCATCTCCATGCGAGCTTCGTTCAGCGCCGTGCTTTCCTCGATCTTGCGCACCATCTCGTCATGGGTGGCACTGATGCCGGTGACTTCAAACTGTTCCATCACATCGGCGACTTTCTTCTGCCATTGCGAGCGGCGGTAGTCGGCGATGGCATTGAGGGCCTCGCGTGTCTTACGTTCTTTCTCCATCAGGAACGCTTTTTTCACGGCCATGGCTTTGTCGAATGCCGCGTGGGCGGTCTCCAACTGGCCCTGGGTGCGGGCCAGAGCACCGCGGACCTGTTCGAGTTGCACTGCAAAACTGCCGGCCAGATCGTCTCGCCCGCCCTGGATGGCTGCCTTGACCTTGGAAGTGAGGTTGTTGATGTCGGTCTTGTATTTCGCTTCTTCTCGTTCGAGCAGGGTCGCATTGGCCTTGACCATCGCAATGCTGTCGTTCATACGTGGAACCTGGTCATTCATGTCGCGAATGTTCTGTTCAAGAATCAGTTCCGGGTTTTCCGCGACGGAGATGAAGAACCCGAAAAAAGAACGCATCATGCGTGAAAGCCGTCTAAACATAAGGACTTCCTCTCCTTGCGGCTGCTAAGCCCTAGGGTTTCGGGGCAGATGGCTTAGTGGGTGCTTGGGCTCCGCGCGACGCAGCCGCAACGCCGCCGGTCGTAATCGGATTCTCCACGACAAAATAAGATACGGAATCGGAGATTTTTTGTTCCTCTTGCTGCTTCTGCAGCCGCCATCCGTAGAAACGCTCTTTCTCCTTAGCCACTTCGTCCTTGTTGGCCTGGATGCGAGCTTTATGCTCCTCGGTCAGACGGTCGAGCTCGGCTTGGATCTGAGCGTCTTCCTGCGCCTTACGCGCTTCCAGCTCATCCAGAGCCTTCTGCTGCACCCGTTCGAAGCCGTCCAGAGCGCGATCGCGCTTGACAGCGTCTTCGACAACCTCTTCGATCTTCACACCGGCAGCATCCAGTGCCAATAAGATGGAACTCTTCTTCACTTCCGCGGGAAGCGTACGGATACGCTCGCTCTGCAGCATGTCAGCGATCTTCATAATCGTATAGCCATGCGGCGGCGGTTGAATTTCCGCGGCACGATAGATCTCATCGAACCCGGCCGCGGCGCTCACCGGAGCGGTGAATGTTGGCTCTGCTGCGACCGACGAGGCGATCTCTGCCACGCTTTGGGCTGCAGTACGAGGCGTTCGAGCCGTGTCTTCAGCGGTGCCGCCCGCGCCCGGAGGGTCGAGCGAGACAAACACGTTGTACCATTTTTTGCTGATAACAGCCTCGATCGTCCGACAGTTTATCATGGACGGCCCGTGACCGTGGCGGCAGCATGAATCTTTGGCGGCGATTGAGAAGAATCTGAAGTTTCGTGGTATCACCACGCGACCGAGCGGTCATCCCGTCTTTCGGCAATTATCACGAACTTCAACGTTTTTGACGGTAGTGTCCTAATTTGAAAAGGTTATCCGCTGATACTGGCATGGACCGCACCCCTGATCCACGCTGAGACCGTCTGATTGTTGGCCTTTGCCGCCAACTCTACCGCTTTCAAGTCTTCCCATGAAAAGCGCACTGGCACAATTCTCCCCTTTGCCTCACCTTTTGGGAGCCGGGGCCGCCCAATTTTCTTCCGGGTTTTAATCTGTTGGCTCAAGGCTTCTAAACTCCTGCACGATTGCGGCGCGTACAGCATCACGAGCCGATTGGATCGGATGCAAATGCAAAACGGTAACATGGCGACGCGGATGCTTGGGGTCGTCTGTATCGTGCACCCATGCATATAGCTTTGTCGCCTTAGGGTGGCCGATTATTTCAAAAACCTCAACAACGCCAGTCCAGACGGTCTTCCCCTGGTGCGTTTCCTTTATCGGAACACTCTCAATGTGCTTGGATTCGACGCTATGGAGCTTTTGGATCACGTCCCGCAGTTCCTCAATGTTGGTCATGCGGCTGCTGCCTGTACGAGATCTCCAACGCTCCAGAATGAAGACTCGACGCCAGCTGCCATCGCTGGAGTACAACGCAACGTGTTATGACGACGAACAAAGTTGTAATAAGCGAAGTGAAGACCGACCGCAGCTTCAAAGTTCTCCAGTTTCTTGCTAAAGGTCATAATCCGGCGTACCGGCGATGATTTTCTTTTCAGACGAAACAAACTCTGGTGCACTGTATCGGCGATTGTTGCTCACTTCCTCATGGCCATACGTTTTGATGATCTGGGCGTAATCTACGTTCGCGCCGAAAGCTTTCTCTATAGCGTCTACGTATGCCCTGAGGCCATCCGTGGAAATCTGCACCCGATTCTTCATCCGTCCAGAGATATCCCCTACAAAGGCGGTCGCCGTGGCATTGTCGCGCTTGCCCACTTTGAACGCAGGAACCAGTTTCGTATCGGCGTCAATTGCGCAGAACGTCCAAACATCGCCCATACTTGGATCGTCGAAAGGTCGCACCCGCTTTTCCTTCTTGCCAATAAAGCCCCAAATTTCGTCCATCTCCAGACGGTTACAGGATAGATTGCGCATTTTCTCGTCCATGAGGGCTGCGCAACCATGGCCAACGCGGACGCCGAGCCGCATGATCGTGTCACGGTGAACGCCGGTTATGCGCTCGATTGAACGAATGCTGGAACCTTCGCACAGCGAAGCAATAATCGCGATTTGCTTGTCTGCGCTGAGTATGTTCGCCATGTAGTTATTGTAATACGAAAACCTGCGGGATGGCAATAGTTTTTGTGATACATTTAATCCTTGCCATTCCGAGGAGTGATATGTCTTCTCCTGTTCGTTGCCGTTCCACCAGTCCCAGGGCAAACGTCCGATCAGTCCACTAACAAGAGCGGAAATCCAAAAGGTGGCAGCCGTGGACAAAAGCAACCAGCCAAACAGATCTCGCCGCCCTTTGCGCCCAATCCTGTCACCACCCCAGACACCCAACGGAGCCGAACTGAGCAAAAACAGAGCGACAATCCAGTATCCATATCGACGGTCAAACCGCTCGATGTCCGCTCCGATGTCCAGAAAGATTGGATGGACAAACTCGGTTGGCTTTTTACTGCGGTCCTCGTGCTCATTGGCGGGGCTGGCGTATACGCCGCAATTCGGACGCTCCGCGCCATCGAAAGACAAGCCGATCTCATGGAGCGACAAGCAACCGAAGCACGGGACTCCGCTACTCATCAGGCGCTGGCTGTTCAGGCTTCTATAGCTGAGGCCACGCGGGCTGCCGGGGTCATGGAGAGGGTCGCTGCTGCTATGGCGACCAGCGCGGAGTCGGTTCGGGAGAGCGTGACCATCAGTAAGGACATCGCCACCACGCAGAAGTTCGCCACGGAGCTGCAAAGCAGGGCCTATTTGTCTGTCTTCTTTGATTCCGCTATTTATCAGGACGTTAACCACGTATTTGAGGCCACTGCGGTTATCAGGAACCACGGGAACACTCCCGCTTACGATGTCGTCTTCAAGGCCACTGCGCAGATCGTTCCGGTGCCATTCCCTGAAGACTTTGCCTACCCGTTGCCAGACGACAGCGCCGGAGGAAGCGTCAGTCTGATCGCTCCAGGAAGCCGCCTGAGTTGCCGCGTCAGGCATTGCGTAATAGCTTACTGTTGCCATTTCATCTCCTGCAACAAAACTTGTGCATCGCGCCGTGGCTGAAAGAATACCAGACAACGAGGTAGATACCGTCAAACGCGGAGGGCCACCACGATCTTTCGCAATGTGGGGAATCGTAAACTATCGGGACGCCTTCAATAAGACTAGGCACATCAAGTTTGCGTTCACCGTTTACTGGCAGCCATGGGTTGCCGGAATGGAAAAAGACAGAGATGGGAATCTTAGGCCAGAGCCACAGTACAGCCGTGACACGGCACATCATAATGAGGCCGACTAGCATAATCAGGGATGCCACCGAGGCCGTTAATCGGCAACGTTGACAAATTAGGACACTACCTTTTTGACACCCAGCTTGACAAGCTTGACAGCCAGCTTAGACAACGCTGACTCCTGCGTGCGATAATCGCTCTCGCAAAATGTCCCTGGTTACCCGCATTGGGCTCGTTTGTTCCACGATTTTAGCGGTCGTTTTCATGGCTCTTATCATTTTTTCGTGCACGCGGCGCGAGCATCCGGACGCTCCCTCGCTATCAGCGGATCAATCTCTCGAGAGCATGCGGATCGACTCTAACTTTCACGTTGAGCTCTTTGCCAGCGAACCTCTGGTCTACGATCCGGTTGAAATCGTTTTCGACGAAAACGGACGAGCCTTTGTCGCTGAGATGTTGGATTACCCTGAGGACCCGCCCGACGGCCAGCCCGCCCGGTCGCGCATCATCATGCTCGAGGATACTGATGGAGACGGCAAGGCTGACCGTCGCACGGTATTTGCCGAACACGTCCTTGAAGTAAGCGGCTTGCAGCCTTGGAAAGGCGGACTCGTCGTCACCAGCGCGCCAGATATTTTGTTTCTCAAAGATACCGACGGCGATGGCAAGGCGGACGTTCGCGAGGTTCTCTACACAGGGTTTCCCAAGGTGAATCCTGAAGCTCGCATCACCAATCCCCGCCTGGGAATCGATAACTGGATCTATTGCTCGAACGACGGCTCCGATGGCCGCATCACTGCGCCCGGACATCGCAACCATCCTCCGGTACTGGTGCGCGGCGCCGATTTCCGCTTCAATCCGCTCACCGGCGCAGCCGAGCCCGTCTCCGGTCCGGCGCAATTCGGGCAGACCTTTGACGATTGGGGCAACCGGTTCATCACCCAGAACACGACTCACATCCGGAATACCGTGATTCCGATGCAGTACCTGATCCGCGCGCCGCTGCTAGAGGTCAGGCAGGTGGCCCAGGACATCTCCGATCACGGCCGGCCTTCGGGGCCCATTTACCCATTGACTCACCCGCAGCATTGGAGAGTGCAGCGCACTCGCTTACGGCAGCAGCGGTACAACGAAAATCAGCTCAACATTACGGAACAGGTCGGCGGCTGGTTCACGGCGGCTAGCGGGGGCACCATTTACAGCGGCGATGTTTTTCCGAAAGAGTATTGGGGAAACGACTTCACCGGCGACGTCAGCGCCAATATGGTGCACCGCGATGTTCTCATACCGGACGGCGTCAGCTTCACGGCGCATCGCGCGCGGGATAAGGTCGAGTTCCTGGCATCCACCGACATGTGGTTCCGTCCCTGCAACTTCGCCAATGCGCCCGACGGCAATCTTTACATGACGGACATTTATCGCGAGTTCATTGAGACACCGGAATCAATTCCCGAGGAGATCAAGAGATTCATGAATTTCTGGAGCGGTGCGGACAAGGGGCGCATCTACCGCATCGTTCCCAACCACCCGCTCCGCATGCGCAGTCTCAAAGTAAACCTGGCGAGCGCGAGCACGCCTGAGTTGGTCCAGCAGTTAACGCTCACCAACGGGTGGCACCGCCAGACGGCGCAGCGCTTATTGATCGAGAGGCAGGACAGGGCCGCCATTCTGCTGCTGAAAGAACTTGCGCAAAAGAGCGATTTTCCGCAAGCCCGGGTGCATGCGCTCTGGACTCTCGAAGGATTGTCGGCGCTTGAGCCGCCTCTAGTGATTGCGGCGCTCAAAGATCCGAATGCTTCGGTGCGCGAGCATGCTTTGCACCTTGCAGAAAAGTTTCCAATCTCGAAGCCCGTAGTCGACACCGTGCTGGCGCTCGGAAGCGATCCTGAACCACGCGTTCTGTTCCAGCTCTGTTTTACGCTGGGACAGTTGAAGGATCCGCGCGCTCTGGTGGCGCTCACGGACCTCGCACGTGTACGCGGGGGTGACTCCTGGTTCCGTGTGGCGATGCTCAGCTCGCTGAATGACAATGCCTCCGACTTCTTTCATCTGTTTCTGTCGCGCAATAGATTCACGCTGAATCCGGTCTTCTTGAACGAGCTGGCTTCGCTGATCGGCGCCAAGCATGATCCCGCTGAGATCCGGAGATTTCTGGCTGTAGAACAATTGCTTATTCCACAGCAGCCCAATGAAGGGGCCGCCGCCTTGTTCGGGCTCGGCAAAGGCCTGAGGTTGGCCGGCGTGCATGACCTGTTCGTGGATGGTGCTGAGCCCAAACTGGCGCAGTTTCTCAACAATCCATCAGAAACTGTTCAGAGAGCAGCGTGGGGTATCGCGCAACATCTCAAACTCTTTGCCTTGGTCGAGCGCGCCATGCACGATGGCGCAGCTACGGATTTGCCGGTCGCGCGGCGGGCGGCGGCGATTCGAGCGCTGCGCAGCGGACAGTTTGCCGGCGTACAGCCGGTTCTCAGCAAGATTCTCGGATCGAATCCTCCGGTTGACATACAGACGGCAGCCATCGAGTGCCTTTCGGCGTTCAATGATCCAGCGGTTGCACAGGTTTTGCTGGCGGATTGGAAAACGTACAGGCCGGAGGGCCGCAAAGATGTGATCGCGGCGTTGTTGAACCAGCATCAGCGCCTGCCTGTATTGCTCAAAGCCGTTGAAGACGGCCAGATCGAAGCCGCCGCCGTCGATATACCGGCCCGCTCGAGACTGATGGACGATTCCGATCGTGCGATCGCGCAGCGCGCCCGGAAATTGTTTCAGGACCAGTCCTCCGACAGGGCGAAATTAGTTGAGAGCTACCGCGACACGCTGCAATTGAGTGGCGACGAAGCTCGCGGGAAGAAAGTGTTCGATACCAATTGCGCGCGCTGTCACATGCCGCGGCTGCAGGGCGGGCGCGTGGGCCCCGATCTTTCCGGTGTGAATAACAAGAGCAAGGAAGAACTGCTGACGTCGATTCTGAATCCGAGCTACGCCATCGAGCCGCGATATGTACACTACATTGTTACCGCCACGGATGGGGAAATCCACGATGGCGTGATCGCTAATGAAACGCCGGGTGCTATCACTTTGCGGGGAGGCACCGAGGCCGGCGATGAAACCATCCTGCGCAAAAATATCAGAGATATCCGCGCTTCGAGCGTCTCACTGATGCCGGAAGGGCTGGAAAAATCAATGAGCCGCCAGGATCTGGCGGATGTGATCGCTTACCTGCGAGCCGGATTATAGGTGAGGCAGTCCGCTCGCAGGAATGCAGGCCCGCAGGCGGAAGCATACACCACTACAGGCAGGAAGGCCTATTCCACAGTGCTACTTATACTTACCGGGCCGCTTTCTGCTCCGATTTCGGTTCCAGCTTCGGCGCCGGCACATCGGCCCAAGCGTGCTTGCTCGAACTCTCCAGCACTTTGTCCAGGATCTGGAGCTGCCGCAACCCGTCCACGAACTGCGCATATTCCACCGCTGCGGAGCGGTCTGCGACCGTCCTGTAGAAGCGCCGGAAGACCTGTTTGAACGTGTCGTCGTAACCTTCGCTGTGGCCGCCGGGCAGGTCCGCATATGACCGGGCCTTTTCATGCAGAAGCGACGGGTCCTTGACGATCACCTGGTTGGGACTGTTGCGCTGGCCCAGCCACAATTCGTCCGGTTTTTCCTGGTCCCACGCGGCTGAACCTTTCGTGCCGTAAATCTCGATCGCGAGCCGGTTCTTTCGCCCCGCTGAAACCTGGCTGACGGTGAAGGCTCCTCGGGTCCGATCGCCCAGCCGCAGCAGCACGGCCGCATAGTCCTCGGTATCGATCGGCACGACATCGTAATCCTCGGGCTTGCTCATCTTGCCGGCGAAGGTCTCGATCGAGCCCTTGGGCCGCTTGCGCGTCTTATGGAATGTCTGTAAATCGGCGCACACAGACGTGATCCTCAATCCCGTCACGTGCTCGATCATGTCGCACCAATGTGTGCCGATGTCGGCGAATGCGCGTGAGCGCCCGTTCGCGCTCGAGTCGATACGCCAGTTCCAGTCCGTGTCGTAAAGCAGCCAATCCTGGGAGTAGGTGCCTTGCACGCAGTAGATGTCTCCCAGTTCGCCGGCTTCACGCATCCGCCGGATGTGCTGCACCATGGGGTAGTAGCGCAAGTTATGGAAGGTGCAGTTCGCCAGGTTCTTGGCGCGCGCCAGGTCCACCATCTGCTGCGCCTCTTCGACTGAGGTGGCCAGAGGTTTTTCACAAAGCACGTGCTTGCCGGCTTCGAGAGCCGCTTTGGCCATGGGGAAGTGCAGCGCGTTGGGCGTGCAGACATGCACGGCGTTGATTTCCGGGTCTTTCAACAACGTGCGGTAATCGCCTGTGGAACGCTCGACTCCCAGCTCGTCCGCAAACTTCCTGGCCTTCTCTTGGCTCGAAGCGGCAATTGCCGCCACCTCCACATTGCCCACGCGGCGAATGCCCTCGGTGTGCACCCGCCCCATGAACCCAGTTCCCAAGACCGCTGTTTTTATTTTGCGCATGTGACGTTTCCGAATCGACTAATGTAACGCAAACCATCGTGCTTTGGTAGCGCGGCGGGTTACCGACGCCGAATACCCGGTTGGCGTCTGTTATTCTAATTTCAAGGGCGCATTTCTCGCATGCGGAACGATTACCGATTTCGAGCTACCGGCTACTCCTGGTCTGCGTACTTCCCGCTGGGCGTGAAGTGGCTGCTCATTTCCAACACCGCCATCTTCGTACTGTGCTTCCTTTTTCCGTCGAGAAGCGTTTTTCAGTGGTTTTCGCTCTCGCCTGAAATGGTGCTGAAACAGTTCGCGGTCTGGCAGCTCGTCACGTACATGTTCCTGCACGGGGGTATCGGCCACATCCTGTTCAACATGCTGGCGCTCTGGATGTTCGGCATGGACCTGGAGCGCGACTGGGGCACCAGGCGCTTCCTGAAGTATTACTTTCTATGCGGCATCGGCGCCGGCCTTTGCGACGTACTGGTGAACGCCGCGATGGGCAACTTCAATACGCGCACCATCGGATCGTCGGGCGGCATCTACGGACTGCTTCTGGCTTTCGGAGTGCTCTATCCGGACCGCATCGTCCTGATCAGCTTCCTGTTTCCCATCAAGGCCAAGTACTTTGTGATGATTATCGGCGGGATCGCGTTTCTAAACTCGGTGAACAACGCCGGAAGCGGCGTGAGCAACGTGGCGCACCTGGGCGGCATGCTCTTCGGGTACCTCTACCTGCGCATGGGCTTCCTACGGTTGGATGCGGGCAAGCTGATACAGCGCTACCAGGAATGGAAATTACAGCGCGCCAAGAAGAAGTTCCAGGTCTACATGCGTAAACAGAATAAACGCGGGCCCTGGGTAAATTAGGTTGCGCGCCTCGGACGCGGCCATACCGACTTACCGCGATATACTTGGAATTAATTCTCTGACTTTAAGATCGGCTTGTCATGGTTGAAATGAACATCATCTGGCTTCGGGTAGCGGCCGGGCTGTACTCGCTGGGTCTGCTGGATTCCATCTTCACCATCATCCGGCGGCGGGCTCAGTTATTTAGGTTCGCGCTCGGCGCTTTTTCTCTTGGTGTGATCTTTCACCTGGTCTCCATTGTGGAGCAAGGGATAGCCATCGGACGTTTTCCGGCCAGCGGATTTTATGAATCGATGTCGCTTTGTGCATTTTTGATCGCGGCATTATTTCTGTTCATATTTTGGCGCTACCGGCTGGAAAGTCTGAGCGTCTTCATCTTCCCCCTGGCGTTCGTGATGGCGCTGGTCGCATCGTTGGGCGGCGGTCCGGTACCGAACACTTGGGCTAGCCAAACGGTTCGGAACGCATGGCTCATTACTCATGTGGTATTAGTATTGCTTGGATACGCAGCGCTGTTGTTCACTGCCGTGGCCGCCGTTCTTTACCTGTTACAGGAACGCGAGCTGAAGCGTAAAAAGCCGCGAAGTTTCTCTCATCGTCTTCCGCCGCTCGGTACGCTCGACGAACTCATCACCAAGTTCATGGGCGTGGGCTTTGTGTTGATCACTCTGGCCATTGTGGTGGGCAGCATGTGGGCCTTTGTGGAATTGGGGACACGTTGGATTGCCGATCCTAAGATCGGCATTTCATTCGCTACCTGGGGCATCTATCTGGCAATGGTGTTCCTACGCATCTCGGCGGGATGGCGCGGCAGAAAGGCGGCGATACTGGCGATCACAGCCTTGGGTTGCTGCGCGCTCACCTGGGTGGCCCACGCCCAATTGCCGAATGCGTTGATGCGATGAAACTCCTGATCACCGGGGTCAGCCATAAGACCGCGCCGGTCGAACTTCGGGAAAAGCTGGCTTTCGCCGAAGGAATTCTGCCGCACGTTCTAGCGGACTTGACGGCCCGCGAAGGCATATCGGAAGCGGTGATTCTCTCTACGTGCAATCGCGTCGAGATCATCGTCAGTGCGGCGGACCAGACCGACCCCGCGGCGGCTATCGATTCGTTTCTCTACGAAACGCGAGGCGTCTCGCCCACCGCGCTGAGCCCCTGCATTTACCGTCACGAAGGACACGACGCCATTCATCACCTGTTCCGTGTGGCGTCAAGCCTGGATTCCATGGTGGTGGGAGAGCCGCAGATTCTGGGTCAGCTCAAAACCGCGTACGCACACGCAAAAGCACAGAACTGTCTCAGCGGCCTGCTGGACAGCATCCTGACACGGGCATTCAACGTGGCCAAGCGAGTGCGCACCGAAACGGGAATTGGGCAGATGGCGGTTTCGGTGAGTTACGCGGCAGTCGAATTGGCGCGCAAAATTTTCGGTTCGCTCGAGGGCCGAACCATCATGATCGTCGGCAGCGGCAAAATGTCGGAACTGGCAGCCCGGCATCTCCGCCGCTCCGGCGCCTCGCATATCTTCGTTACCAATCGAACTTTTGAGCGCGCTCAGGAACTGGCCACGCTGTTTCAGGGCACTCCGGTCGAGTACACGCGCTTTATGGGCATGCTGCCTGAAGTCGATATTCTGCTCGCCTCGAGCGGCACACCACATCACATCCTCAGCAAGGAGGACATGCAGCGCGTCATCAGCGCCCGGCGCAACCGGCCCATGTTCCTGATTGACATCGCGGTGCCGCGGAATATTGATCCCGCGGTCAATGGCATCGATAACGTCTTCCTCTACGATATCGATGACCTTCAGGAAGTGGTCAACTTGAATTTGCGCGAGAGGCTCAAGGAAGCCGACCGCGCTGAGGCCCTGGTCGCCGAAGAAGTGGAACGCATGATGGCCCGCCTCAAGGTGCAGGAGGTGGCGCCCACCATCGTCAGCTTGCAGGAACAACTGGAGCAGATCCGGACGGCGGAGTTGGAACGTACGCGAAGGAAATTCGGCCACCTGACGCCGCAGCAGGAGGAAGCTCTCGAGTCCCTGACGCGCGCGATCATCAATAAAATCGCGCATGGGCCGATTTCTGAGCTGCGCAGCCAGGCCGGACAACCTGAAGGCGTCCATATAGTCGCTACCATCCGCCGTGTGTTCCACTTAAAAGACTGACATGCTGGTGATCGGCTCGCGCGGCTCGCAGCTTGCGCTCTGGCAGGCTCGTTGGATTGCATCCCGGCTGGCGGAACGCGGTTGTGAAACGCGGATCGAAATCATCAAGACCACCGGCGACAAAATTACCGATGTGCCGCTGGCCAAGGTCGGGACCAAAGGACTGTTCACCAAGGAAATCGAAGAAGCGCTGCTCGAGGGACGCATCGATCTGGCTGTACACAGCTTGAAGGACCTTCCAACGGAGCTGCCTGTGGGACTCGTCATCGGCGCCATCCCCGAACGCGAAGATCCACGCGACGCCCTCGTAGGCAGTAAGCTCGATGAGCTCCCTGCCGGGGTGACAGTTGGCACCAGTTCGCTCCGCCGCGCGGCGCAACTGCGCAAGATGCGGCCAGACCTGGTGATGGAGTCGATTCGCGGCAACCTAGAGACACGATTGCGCAAGCTCGACGAGGGACAGTATCGCGCCATCGTGCTGGCCTCAGCCGGTCTGACGCGGCTGGGGTGGGCGCACCGCATTAGCCAGGTTCTGGAGCCGGAAATCATGTGCCCTGCGGTCGGTCAAGGCGCGCTGGCGGTTGAAACCCGCGAGTCGGGTTATGCGAAAGA
>WNFW01002623.1_pt1 | contig 12311 bp, 12 predicted proteins | sample 5400131 | NCBI WGS metagenome assembly WNFW01 (sample SAMN13153362, study PRJNA577476) | soil metagenome | isolation source: 20 cm soil or saprolite under grassland replicate 1 | place: USA:California | collected 2016-06-15 | reverse complement strand
CCTGCAGATCGTCGAGCATACCAACAAGTCTGGTCGCCTGATCGGCGACCGAGTACGGACCTGCTGCAGCCGGAATATTCACCAGGCCCGCGCCCCACAGGTCCGGTACAACGCGTTCCCAGCGCGACAGCGCGGCGATTTGATGTCGCCACATCGCACTGTCAAACGGGAAACCATGAATGAACAGTACCGGAAGATCGATCATGGCCAGACAAACGTATGCCAGAATACGACTCGTTGAACGTTCACGTCGGCACGTTGCAAAAAACCGAACGCCTTTGCCCCATACGTCGGATCGAGACGCACGGCGTACTCTGCCGCGAGCGCGCGGGCCCGCTCGCCCTCCTCGGTCGGGTGACCATAAGCGTTCCCCATCGCTTCCACGACGCGAACGCGTAGGGCGGATCGCGGAATGCTGAATTCAATTCCTGCGCGATGGATCAGCGCCGCAGTCTTTCGCGCGAGGCGCGCCGTGCGCCAGCGATTGGCGACGATGCGCGGAGCCACGCGCACCGCGACGACCTCGGTGGACCAGCCGAGCCACGCGACGCCGAGTGCGATGCCAGCGGTTGTTCCGCCGGTGCCCAACGGGACGACGATCGTGTCGGGCGGCGCGTCGACCTGCGAGGCGAGCTCGAGTGTCGCGAGGAGGTGGCCGATCACCGCACGCGGATCCGCGCCGCCTCCTGGAATCCAGTGCGGCCCGCCTAGTCCGAGATGATGCGCTGCCCGCCACGCTCGCAGCACCGCCCACGGCAACGTGACCAGGGAGGATGCGCGGACGACCAGATTGGCGGTTGCGGCAGTGGACGCCGCGACTGCTCGACTCGCGTCGGTATCGGGTTGCGGAAATGTCGCGACCACGGTGCGGTACCCGCGGGCCTGCGCGCACCGGGCGGTCGCCAGGCAGTGACTCGAACCCGTGCCGCCGATCGTCACGAATACCGACCGCGGCGGCGCGCCCGCAAGCAAGAACTCGAGACCGCGTACTTTGTTACCGCCGCTCTTGTCTTCACGCTTGAGCCACAACGCTTGCAATCCGAGCGCGCGCGCGAGCGACGGCTCCTCGTCGAGTGGTGTAGGCCACTCGGCGAGACTGCACGGCGCGAAGGCGGTGCGTATCTTTGTGGCCAACACAGCGGAGCGATCCATGCAAGTCACCACCGATTACATCCGTCATGCGGCGCGAGCCGCCCGCAAATGCGCGGGCGATCCACTGGGCGGAGCCCCTCAGGCTCCCGATCCGGAATTCTACAAGACGTTAGCCAAGGCGCTGGAACAAATCGCCGCCGGGATGGAGGCGCTAGGGAAGCAGGAGTGAACTACGTCGACACGCCGCAAGACCTTGCGGCGTTCATCGCTTCCGTGCGCCAGGAATCGCGCGTCGGCGTCGACACCGAGGCGGCCAGCTTCCATCGCTACCGCGATCGCATCTACCTGGTGCAGATCTCGAGCCCGACGCAAACGGCGCTCATCGATCCCGTCGCCATTGCCGCTCCCGACCTCGGTCCGGTCGGGGCGCTGCTCGCCGATCCTCGGCTCGAGAAAGTGTTCCACGACGCCGACTACGACCTCCGGGTGCTCGACCGCGACTACGGCTTCCACGCCGTGCACCTGTTCGATACGCGCGTCGCGGCGCAGCTCGCCGGCGAGCCGGCCATCGGCCTGGCAGCGCTGCTCGAGAAGTACGTCGGAGTGAAGCTCGCAAAGGAGCACCAGAAGGCGGACTGGTCGCTCAGGCCGCTGACCCCGCCGATGCTGGCGTACGCCGCCGCCGATACGCACTACCTGCTCCCGCTGCGCGACGCCCTCGAGCAACGCCTGCAGTCGCTGGGACGTCTCTCCTGGGCACAGGAGGAGTTCAAGCAGCTCGAATCGCTCCGCTGGACCGGCGTCGCGAGCGGTACCGATGACGACAGTTACCTCAGGCTGAAAGGGGCGAAAGGACTGGCCCCACGCGGTCTGGCCGCGCTACGACTGTTACATCGGTGGCGGGATAGTGTTGCTGAACGGGAAGACAAGGCGCAGTTCCGAATCATCGGCAACGACTCCCTGGTCGCGGTCAGCCGCGCGTTGCCGGCGAGCCGTGCCGATCTCTCACACATCCGCGAGCTACCCAGCTCATTGGCGCGGCGTCACGGTGATGCGCTACTCGATGCCGTGGCCCGCGCGAAAGGACTCAGTGACGGCGAGCTGCCCCGCCTCGAGCGCCGCCCCCGCCCGCAGAAAGATGCGGGGTTCGATGTGCGCCTCGAGAAAGTCAAAGCCGTTCGCAACCGCGTGGCGGCGGAGCTTGGAGTGGAGGCTGGCGTGCTGTGCGGCCGGACGACGCTGGAAGCGGTGGTGCGGGCCCGGCCGGTCGATCGAACTGCGCTCGAGCAGGTCGGTGAAGTGCGGCGTTGGCAGATCGCCGTGCTCGGTGACGCCCTGCTGGAAGCCCTGCGCTAGAACCCCATCATGGCGCGGATCTTTGGATCGATCCGCTCGGGGGTCCAGTACGGTTCCCACACGATATCGATGTCGACGTCCTTCACGCCCTCGATGGCGCGCACGACTTTGTAGATGTCGTTCGTGATCATCGGCCCCGCCGGACAGCCCGGCGAGGTCAATGTCATGTTGATCCGCACCAGCCCGTCCTCGACTTCGACGTCGTAGACGAGGCCCAAGTCGACGATGTTCATGTCGAGCTCGGGATCTTTCACCTGGCGTAGAGCCTGGCGCACCGTTTCAGCGCTGAGTACTGCAGTCGTCACAGACGTTTTCTCCTCCTGGCGAACCTAGCGACCTGGAATCCCGCGCACCAGGCAGTGGCGCCGCGCCGCGGTCTGGGCGTACATCCGGCGGGCGAGCGGCAACACGCCCGGAATCCGAAACAGCGGCGCCAGCCAGCGCTTGCCGGGAAAGAGCCGGAGCAGCTCCGGGATCGCATCGGCCCCTGCATATACGCGGCCGTCCGGTAACACGAGATGCATGGCAGCGGCGAGCGCCGGCAGCGCGATTGGGAAACGCGCGACGGCCACCGCGTCCTGGAACGGTACAAGGCGGAGCACATGTTCCCGGTCCCAACGGCGCACCAACTCCGCCGCCCTGCGGCAGATGCCGCATTCGCCGTCGTAGATCAACGTCGGCTCGGAGAGATCAGTGAACGGGGGCATCGGCGGCGCGCGCTGCGGCGTCGGCGACGCGCCCGCGAACCTCCTTCAGCCTGGTAAACGAGTTTCGAACTCGCGGACTGTACGCGCGATTGGTGAGCAGCAAGACGAACACGTCGCGGTCGGGATCGATCCAGAGCGAGGTGCCGGTCCAGCCCGTGTGGCCGTAGCTGTGCGGACCGAACAGCGTGCCGGCACTCGAAGTCTCCTCGCCGGTCGGCAATGCCTCCCACCCGAGTGTACGCGCGCTGACTCCGCGACGCGCGCGTACCGCGACCTGGGTGAACTGGTGAACCGTTTCCTTTTCTAAGAGCCGGGGGCGATCCGGCAGCGCCCCTTCATTCAACATGAATTGCGCGAACCGGGCGAGCCCGCGGGCCGTCGCGAAGACACCGGCGTTGCCGGAGACGCCGCCGAGCTTCCCGGCGCTCGGGTCGTTGACAACGCCCGCGATCGGATGTCCGCGCCACAGGTTCGTAGGAGCGATCCGCAGCACCAAGCGCTTCGGTGGCCGGAACAGCAATTGCTGATCGAGACCGAGCGGCGCGTAGATCGCGCGAGTCACGAATGCGTCCAGCGTCTGGCCGCTCACGTGCCGGACGATCTCGCCCAGGAGAATCGCGTTGAGATCGGAGTACACCATGCGAGTCCCGGGCGGTGAGATCGGCACCGTGGTCAGAACCATGCGCAACGCTGCCGCGCTGTCCGGCGCCTCGCGCAGTGGCAATGTCGCGCGCAGACCCGACGTGTGGGTCAAGAGCTGCCGCACCGTGATCCCAGACGTACCGGGACTGTTGAAGTCGGCGAGATAACGAACGACCGGAGTATCGAGAACGACTTTCCCCTGCTCGACGAGCAGCATGAGCGCGGGCGTCGTCGCCACGACCTTGGTGAGCGATGCCACATCCCAGATCGTGCTGTCGACGCTGACCGCCGGGCCCGCCGCGCTCCACGTCAGGTGGCCGTACCCTTTCGCGAAGAGGATCGTGTCGTGGCGGCCGACGACGAGGACCGCGCCAGGGTAGACGCCTTGCTGGATCCCACCAAGGACGGCGCTATCGAACACCGAGGGAACAACGCCCTGCACCAGCGCGAGAACGAGAGCTACGACCAAATGCCTGGGATCCGCCGGCTACAGGAGGGACAGCGCCCGTCGGCTCCGACGCGCTGCTGCTTGATGACGTAGCCGAAGCGTTCGATCAGCAGGTCGCCGCAGTCGGGACAAAAGGTGTGCTCCCAGCGGCCGACCCGCCCTGGGAGATTTCCCGCGTACACGAACCGCAGCCCCGCGCGCGTACCGATCTCGCACGCGCGCAGCAGGGTCGCGACCGGCGTGTTCTCCGGCTCGGTCATCTTGTAATCCTTGTGGAACGCCGTGACGTGCCACGGAATCTCCGGCGACACCGAAGCGATCAGCTCGGCCGCGCGGGTCAACTGGGCTTCGTCGTCGTTGAACCCGGGCACGATCAAAGTCACGATCTCGAGCCAGAAGCCCCGCTCGTAGACCATGCGGATGGCGTCGACGACGTGCTGGAGCACGCCGCCCAGCTCCCGATAGCGCTTATCGTCCATCGCCTTGAGATCGATCTTGTAGCAATCGGTCCACGGCCGGATGTAGTCGAGTACTTCGGGCGTGGCGTTGCCGTTCGAGATGAACGCGGTCTTCAGACCGGCGGGCCGGGCGGCCTTGAATACGTCGACCGCCCATTCGGCGGTGATCAGCGGCTCGTTGTACGACGACCCCACCATGCGTGCGCCGTGCCGCCGGGCGAGGGCGACGAGCGCGTCGGGCGTCATGTCGCTGGGCATCACGCCCGCCGCGTCGTCCCGCAGCGCCTGCGAGGTGAGCCAGTTCTGGCAATACCCGCAATGAAAATCGCAGCCGAGCATCCCGAACGTGAGCGTGTCGCTCCCCGGGAGGCAGTGGAAGAAGGGCTTCTTCTCGGTGGGATCGCATTGCAGCGCCGCGACGTATCCCGCCGGAGTGAACAGCGTCCCTTCCTTATTGAATCGAACTTTGCAGATGCCGCGCCGCCCAGGCTTCACGAGGCAACGGTGGCCGCAGGCGAAGCAGCGCACGGCTCCGGCGTCCAGCCTTTGGATCAGCTCTGCTTCACGAACACGTGTGTCGAGCGTCTGCGAGAGGCTCAGCGCAAACTCCCCGGCGTCAGCTGATACAGGAGCATCACCGTCCGCACGTCACGGTCCGACAGATCCCGGACCTTGGCGGTCGGGAACATGATGTCGGTCGAGTCCTTCGAGTGATCGAGGCCGAGCACGTGGCCAGCCTCGTGGGTGGCGACGATGCGGATGTCATCCGCGTCCATCGGCCGGCCTTTCGGATCGAACGTGGCGAGCGTGACCGTTGCGGCCTGAATGTGGCCGTTTTCGTCCCACGTGACGTCGGTCTGCCCGGTGCGCTCGATCTCGAACTGAATGCGCCACTTCACCGTGACTTCCGCGTTCGTCGAGTCGCCCTCGAAGTCGAACCGGACGGGGACCCCGGCGCTGGTCCACAGGCGGAAGGCCGATTTTATCGCCTCGATAAAGGCCGGTTGGAAGTTCGCGGCATGGGTTGGCGCGAACCACACCTTAATCGGCGCGGTCGTCCGATTCTCCCAGCGCCGCAGCGTGGAGTCCCCACCCGTCTCGAGCATCTCGGCCAGATACGTGCTCGAGCCGCTGGACCGGATGCGGCGCCGTGTCTCCGAGCGCGCGAGCAGCTCGATGTACGACGGCTCGCGGCCGTCGGGGCCGGCGGGGACCGCAGTCCCCTGCGAACTGGTGGTCGGCAGCATCGCCTGTTGCGGAAGGGGGGACGCGGGCGCGGGCGGCGGCTCGGCGATTCTGAGCGGCGCGTTGGCATCGGGGTCCCGGGTGGCGCGCCGGGGCGTGGGTTTAAACGCGTCCCAAAAAATGAACAGGACGATGAGGACTGCTGCTGCGGCGATCATCCCCGTGAGCCGACGTTCCACCATGCGCGCAATATGCGAAGAACGCAGGCCGCGACGCTAGCTTTGCACTTCGCACGTCTCTATGATTGTGGCCCGCATGTGCTTGGATCGTAGGTGATCGCGCTACCGGCCAGGCAGATCGTCCGCTGGCGCGGCTGGGTCATCGGCGCGTGGGCGGTGCTCGCGCTGCTGTTCGTCCCGAAAGCCGCTCATGTGCAGCGCGTCCTCGCCGTTCGCGGGATGAACGTCGAGCGAACCGAGTCGGCTCGCGCCGCGCAGCTCATCCGCGAATCATTTCCCAATCCGATCGCGGAATACGTGGCCATCGTCGTGCACGGGCCCGTCCGCTACACGCACCCGCGCTTCGCAGCCGTCATCGATTCCGTCTCAGCGGCACTCGCCCACCAGCCCTACATCAGTCAGGTCATCTCGGTCCGCAGCATCGGCGAATCGACGTTCGTCAGCCCCGACCGCCAGACCACGTTTCTCATCGCGGCGCTGACGCCGGCCAGCACGACCGACGTGAGCCGGACGGTCGTCCCCGAGCTGCGCGAGACGGTGCGGAGCACGCTCGGGCGCCTGCCGCACGCGGACGGGTTCGACGTGAAGGTCACGGGAAACCCGGCGCTCGATTACGATGTGCGCACGATCAGCACCGCGGACACGCGGGACGCGGAGCGGCGGGCGGTGCCGCTGACACTGGCCGTGCTCGTGCTCGCCTTCGGCGCGCTGGTCGCGGCGACGCTGCCCATCATCGTCGGCGTGCTGGCGATTACGATCGCGCTCGGGATCGTCGCCGTCGCGGCCCAGTTTCAGACGATGTCCGTCTTCGTGCTCAACATCACGACGATGGTGGGCCTGGGCGTCGGGATCGATTACTCGTTGCTCATCGTCACGCGCTTTCGCGAGGAGCTGAACCGCGGTCTCTCCCCGGTCGACGCCGCGGTGCGCACGATTCAGACGGCGGGCGCGGCCGTGGTGACGTCGGGACTGACGGTCGTGGTCGGATTCGCGGCGCTCATTCTGACGCCGCTTACCGAGACGCGCTCGGTCGGGGTCGGCGGGTTGATCGTCGTCGCGGTAGCGGTGTTGCTCGCCACGACGTTTTTGCCTGGGGCGCTCGCGATCCTGGGCCGCGATATCGACCGCCCCAGGTGGCTCGCGCGGATGCTCGCCTGGATTCATACGCCCCAAGGCTGGGAGCGGTGGGCGCGCTCGCTCGGTCATCATCCCTGGCGCGCAATTCTCGGCGGCGGGCTCGTGGCCGCTCTCCTGACGTTTCCGCTGACCCAGATCAAAATCGGCCTGCCCGTCCGCAACTGGTTTCCGCCGGACGCCGAATCGGGACAGGGGCTCGCGGCGCTGCGGGAGATGGGGGCGAGCGGCGTGATCCAGCCGCTGCGCGTGGTGGTGCAGCTGCCCGCCGGCGAGTCCGCGTTGTCGGGACGCCGGCTCGCGGGACTCAAGCCGTTGAGCGACTCGATCGCCAGAGATCCGCGTGTGCGCGAAGTGCGCGGCGTCGCGACGCTCCGGCCCGGCATGTCCACTCTGCAGCTGGCGATGTTCTACGACGACCCGGAAGCGGTGCGCGAACGCTATCCCGAGTTCTTCAATGCGTATTTGAGCGCCGACCAGCGCACCACACTGATTGACGTGATTGCCGCGGACTCCGTGTCGCTGACCGGAATGATGGATCTGGCGCGGCACGTGCGCGGAACGATTGCGCGCACCACTCGCCTGAGCGGCGCGGAGATGGTGGTCGGAGGCTTCGCCGCGTCGAGCCTGGACCTGCAGGAGAATCTGCTGGCCCGGTTCCCCGGCATCGTCGGGATGATCCTCGGCGTCACCGCGATCATGCTATTGATCGCCTTCCGCTCGGTGCTCGTCGCGCTGAAGGCGGTCGTGCTCAACTGCGTTTCCGTCAGCGCGGCCTTCGGGATCACCGTCCTCGTCTTCCAGCACGGCTATGGGGCAAGCCTGTTCGGACTCGAGGGCCCGACCGAGGCCATCTTCGTCGTCGTGCCGGTACTCGTCTTCGCGACGGTCTTCGGGCTGTCGATGGACTACGAGGTATTTCTGCTCACCCGCGTCAAGGAAGTGTTCGACAAGACCGGGCGGAACGATCACGCCACCATGGAAGGTCTCTCGACGACCGCGTCCACGATCAGCTTCGCCGCACTGATCATGATCATCGTGTTCGGCAGTTTCGCGTTCACGCGCGTGCTCGCCGTACAGTTCATCGGATTCGGGCTCGCGCTGGCCGTGCTGCTCGATGCCACGCTGATCCGGATGGTGCTCGTGCCCGCCATCATGCACATCGCGGGACGGTGGAATTGGTGGCCGGGCGTCCGAGCGCCGCGGCGCGACGTCGAAGAGACTAAGTAGGATCCAGCAGGCGCAACTTTTCCCCCCACACATCCCAATGCCAGGCCTCGACGCGGACGCCGGTATCCGGGTCCTTGAGCGGCTTGTACTGCAGCCAGCGGGCGTGAAACCCCAGGGTCCGGCCCAGCTCCAACAGCCGTTCCTTGTCCGAGCTCACCAGATGGACCATCGGTTCGTCGCGGATCTTGTGGCGGTGAAGCCAAACGCCGCCGTTGAGGGCGAAGCGCATCCCCTCACGGCGGCGTTGGAATTCCCGAAACGGCGGCTCTAGGTGCAGGTAATCTTGCCCTCGGCGGTGGCCGGTGCGACCGGCGCCGCGTTTCCCTGATACAGCACGCACTGCCGCGTCGTCTGCGAGTGGACGGCCTGTGCCGACCAGCCCCCGGGCGTGGCTTCGAGCACGCTCAACGTCACACCGGTCGATGACCGGAAATTATTGAGCGCCACCAGGCTGGTGGTGTAATAGGTGCTGTCATAGAAGAAGGCTTCCTCCGCCGTCGCCAGATTCTTGAGGTCGGACTTCATCTGGGCGACGTACGCCTTCTGCTTCGTGTTGGAGAGCTTCGGGATCGCGATAACCGCGAGCAACCCGATGATCACCACCACGATCAGTAGCTCGATCAATGTGAAACCACGTTCCTTCACCGCTTTACCCTCCGGGCGCGAAAGGGCGTCGATCCGAAAAGCCCGAATCGACGCCCCTATTGTGGGCCCCGCCCCCCATTCCTGCAAGAGGCGTGCTTACCCCTTCGCATCAATCCAATTCCTTCCAGCACCGACAGTTACGACGAGCGGCACGCGCAAGTTGGCAACGCCCTCCATCTCGCGTTTTACAAGGGCTCCGGCATCCGACCGCTCGCCCTCGGGGATCTCAAATACAAGCTCGTCATGCACTTGCAGGAGCATCTTGGTACGCAGGTTCGCGGCTTTGAATGCGCCATGAATGCGGATCATCGCGATCTTGATGAGATCGGCCGCTGAGCCCTGAAGCGGAGAGTTGGTCGCGGTGCGTTCGCCGAAGGCGCGGATGCTGAAGTTTCGGTCTCGCAGCTCCGGGATATAGCGGCGCCGGCCGAACAGCGTCTCCACGAACCCGCGCTGCCGTGCTTCATCGACGGTCTTGTCGAGCCACGCACGCACGCCGGCGAAGCGCTCGAAGTAGTGCTTGATGAAGGACTTTGCTTCCTCGAGCGTAATGCCGAGCTGCCGCGACAACGCCATCGCGCCCTGACCGTAAATCGTCGCGAAGTTGATGGTTTTGGCACGCGCGCGCATCTCCCCCGTCACGTCCGCCTCCGCCACACCGAAGATCACGGCCGCCGTCTGCCGATGGATATCGCCGCCGCGCTGGAATGCCGCCACGAACGCGGGATCGTCCGAGAAATGGGCGAGCAGCCGCAGCTCGACCTGGGAATAGTCGGCGGTCAGGAGCAGGTGACCGGGCGGCGCCACGAATGCGCGCCGAATCTCGCCACCGCGGCGCGTGCGCACGGGAATGTTTTGAAGATTCGGATCGGAGGACGAGAGCCGTCCGGTGGCCGCCCCGGTCTGATTGAAGCTCGTGTGGACGCGGCCAGTGTCTGCCCGGATGAATCCGGGAAGCGCGTCGATGTACGTGGACTTCAGTTTCGTGAGCTCGCGATACTCGATCAGCAGCCGCGGCACTTCGTGCCCCATCGTCGCCAGTTGTTCGAGCACCTCCACATCCGTCGACGCCCCCGTCTTGGTTCGCTTCTGCACAGGCAACTTCAATCGCTCGAACAGGACGGTCCGTAGCTGCGGCGTCGAGTTGATGTTGAATTCGCCACCGGCCGCGCGATAAATGTCGAGCTCGAGCTGGGTCAGCTCTTTGTTGAATCCGCGCGACATCTCGCCCAGCAACACCCGATCGACGAGAATCCCGGTGGCTTCCATATCGACCAGCACCGGAACGAGCGGGATCTCGATTTCATCGAGCAGGCGCGCGAGGTGGTGTGCTTCGATGTCGGAGCGGAAGGCCTGCTCGAGCCGCAGGACCATTTCGGCTTGCGCGGCAGAGACGCGCGCTGCTTCCGCGGGCGGGACCTGGGCAAACGTTCGTTCGGTCCCCCCACCCTTCCCTTTTCCCAGCAACTGCGCCGTTGTGGGCAACTCGACGGACAGATGTTCGCGCGCCAGGTCGTTAAGCGCGTGCGAGCGACTCCCCGGATCGAGAACGAAGCTCGCCAGCATCGAGTCATAGGCGACGCCGGCGAATGGCACCCCGGCGCGCGCAAACGCGACCCACGCCGCCTTGATATCGTGCCCCGCCTTGCGGACGGCCGGATCGGCAAGGAGCGCGCGCAGGGGCGCAAGAGAGCTGCTTGTTATCGGTGGCAGGTTGCGCGGTGGTGTGGCATCGAACTCGCCTTCGCGCGGCTGATGGCCGAAAGGGAGATACCACGAGCGGCCGGGCGCCACCGCGAAAGCGAGGCCGGTGAGTCCCGGCTCCGTCTCGAGCGCGACGAGTCGCGCGGCCCGCAGCTCCTCGACCATCGCCGGGAGGTCGGCGGGGTCGTCGACGATGCGCGGATCTGCGAGCTGCGGAGCCCGCGGCCCGGCCAGCGGAGGCTCAGCCGCCGGCGCGAGGCCGACGGAGGCCAGGTCGTCCAGCTTTGGGATCAGCGTACGGAATTCGAGCTCCGTGAACAGTCTCGCCAGCGTGTCGGCCTCGGGTGTGCGGACGCGCAGCTGATCGAGATCGAGCTCCACCGGCACGTCGCGCCGCAGCGTCACGAGCTGGCGCGAGAGGCGAGCGTTGTCCGCCTGCTGTAGCAACGCTTCGCGTGGCCGTTTGCCGGGGATATCCGCCGCGCACGCGAGAATCGCATCGAGATCTCCGTAGGTCTCGAGCAACTGGATCGCGGTCTTGTCGCCAATGCCCTTCACGCCGGGAATGTTGTCGGAGGTGTCGCCGACCAGCGCGAGAAAATCGACGACGCGCTGGGGCGGCACGCCGAGCCGCTCGCTCGCATTGGACTGATCCACCCACTGCTCCTCCACGGCCGCCTGCCCACCACGGCCCGGGTTCAGCAGCGCGATTCCGTCGCCGATCAGCTGATAGAAATCCTTGTCGCCCGAGACGATGACCGCCTGCAGGCCATCGCGCGCCGCGCGCTCGGCGAGCGTCGCCACGACGTCGTCGGCCTCATAGCCGTTGATGGCGATGACGGGAATATGGAACGCGTCCAGGATCTGGCACACGCGCTCGAGCGAACGGTCGAAATCCTGCTGCAACTCCTCGCTCAACTTTTCGCGCGTCGCCTTGTACTCCGGGTACTGCTCCTGGCGGAAGGAGACGCCGCGATCGTGCACCCAGCCGACGTATTCGGGATGGTAGTTCTCGTAGAGGCGCAGCAGGAAATTCGTGATGCCCCAGACTGCCGACGTGTTCTCACCGCTCTTGGTCGTGAGGGGCCGCGCGATCATGGCGAAGAACGCGCGGTAAATGAGCGCGTAGCCGTCCACCAGGAAGACGCATTTCTTCCCGGCTGCGGTGGCGGGGATGGGTGGGGCAGGGCGCGGCGGCATGGCGGGAAAACTAAACCCCGCCCAAAGAATCGGGCGGGGCGGAATGGTCGGGTGAAGGGCGCGCGTTAGGCGCGCACGACGTTCGTGGCGTGGAGCCCCTTGTCCCCCTGCTGCACTTCGAACTCCACCACTTGACCCTCGGCGAGGGTCTTGAAGCCGTCCATCTGAATCGCCGAGAAATGCACGAACACGTCTTCGCCGCCTTCCTGTTCAATGAAGCCATATCCCTTGGCGTCATTGAACCACTTCACCTTTCCCTTGATCACGTTCC
>WNFW01007674.1_pt1 | contig 12313 bp, 11 predicted proteins | sample 5400131 | NCBI WGS metagenome assembly WNFW01 (sample SAMN13153362, study PRJNA577476) | soil metagenome | isolation source: 20 cm soil or saprolite under grassland replicate 1 | place: USA:California | collected 2016-06-15 | reverse complement strand
AGATCAAATATGCCGCGCCGAGATACTTCACGGCTGAGAATGCCGCCGCTGACGACATCAGCAGCGCCGACAACCCGACTGCCGCCGCGGCCACATGAACGAGCGTGCCCACCCCGATGCCGAGCGCAGAAACCAGACCTGCGCTCCGGCCCAGACCGATGCTGCGGCTCGTCACGTAGAGCACAGCAGGCCCAGGTATCGCCAGCAGCACCAGGGCCGCGCTGACAAAGAGCAGCAGCGACGAATGACTGGGGATCATTGTTATTAAGACGTATCGTTCAGGCGGCCGTGAGCAGGACCGGTTCCCCGCGCGTGATCACAATCGTGTGCTCGTAATGCGCGGAGCGCCTTGCCCACGATCATTCCGCACGCACGGAGCTTCTCAAACTGTTCCGGGCTGTTAATCGACATGCCAAGCTCTGTAGCTTGCTCGACCCATTCGCTGCGCTGAAAACCGAAAGCTGAATCGCGTTCTTCTTCCCCGCGCACTTCGGGCAGGCAATCTCCTGCGTCTTGTTCAACACAATCTTCTCAAAGTGCGTCTGGCAATCCTCGCAAATGTATTCGTAAATCGGCATCGTGTCCCAACCTTCCTTTACAAGAATTCCAAGAACTCTTCCACGGTCATGCCGGCCTGCCGAATGATGCTCCGCAAAACGGGCACAGACAAATCAAACCGGTCGTGCCTAGGAACCGTCACCCGCCAGTTGTGGTTTCCCCGGATGCTTCAATTGCGCATGACTCCCGCTCTGGTGATGAATCTCGAACCCGGCCTTCTGCAACGCGCGCAACACCTCGCGTGGCTTGAGGATGGGGACGCGCGGAGACATCAGGCGCTGAGTGCTACTCGAAGCCTTTCCTGAATCGTGTTTTTTTCATCGGGAATCCGCTCGCCATCCTTCTTCAGACCTTCCAGGTGACAGCGAATCGCCTCGCGCGCCGTTTCGCGCGCTTCAGCCAGTGTCCTTCCGTAGGTGATCAAGCCGGGAAGCAGCGGCACTGTGACCTGGTATCCGGAGACCTCAAGTTTGTTCCCGCGGACTTTTCTACTGCCATTGCCAGAAGGCCCGCGCCCTGATCCGACCGGTTCAAATACAACTGTGAAGCTGTAATTGCGCGCGGCAATTTGCTGGGAGGCCTTCTCGCGACGGATAGACACTCTGGCCATGAACTAAGTCTATTCTGCGTCTTCCAGGGGGTCAAACGGTTCGCCAGAAAAACGACAACCCCCGCGCAAGGCGAGGGTTGCCGTTGAATCTGCGGAATTGGACAGGATGCTTAGTCGCCTGCGACCGCTTCGGCAGCCTTTTCGGCGGATTGCGCGTTGGCAGGAGCACCGTTGCCGTTCGAATGTCCGTTGCCATTGCCGTTCGCCGGAGCAATGGAGATCGGCTTGCCCGCGTTCGCGAAATTGGCGGGCACCGCCTTCGCGATGTCGCTGACGGTGCCGATCTGCACGACCGTCGGCTGTGGCTTCTTCAGCACCAGCTCTTCATAAATCGCGCGGACCTTGGCCTGCTCTTCGTAAGCCTTCTTGCGGCGAGCGCGGTCTTCTTCGGCCGCCGTCACCGGAATGTCGTGCTCGAGGTGGCGCACGCGGGCGGCGTCTTCGGAGTCAATCTTCAAGGAATGCTCAAAGCTCTGCAGGTTGACGGTCTTGCCCTTGGCGTAGATCTCGTGCTTGCCGTGGTTCTTGTACCACTCGGCCACGGTCGCGTTCTTGTGCATGTTCTCGATGATCTGCCGCCAGCCCACACCGGTGTTGTACGCGCAGAAGGAAATCTCACCCTGCTGCGTCGCGTACGGAATGATGCACATTTCGGTGCGGCGGAAATCGTAGTTGAACAGATCCTGGAACCACATTCCCGCGATGAACAGGAAGTTCCAAGGATCGGTCTGGCGGCGCTTCATGGCGTCTTCGTACGTGCGGTCCGGAGACGTCTTCCCATATTTCTTTTCCGAGCCCTTGGTCAGCGCCCAGGTCTTGTCAAACTTCCTGAAAAGGTCATACAGCTTCAGCCCCTGGGGGCCCTGGAAAGGCTTGTAGTTCTTCAAGAGGGCCATGGCCATCATGAAGTTCGAAAAAGTCTTGCCGCGGGCCGCGTCGGTAATGTCGGTGACGTCTTTCGTAAGCTGCACGGCATCGAGGAAGCGCGGAACGGGAGCCCATTCCTTCGTTTCCTTGTTGATCATCAGCGCCGTGCCCACTCCGCAGTTCGGGTGGCAGCCGCAGGAAAGCGAACCCCATTGCGAGTCCTGCCCCTTCACCATGTCCGAGAATCCGGCAAACGTGCTGACGAACGAAATCGGGAACCAATCGCGCGTAGGCTCGACTTTGCCCACCTGCGCGCTGACGTCCTGCGCCAGGTGCGAAAGCGTGTAGCGCTGCCGGAGGCGGCGTTCTGGCGTGATGTCTTCGTCGCGCCCGGTAAACGAAACCGGCTGGAAGCTCACAAACGCGATTTTCTTTGGGTTTTCCATCGCAAACTTTACGACCGTCCCGACCTGATCGTTATTCACGTTATTGACGATAGTCACCACCAGCACGATCTCGATCCCCGCTTCGTGCATGTTTTCAATCGCACGCAGCTTCACATCGAACAAGTTGCCGATCTGCCGGTGGCTGTTGGCGTCGTTGCCGATGCCGTCAAACTGCAGGTATGCGTAGCGCATGCCCGCTTCAAACGCCTTCTTGCAGAACTCCTTGCTCTTGGCGAACTCGATGCCGTTCGTCGCCGCCTGCACGCTGTTGTAGCCGATCTTGCGGGCATATGCGACCGCATCGAAGAAATACGGGCTCATCGTCGGCTCGCCGCCGCTGAACTGCACGGACATCTGGCGGCGCGGCTTGATCTTCAGCGCGTTATCCAGGATTTCTTTAATCTCTTCCCAGCCGAGCTCATGTACGTAACCAACCTGGTTCGCGTCCATGAAGCACGGATCGCACATCATGTTGCAGCGATTCGTCAGGTCAACGGTGAGCACGGAACCGCGGCCATAACGCACAGTGCTGGAGCCGTGCTTGTGAAGGTCTTCGTCGTTGTGCGCGGGAATATCGCGGCCCGGGTACTGGCGTTCGATCCAGCTCAGCCACTTGGAATCGACGGCCATCATGTCTTCGTAGTGGCCGTGCAGCGGGCAGTCCTTCACCATCCACACCTGGCCGTCACGCTCGATAATCTGCGCCTTGATTTCGCCGACCTTTTCACTCATCAGGTCGCGCCAGTCTTTCTTGCCCGCAATAATCGCTTCGCGCGCTTCTTTCACGCAAGCGGGGCAAAGAGAATCGGTCTGGCGCGGGAAGCCCAGCGTCGGCTTGGTCTTCTCCCAGGATTTCAGCAGCGGCTTATCCGACCATTTCGGAGTGACGGAAGGATTCGGATTGCGCTTGTTGAAGTACTGGATCGTGTCAAAAGTGATTCCAGCCGTCTTGCAAAGAACCCAATCAAACGTCCTCGCGACTTGCGTGCCTACAGTATTCGGCATAAACCTCTACCCTCCACTTTCAAAAAAACATACCACATGACCTTTGAGTTAGATGAAGCCCATTCAATCGTTGGATACAGAACTCAAACGACTGCCCCCGGGCTCACCTTTGTGTGCCTAAAAACCGTACCACGAACACCAGGTCCAATAAGTCTTTGGGCTCCTATAGTTTGAGGGTTACCCGTGGCGAACGCCAGCGAGTTGCACCGAACGGTCATAATCGGGGGTTGAACGGCAAACCGGGTCATCTAACGGCCATTCTTCGAGTCCCAAAGGTGGGGTTACTCGTAGTGCGTTTGGGCTAGAACTTTTCATTCCTGTGGAAGATTCCTGCGTATTCCCTGCCAAGACTTTTCTATTCGTTGAGGGCTGGCCGGAGGACCGCGATGACAAAATGCGCAAAATTCGAAGCGCCTTCATCCAGCTGCAGCCAACGCACCACACAGTGCTCCGCCAGATACTTCGTCACGCGCGTTTCCGGAATTCCCAGATACTGCGCGAGCTGCGGCTTGATCGAATCCACTCCGCGGCGGCTGCCGCCACGCAACAAATTGCCGATGGCGATACGCAACGTCTGGCAAGCTTCCACGAAGTAATAGCTCGTCAGGTCCGAATCCGTCAGGACAAATACGCCCGGTCCTGCGGGGGCGCGGTCCGCTTCTTCCAGTTTGGCGGGCGGGCAAGTCATCAGCCTGCGGAATTGCATTTCCAGGAGAGAAATTCGCGAAGAGAGCCCGGGATCGCCGTAGCGTCCCTTCACGCTCGCTCCGCCCGGCTCCCCAATCGGCTCGATCGGCAAGTTGGGAATCGCCCGGCTGTGCGTCCCTCGGGGGGGAGTCGGCTGGGCCGATTCCTCGAAGACGGCAGGAGGCAATCCTCGGCTTGGCGCAGGCGCTTCCCTAGCGTGCTCACCGGGAACAACTGCTGCTTCCTTCCCGTTGCTGCTTTTGCGCCGGTTCCGTCCCCCGCGGCGTCCCCGGCGACGGCCTTTTCTCTCCGGCTCGGCAGAGGCCGGCGTGTCCACTGAATTCTCCGCGGCCTGCTGGATCTCGCTGGTGACCGCCACGGATGATTCCAGCGCTTCTGGATTCTGTTCGAATGGCAAACCCGGCTCCGGAGTCGAAACCGCAGGCGGCGTCAGAGCAAACCCCTGCGTCGCCGGGGCCCCCGCTTCCAGCGGGATCTCACCCGGTGCTCCGCCGCCGCGGAATACCATTTCGCGGCATCCGCATTCTGCCCGGATGTTTCGAAAAACTTCGCCAGTTCGAACGCCACCATGGCGTCTCGCGTCTTTTGGTAAAGATTCGAAAGTTGTCCCGCGGGATCCTTGCTGGTGCGCGCGCGGCGGATGCGGGCGGTAATCTGTTTCCAGTCGGTCATTTCTTGGCTTGCATTGTAACAGCGGAACGCCTCATCGGCCAGCAAACTCCTGTCGCGCTCCGAGAGCGCGACTTTTTCTTTTCAAAAAATGTTTACCGATTGACGGCGCGAAGTTTACTCAGTATTCTTCCCGTGGCCCTCTTGGAGGCGTTTAATGCCGCGCCTGTGCTTTGACCAGCTTACGGTCACCAGAAATATCGACCGTTCTACGTTCACTAGTAGAATTATCGCAACACTGCTTTCTTACACGCTCCTCATCACGCCTGTCTGGGCCGCGCCTTCCTCTTCGCTTGGTACTGTGGTCTACGCCGATCGCGCCCACGTTGGCGCCGCACAGACTTCCGTTGGCGCGACCGTTTTTAGCGGCGACAGGCTCAGCACCGAGCAATCCGGAAGTGTCCAGGTCCGCGCCGGCGCCGCCCGCCTGCTCCTTTCCGGTGCGAGCATCGCTACGTTGTCTCAAGAATACGCCAACCCGGCCGCAACGCTTACTCTCGGCTCCGCCACTTTTTCAACCGCCAATTCGAATGCTTTTGCCTTGCACGTGGCTTCTGCCGTGATTCGCCCGAACACCAACCAGCCCACGATCGGACGAGTTACGGTTCTGAATGCCAAGGAATTGATCGTCAAGAGCACTCGCGGGTCACTGAGTATCGCCGTCGATGATGACGTGCGCGAGATTCCGGAAGGCGCCGCCTATCGCATCGTTCTCGATGCCAACGCTGCCGACGCGCAAGGGCCGCGTGGCGCAGGCACCAAGGGCTATGGCGGATCGCCGATAAAAGCCGCCAAGAGCCGGTTCGTCTGGTTCGCCGTCGCTGCCACCGGGGTGGTCACCGTGATCACCTTTCGCGAAGTCTTCGAAAGCCCCGCCCGCCCGTAAGTCTTCCGAGTCGAATGCGGAACGCCGCATTTGATTCTTTATTTTGGGGCCGTTCGAGCGACGACCTCGCGAACGGCTTTGACCACCGCTTCCGGCGCCTCCCATCCGATTCCGTGGCCGCTATTCTCCATAATAACCTGACGTCCCTGGGTCGAGAGTCGCGCCAGTTGGGCCTGCAATTGACGAACGCAGATCTCGTGAAAAGCCGCTAGTTCTTTGTCTTCTGCCGGCTCGCCCACCGTGTAAGCTCGCCCTGCGGTGAGCACAATCAATGGACGGTCGCCAAGATATCCCGCGGCATGCGCTTGGGCTGCGCTCTTCTCGAAAGCATTGCAATCCGCCGCGGCCACAAACGATTTGGTCTTCGCTACAACCCCGCGATGGCTTCGATCTCGACCAGCGCGTCCTTCGGAAGACGCGCCACCTGCACCGTCGATCGTGCGGGCGGGGCCGACGTGAAATACTTGGCGTACACTTCGTTCATGGCCGAAAAATCGTTGATGTCCTTCAGAAAAACCGTCGTCTTTACGACGTGATGGAGATTCGAACCCGCCGCCTCCAGAATTCCTTTCAAGTTTTCGAGCACGCGCTCCGTTTGCTGCCGGACGTCCGGCCCCGTCATCTCACCCGTTTTCGGATCCAGCGCCACCTGCCCCGAGACGTACAGAAATCCATTCGTCCGGATGGCCTGCGAATACGGTCCGATGGGTTTTGGCCCCCGGTCGGTCAGAATGACGTCTCTCATGGTGCAGTCTCCTCTTCAGATGGGGCCGTCGCCGCGGCAGTTTCCCGGTAGCGCGGGCGAAATTCACCAGGCTCGCCAGGCGAGCATACAGCATATGACGGAATGCGCTGCTAAAAATGCGGTTTGATAGATTAACGAGAGCGCCGGCCGCGCGTTCGAACGAAACCCGTGTTCGCGTGATTGCGCGTGGCCTCGCGCAATGACGCTTCCTTGTCGGCCTGCGCGTCGGTCATACCCTGATTGATGCGCTCGAGAATTTGTTTCTCGGTAAGCCCGGTATTTTTCAGACGACCGATTTCCGCGCTGCTCATGGTGGGCTGGCCCTTCAATCTCCTGTGCAAGATCAAATCGATGGCGGAATCGGAAAGGCTGATCAGCCGTAGCATGACGGCATCGCCGCCGATGATATCCAGCTGATCCGTTTTTGCAATTTCCAGAATCACCGATTCGGTGTACCCAGCGCGTACAAGGTTGACCGCGGAATCGGCGCTCGTAAAAGGATGCTGGCGCTGGTGCGCGCCGGAAATCAGGGTTACGCAAGCATCGTCACCAATGCCGGCTTGCTTCAACTTTACGAGTTGCGCTACTTCCCTATCCGAGGTGTTCAGCGTTTTTAATTGTTCCACGTTGCTGGACCACATCCCCGCCTGATCGAGGGGACGATAATCCGTGAGCGGATGCTGGTGGCACCCGCTCATCCGGAAGAGGACGAGCACGCCGAGAGTCATAAGTCTGTACCGCATAGCTCCATTGTATCGGGAGCTAAAGAGGTAGGACAAAAAGTGTGCTTTGCGAGATACCCGGCGAAAGGACAGGTGGGCGCGATAGGGAAAAGGCCCAAGGCTGGAAGAGAATTTTAGCGGCGCTGAATACCGCGTGGCGTGAAGTGCAAGTGTGGGACATTCTAGTGGCCGGGCTGGTAGACGCGTTCGACGCCGAAAACGCCGGAAATCTTGCGGATATTGACGAGAATGGTTTCGAGCTGGCGCCTGTCGGCAATTTCGAGGTTGGCGTCAATGCGCGCGTTGGTGCGATCGGGACGGCTTTCGAGGTTGTGAATGTTGGAACCGGCTCCGCTGATGACGGCGGTGATGTCAGCAAGAAGACCGGCGCGGTCCCGCGCGCGGATGGTGAGCTGGACGGGAAATTTGGCTTCGGATCCGCCGCCCCACTCGACGGCGATGCGACGTTCGGTCTGGTACATGAGATTCTGCACGTTGGGACACGTCCGGGTGTGCACGGCGACACCGCGGCCACGCGTGATGTAGCCGACAATTTCGTCGCCGGGAATGGGATTGCAACATTTGGCGCGATAAACGAGCAGATCGTCATGGCCCTTGACGACCAGCGGCGCTTCGCCAAAACCCAGCATGCGTTTGACGGTCTTGACGAGAGTGGGCTTGGCATCGATGGTCTCGGTCTCGGCGGATTTTTCCGGTTCTCCGAGAACGCGGGTGAGGACCTGGCGGGCGGAATATTTCCCGAAACCGACGGCGGCGTAGAGATCCTCAACCTTGGAAAGGCCGTAATCCGAAACGAGCTTGAGGATGTCGGCTTCGGGAATTTTCTTGAGGCTGCGGCCGAAGTGACGCGCTTCGTTTTCGAGCAGGCGCTTGCCCATTTCCGTGGCTTCTTCGCGTTCCTGCTCGTTGATCCAGTGGCGGATCTTGGTTTTCGCCGAGGACGACCTAACAAAACTGAGCCAGTCGCGGCTGGGGTGGTGGCCCTTTTGGGTGAGAATTTCAACCACATCGCCGCTCGTGATTTCATGGCGCAGAGACACCATTTGGCCGTTCACCTTGGCGCCGACGCACTGGTGTCCCACTTCGGTGTGGATCATGTATGCAAAATCGACTGGGGTGGCGCCGCGCGGAAGTTCCAACACGCGGCCTTTCGGCGTAAACGCGTAGACTTCGACCGGGGCGAGATCCACTTTCAGGGTGGAGAGAAATTCTCCGGGTTCCTGAAGCTCCTGCGACCATTCGATGAGCTGACGCATCCAGGTGATGCGCTGGTCGTCATCTTCCGATCCCGGCTTTCCGGACTTGTATTTCCAGTGCGCGGCAACGCCTTCCTCCGCGATGCGGTGCATTTCCTGCGTGCGGATTTGCACCTCGAAGGGTTGGCTGCTGTGGAGCACGGTGGTGTGCAGGGACTGATAAAGATTCGGGCGGGCAATGGCGATGTAATCCTTGAACCGCCCTGGCACGGGGCGCCAGATGTGGTGGACCACGCCAAGGGCCGCGTAACAGTTGCGCTCGGAATCGGTAATGACGCGCACGGCCAGCAGATCGTAAACCTGTGCGAGGCCGATTTCCTGACGCACGATCTTGCGGTGCACCGAATACAATCCTTTTACGCGAGATTCGAGCTCAGCGGGAATGCTGGCTTCGACGAGCTTAGACTGGATGGTGGCCTGGACTTCCTCGAGAAATTTTTTGTGGACGGGGGCCTTGTCGCTGATTTCTTTCTGCAAGGCAAAGAAGGCTTCCGGCTCGAGATAGCGAAATGCCAGATCCTCGAGCTCACCGCGAACCACGCTCATACCCAGGCGGAGCGCGATGGGCGCGTAGATGTCCAGCGTCTCGCGGGAAATGCGGTGCTGCTTGGCGGGTTCGAGGTATTCGAGCGTGCGCATGTTGTGCAGCCGGTCGGCCAGCTTGACGAGGACGACGCGAACGTCGTTCACCATGGCGAGCAACATTTTGCGAACGTTTTCGGCCTGGCGCGCTTCGGGCGCCATCATCTTGAGGCGGCCGATCTTGGTGACGCCTTCGACGAGATGGGCAACCTCCGCGCCGAAGCGCTCTTCGATGCAGGAGAGGGGATACTCGGTGTCTTCAATGGCGTCATGGAGAAGTGCGGCAGTGAGGGTGGTGGCATCAAGGCGCATGTCCGCGAGGATGTGCGCGACTTCGAGCAGGTGGGACAGGTACGGCTCGCCGGAGCTGCGGAGTTGGTCGTGGTGGCGCTCGGTGGCAATCTCGTAGGCGCGGCGGACCATCCAGGGATCTTCAGAAGGGCGGTTCTTGCGGAGCTTTTCGAGCAATTCCTCCACTCGCGCGTCGAGCTGGCGGACGGCACGGTCGCGGTTGAAGCTCAGCGGAAGATTGCTCGGCGAAGGCATGTTTTAGTTTACGCCCAAATGGGTGCCTCCGGAGGGGATGAGTGGAAGTGAGGAGGTAACGAGGTAAGGATTGATGGGTTCCAGAACGGGAGGAATACCCCTACACCCCGGTGTTTTCGTAAGAGCAGCAAGCAAAGGACTTGCGGGATAGGGAGCTTGGAAGAGCGTACGGAAGATGAGAGGTGAAATCAAAGCAGTTAACGTCATCAGCTCTGGCTTGCCTACGTTGAGGGATTTTCATGAGGTTGGTCAAAGCGTCGAAGACCAGGCGGCGCGGAGCGTCGAAGACACACGTCATCACGACTTCCCGCTCCGTCGGCGTAGTTACTTTTAACGTTCCGGTGTTCTTCATCGGTGATCTCATTTATCGTTTCGTGCGTCCACCTTTCTTCTGCCTATCAGGCGTCACCGCGTGCGGGCAATTGCATGAGGCGGAGTTTGCCGCCCGCCCATGATTGCGGCATCGCTAGCACGACGAGCGCGAGAGGATACCAGTGGGGCCCGAAGGCTGGTCCCTTGTTCCACGTCACCGCCGCGCCGACAATACTCACGACAAGGCCCACGACGCCGCCCACCAAGGCGTGCTGCATGGGCCGATCTGGCGCGAGCCGCGCGATGATGTAGCTGGCCGCGACGCCGTAAACTGTGCGATAGACCGTTGCAAGCAAGAGGGCCCCGTCGAAGCCGACCATCGACTGGCCCCATGGCGGGAAGACGCCGATCGCGTGCAGCACGATGTCGGTGCCGATGGTGAGAACGATGCCCACGAGCATGCCCGCAAGCACGGCGCCGATGCTTCGACCAATGCGTCGCGGAGGTTGCGGTTCGCTCATCACTTGCTCGCTCCCTTCCCCATTCCTGGAGTCCCCAGCGATGCCAACAGCTCCGCAAGTCGGTCGTAGCTCGCGGCGACCCCGCGCTCCATGCCACTCTTGAGGACCGCATCGCGGGCTTCTTGCGACTGGTAGAGTACCGTCTGTGTGATCGTGGTCTTTCCGCCCTGCTCAACGAGGACGGTCGTGCCGACTGCCTCACCGGGATACCACGGCTGTTCAAACTTCTCGGTGGCGACCAGCCGCTCTGGGGCTGCGATCTCGCGACAAACGCCGCCCATCCCCATTTCACTTCCGTCACTGTCACGCCGCCACACGTAGCGATAGGCGCCACCCACCCTCAGATCGATCTCGCAGATTGGCATCGACCAGCCCGGCGGCCCGAGAAGCCACTGCTTGACCAGTTCGGGCTTGGTGAAGGCGTCGAAGGCCAGGCGGCGCGGAGCATCTAAGGCGCGCGTCATGACGATTTTCACGGTCGCCTTGTGTTATCAGTTTTAGATTTCCAGTGCTCTTCATCGGTGACCTCCTCTATCGCTTGGTGCGTGCACGTTTTTTCTGCTTGGTCTTCAGCTGGCCGGTCTTTAGCTCATCGCGGAGGGCGTCCAGGCGCTGGAAGTTGGCCTCCCAAAGACGCCGGTACTTCTCCAGCCAGACCTCAAGCTCCTGGAGCGGCGCGGGCCGCAAGGCATAAATGCGGCGCTGCGCGTCCACGCGAACGTCTACCAGTCCGGCAGCACTGAGCACGCGCAGATGTTTGGAGACTTGCGGCTGGCGGAGACGCAGGCGATGCACCACGTCGCCGACAGGGCGTGGCCCGTCACGCAAGAGCTCGACGATTTGAAAACGGCTGGGCTCGGCCAGCGCTCTGAGTGTGACCATCATGGCGAATACGAATATGCCCCAAAACGAATATTCTTGTCAAGACATATTCTTGTAAAGGAATATACAAAACGGGCTTTCCACAAACTGCCGCGGGCCGGTGGCTTACCCAAGGGCCTGGCAGCCGAGGCGCGTGCCCCACAACGAAGGCCACGCGGGAAGTTTCCATTGACATGGTGGGATGAAGACAAGAAGTTTTTGATTGAAGAGAAATCAGAGCGTGAACCAGGAGAGAGTTCGCGGAGAAGGGAAAAAGAGGGGAAAAAGAAAGGGCGTCCGCGGGCGACGCCCTTGTAAATAAATCGATTTATTAGAGGCGAAACGCGACCTCAGGTCAAGGCGGCGGCGGCTGCTCGGCGCGCTTTTGCTTGATCTCCTTGACCTTGTCGATCAGTTCGTCGGCCTGTTTCTTCAGGTTAGCACGCTCATCGGCGGACTCCACCATGTCCGCCTTGCGGCGGTAGAGGAGGTTGAGGTAGGCCATGGCGTCGTCGTAATCGGGCTTGAGCTGAATGGCTTTCTGCAGGTAGGCGGTACCTTCATCGACGAGCACCCCATACTTAGAGACGTAATCGGCGCGGACCGCCGGGGGGAGCGGATCGTCATCCCGCACCTGCTTGTTGACATGCTCGCGGTTGTAAGCCGCGCGCAACTCGCCATTGCCACGGAAGGCGAGGGTCCAATCGATGACGCCGATCCAGTAATAAGGTTCGGGGTGATTGGGGTTCAGCTCGATGTGCTTCTGATGGTAGGACTTGGACTCCTCAAACTGTTTGGGATCGTAGGGAGTGCCGGCCATCTGGAAGAGGATGGAGCCGATGCCATCGATGGCGCTCAAATTGTTGGGATCGAGCTGCAGAACTTCCTTGAATTCATTGACGGCCTGGGTGCCGAGGCGCACGTTCTGCTCCGAGGGCGCGCCGGGAATATACTGGCTGGCATAAGCGGTGGCCAAATAGAGGCGGGCGTTCATCAAA
>WNFW01002621.1_pt1 | contig 12320 bp, 11 predicted proteins | sample 5400131 | NCBI WGS metagenome assembly WNFW01 (sample SAMN13153362, study PRJNA577476) | soil metagenome | isolation source: 20 cm soil or saprolite under grassland replicate 1 | place: USA:California | collected 2016-06-15 | reverse complement strand
GTTGATGATGTCCTTTACCAGAGAATTGACGACGGCCGACGAGGCGACTCCTATCACGAAGCCGATCGCGAGGCCTATAACGCCGAAGGTCTGGAGAAAGTCGATGAATTCCCCGACGAATCCTTTCTTCTTTTCCGAAGCCTTCTCCATTTTATCCATGATGATGCGTTCGCAGCTTGAGCTCTTATAAGAGCTACCAAGATTGCTAGATCTCTAAGCTTTCACGGCCCGCCGGAGTCGGGCGAAGATATGATTCCGAAAATGTGTACTTTGAAAGGATGACTCTGCCGTGGAGACACGCGGATTCCGTCAGAGTAACGCCGCTAGTGATCATTTGACTTATTGTGCTCTTTCTAGAATAAGCTCGTGAAGAGATTTTTCTCATCTTGACTGAACGCTTTAACCCTCAGGCGTCCCTTCCCACCCTTCCTCGTCTTTGGAAGCCTTTGTTCCTCCCTTTTCTTGGTCATCGGAAACTTTGGTTTCCCAGCCTTCTCTATCAACGAATACTTCCTCCGGCTCCAGCTCTTCCGGAGGGCCAGAAGATTGCCGACGTTGTCTAGCTACGTAAATGCCGAAAATCAGAACACCAAGACCGACAACCAGGAAAGCAAAAGACGCGGAGACGGTGCCGCAATTGACTATGAGGTTCTCGTGGCAATCGTAGTGTCCAGAGAGAACCACTCTAGTGTTGAAGTCCGCACCAAGGTTCTCGGTGTAGAATGAACCTCGTCCATAGCGCGGATCCATGGTCCATGAACCGGTCAAAGATCTAAAGAGAGAAGTATTCTCGACAAAACTCGAAACCGAAGAGAGCGAACCAGACAATGATCTGAAGAGCGAAGTATGCTCCGCGAAGTTCGAAGCTGAACCAATCGAATCGCTCAAAACGTTGGCGAGTCCCTTAGTCTCGGCATCAGCAATACCAATCGAGCCGGTCAGAGACCTGAAGATCGAAGTATGTTCTGCAAAGCTTGAGGCTGAGCCTATTGATGCACTCAGGTTTACGGTTCGGCCTCTGAAGAAGGAAGTTGCAAGACCCAGCGAACCAGACAGTGATCTAAAGATCGAAGTATGCTCAGCAAGACTTGAAGCTGGACCCAGCGAAGCACTCAAGGTTACAGCACGACCCCTAGACACAGAACTCGAAAGGCCAAACGAACCACTGAGAGACCTGAAGAGCGAAGTATGCTCCAGAAAACTTGAGGTTGAACCCAGTGAAGCGATCAAGACCCTGGCAAGACCCTTAGTCTCAGACCCAGCAAGACCCACCGAACCAGACAGTGATCTGAACAGCGAAGTTTGCTCAGCAAAGCTTGAGGCCTCACCCACTGAGGAGCTCAGGTTTACAGTTCGACCTCTAAAGAATGAAGCTGCGAGACCCACCGAATCAGATAGAGATCTGAAGAGCGAGGTGTGTTCAGCAAAACTTGAGGCCGAACCTAGCGAAGTACTCAGAGTTACAGTGCGGCCTTTAAGCAGAGAACTTGGAAGACTCAGTGAACCAGACAGAGACCTGAAGAGAGAAGTGTGCTCCACAAAACCTGCGGCTGAACCAAGCGAAGCAATCAGAGATCTGGTGAGGCCTTTACTCTCGGAACCAGTAAGACCCAGCGAACCAGACAATGATCTGAAGAGCGAGGTATGATCAACAAAGCTTGAGGCTGACGCAAACGAAACCGTCAGAGACCTAAAGAGCGACAACTTCTGGCCAAAGCTCGAGACCGAACCAAACGAACCCGTCAGAGACCTGAAGAGTGAAGTATGCTCAGCAAGGCTTGAGACTGAACCTAGAGAACCAGTTAGAGACCTGAAGAGCGACGATTTTTCGGCAAAGGTCGAGGCTGAAGCAAGCGAACCAGAAAGGGATCTGGAGAGTGAAGTGTGCTCCGCAAAACTCGAAGCTGAACCAAGCGCACCAGTTAGAGACCTAAAGAGCGTGCTGTGTTCGGCAAGACTTGAGGTTGAACCTATTGACGCGCTCAGGTTTACGGTTCGACCTCTGAAGAACGAAGCTGCGAACCCCAACGAGTCAGACAGAGACCTGAACATCGAAGCATGTTCAGCAAGGCCTGAGGCTGGGCCTATGGATGTGCTCAGGTTCACGGTTCGTCCTCTGAAGAAGGAAGTTGCAAGACCCAGCGAGTCAGATAGAGATCTGAAGAGCGAGGTATGTTCGGCAAAGCCTGAGGCTGAACCTAGTGAGGTACTCAGGGTCACACTACGGCCTCTGAAGAGAGAGCTCGAAAGACCCAGCGAACCACTGAGAGACCTAAACAACGAAGTATGTTCCACAAAACCCGAGGCTGAACCAAGCGAAGCAATCAGAGATCTGGTGAGGCCTTTACTCTCAGAACCAGTAAGACCCACCGATCCAGTCAGAGACCTGAAGAGCGTACTGTGTTCGGCAAGACTTGAGGTTGAACCTATTGACGCGCTCAGATTCACAGTTTGACCTCTGAAGAACGAGACTGCAAACCCCAGCGAGTCAGACAGAGACCTGAACATCGAAGTATGTTCAGCCAGGGCTGAGGCTAGACCTATTGATGCACTCAGGGTTACGGTTCGACCTTTCAGCAGAGACGTCGAGAGACCCAGTGAACCAGTCAGAGACCTGAAGAGCGAACTGTGCTCCACGAAACTTGAGGTTGAGCCCAGTGAAGCGCTCAAAGCCCTGACAAGACCCTTTCTCTCAGAGCCCGCGAGAGACAGCGAACCAGACAGAGACCTAAACAGGGAACTTCTCTCGCCAAAGCTTGAGGCTGAAGCCAGTGAACCAGATAGAGATCTGAACAGGGAACTTCTCTCGGCAAGACTTGAGGCCGAAGCCAGTGAACCGGTCAGATACCTGATCAGCGAAGTCTTCTCACCAAAGCTTGAGGCTGAAGTCAGTGAACCAGACAGAGATCTGAACAGGGAACTTCTCTCGCCAAAGCTTGAGGCTGAAGTCAGTGAACCAGATAGAGATCTGAACAGGGAACTTCTCTCGCCAAAGCTTGAGGCTGAAGTCAGTGAACCAGATAGAGATCTGAAGAGGGAACTCCTCTTGGCAAGACTTGAGACTGAAGCCAGTGAACCGGACAGCGACCTGAAGAGCGACGTCTTCTCGCCAAAGCTTGAGGCCGAAGCTAGCGAGCCGGATAGTGACCTGAAGAGTGAAGTGTGCTCAGCAAGGTTTGAAAGTGAACTTAGAGAACCAGTTAGAGACCTGAAGAGCGACGATTTTTCGGCAACGCTTGAGGCTGAGGCAAGCGAGCCAGAAAGGGATCTGGAGAGTGAAGTGTGCTCCGCAAAGCTCGAAGCTGAACCAAGCGCACCAGTCAGAGACCTGAAGACCGTGGAATGTTCGGCAAAGCTCGTGGTTGAGCCTATTGACGTGCTAAGGTCTACCGTACGACCTCTGAAGAACGAAACTGCAAACCCCAACGAGTCAGATAGAGATCTAAACAGCGAAGTATGCTCAGCGAGACTAGAGGTTGAACCCAGCGATGCACTCAGGGTCACGGTACGACCTCTGGAGAACGAAGCTGCTAGCCCCAGCGAATCAGACAGTGATCTGAACAGCGAAGTCTTCTTGCCAAGACTCGACGCTGCGCCCATTGAACCAGTCAGAGACTTGGCAAGACCTTTGGTCTCAGAACCCGCAAGGGACAGAGACCCAGACAGAGACCTGAACAGCGAAGACTTCTCGGCGAAACCAGAAGTTGAACCCAGTGAGCCAGCCAGAGACTTGGCAAGACTCTTAGTCTCAGAACCAGACAGAGACAAGGAACCAGACAGAGACCTAGTTATCGAACTCTTCTCAGCGAAACCCAAAGCCAGAGACACTGAACCAGCGAGAGACTTGGCAAGACCCTTGGTCTCAGAAGGAACAATGGACAGCGATCCGGATAGAGACCTGAACAGCGAATTCTTCTCGCCAAGAGTCGAGGATGAACCCAGTGAACCAGTCAAGCTCAACGCACGACCTCTAACGAGAGAACTCGTAAGAGACAGCGAACCAGACAGAGACCTAAACAGCGAGGACTTCTCAGCAAGACTCGAAACTGAAACTAGTGAAGCAGTCAAAGCCCTAGCAAGACCCTTGGTCTCAGAAGCTGCAAGAGACAGCGAACCAGACAGAGACCTGAATAGCGAGGACTTCTCAGCAAGACTCGAGGATGAAGACAGAGAGCCACTCAAAGCCTTCGCGAGAGCCTTAGTCTCAGAAGCAACGAGACCCAGCGAACCAGTGAGAGACTTGAAGATCGAATTCTTCTCAGCAAGACTCGAGACTGATCCCAGTGACGCACTCAAGCTCAGGGTCCTACCTCTGAATAGAGAACTGGCAAGACTTAGAGAGCCGGACAGAGACCTGAAGATCGAATTCTTCTCAGCAAGACTCGACGCTGGACCTAGTGAAGCAGTCAAAGCCCTAGCAAGACCCTTGGTCTCAGAAGCCGCAAGGGACAGCGAACCAGAGAGAGATCTGAATATGGAACTCTTCTCGCCAAAGATTGAGGCCGAAGCCAGTGCACCGGTCAGGGACCTGAACAGCGAACTCTTCTCGCCAAAGCTTGAGGCCGGAGCAAGTGAACCGGTCAGAGACCTGAACAGGGAACTCCTCTCCGCAAAACCAGAAGCCAGAGACAGAGAACCAGACAAAGCCTTAGCGAGACCCTTGGTCTCAAAACCCGCAAGACCCAGGGAAACAGACAGAGACCTAGACAGCGAACTCTTTTCCGTAAAGCTTGAGACCGAAGATAGCGAACCGGACAGAGACCTGGCAAGACCCTTAACTTGAGAGGCAGCAAGCGACAACGAGCCAGACAGAGACCTGAACAGCGAACTCCTCTCGGCAAAGCTCGAAGATGAACCCAATGAAGCGCTCAAATTTTCAGTACGACCACTAAACAGAGAGGAGGCAAGACTCACCGAACCACTCAGAGACCTGAACAACGAAGATCTCTCAGCAAGACTTGAGACTAAATTCATCATAGCGCTAAGACTCTGACTGTAACTCCAAGCAGGAGTAATCACATCACTCGCGCTTGAAACCGTTGTCATAGTATCAGTCGCAGCACCGTTCCCTGTAGACACAGTAGGGCTTATCCAGACTTCAACGACCAGAAAGTGAACGTTTGAAAACGGACCTTCAATTGGACTAACATCAATATTCTTTGTTGCGGAAGTAGTTGCTTCAATGTTGGCCGTTCCTGTGAAATCAAAGAGAAGAGTACAAGTTCCCTCCGAAGCAGTAAGACAAGACCAGACCAGAAACCGCATGTTCGCAGTACCAGTTCTTGACGCGGTAATCGTAGTATCAAACTCCCAAGACCCACTCTGGATCGTCATACCCCCCAGGTCAATAGGATAGACCCAGGCCTGACCTGTAGGGGTGGTGCCGGAAGGCGTTGCCGTCGTCGTGGAAGAGCCTACATCAGGCTGAACCTCAAAGCAACAAGTAGTGCTGCCTCCGACCTTGACGCTTGTTGCAGTATCAGCCGCTCCAGTAGTAGTAACTAGCTGTTCACACTTAACGGCGCAACCAGTCTGAAGGTTAGAGCCATAATAGAAAGTGTGACCCTTACCCTCAAAACCGGCAAGACCCAGAGAACCAGACAGAGATCTGAAGAGCATATTCTTCTCAACAAAACTCGAGGCTAAGGTTAGTGAACTACTTAGGGACCTAAACAGCGAAGACTTCTTGGCAAGACTTGAGGATAAAGAAAGAGAACCAGTTAGAGACCTGAACAGCGAAGATTTCTCAAGAAAACTGGAAGCTAAAGACAGCGAACCAGACAAAGCCTTAGCGAGGCCCTTAGTCTCAAAAGTCGTAAGTGACAGAGAACCAGATAGAGACCTGAACAGCGAAGACTTCTCGGCAAGACTCGAGGATGAACCCAGTGAAGCACCCAACAGTAAGGTCCTACCTCTAATTCCAGAAGCCGCAAGGGAAAGAGAACCGGACAGAGACCTGAAGAAGGAGCTCTTCTCAGCAAGACTCGAGACCGAAGACAGAGAGCCACTCAAAGCCTTGGCAAGACCCTTAGTCTCAGAAGCTACAAGAGACACCGAGCCAGACAGGGATCTGAACAGCGAACTCTTCTCGCCAAGACTCGACGCTGAGCCCAGTGAACCAGTCAGAGACCTAGCAAGAGCTTTCGTCTCAGAACCTGCAAGGGACAGAGAGCATGACAGAGACCTGAACAGCGAAGATTTCTCAGCGAAACTAGAAGTCAAAGACAGTGAACCAGTCAGGGCCTTTGCAAGACCCTTAACTTGAGAACCAGCAAGGGACAGTGAACCGGATAGAGATCTGAATAGCGATCTCTTTTCCGTAAAGATTGAGACCGAAGATAGCGAACCAGACAGAGACCTAGCAAGACCCTTAACTTGAGAGGCAGCAAGCGACAATGAACCAGACAGAGACCTGAACAGCGAAGATTTCTCAGCGAAACTAGAAGTCAAAGACAGTGAACCAGTCAGGGCCTTTGCAAGACCCTTAACTTGAGAGGCAGCAAGAGACAACGAACCGGATAGAGATCTGAACAGCGAAATCTTCTCGCCAAGACTCGAAGCTGAACCCAGTGAACCAGTCAAAGCCCTAACAAGACCCTTAACTGGAGAAGCCGTAAGGGACATCGAACCCGTCAGAGACCTGAACAGCGAAATCTTCTCGCCAAGACTCGAAGCTGAACCCAGTGAAGCAGTCAAACTTAAGGCCCTACCTCCAACTTGAGAACCAGCAAGCGACAGTGAACCAGACAGGGATCTGGATAGCGAACTCTTCTCAGCAAGACTCGAGACTAAAGACAGAGAACCAGAGAGAGACTTGAACAGTGAACTCTTCTCAGCAAAAGCAGAAGTTGTAGTCAGAGTCGCGGTCCTAGTCGTTGAACAAGAACGAGGATTAGAGTTACAAGTCAATTGTCCAGAATTCACATTGGCAACCATGTTACCCATCGTGATTGTGATTGAAGCCGCCATGGTTCTGAAGATTGAAGTCTTCTCTACAAAACTTGAGGCTGAATTCAGCGAGCCACTAAGCGACTTGAAGAAATTCGAGACACGCGTCAAAACTGCCGACATCTGAAGACTTGCAGTCAACGACTGCATTGTATCCCAACTAGGAGTCATTATGTCGCTCTTGGATGAAACGGTCGTATGCGTCACAGTTACTGCCGCAGTATTACCAGAATATTGCCATACGAGAAAATACTCAACACTCAAGAAAGCAGGAGTGATGAACGAAGCTTGTGATGCGGTCGTGTAAGTGTTCTTTGTGGCCGCGGTTTGAGCGGCAACATTTATTGTTCCAGTATCCCAATTCTTAAACAGAAACGTGCAAGTGCCTAAGCTGTGAGTCGTGCAAGACCACACCGTAACCCAGAGTCGGGCAGCTGGAGCACCAGTAATAGAAGATAGCCCAATAGTTTGATCGATTTGCCAGGTTCCAGATTGAATGTCTTCAATCGCGTTAGCTTGAAGTCCAGAAGTATCATAGACCCAGGCGTAACCACTTGGCGTTGAAGCACTTGGGGTAGCAGTCAGAGTCGTAGCACCGACATCAGGCTCAACAACATAGTATTTCGGAGCAGACTGAATAGCATCACATAAAACAAGCCACCGACTATCAGAAGCTCCAAAAGGACATGTATCGGCTTCAGTCGCAGTAACGCTCTTGTGCTCGATAGCAAGACTGCAACCTGGTCCCGTCGCACAAGCAGCAGCAACTGTAAGGTCAAGAGTGAATCCCGTTCCAGCAGTCTCAGTCATCGAATTTTCATCGCCGAAAAATCCAATAATCATATCATTAGCATTCAGAGTCGTGGTGCTTGTAGCACCCGGAGCGGTGTTTGAACCACCTCCACATTTTGAGCCTGTATTCGAGAATCCTGCGGCCTTATCGGAAGGACTAAACGCTCCACCAGGGTCTTCGGCACCGTTAAACGCAATTATTTCGGTGGAAGAGCCGGTCGGCGTGCCGCTCAGAGTAATCGTAGTAGTGACGGCAGAAAGCGTTGCAGTCGTATGACCAACCCATTCCGTCATAGACGCAACACAACCAGTCGGAGCAAGAGTCTGTCTTGCTGCGGCATCCCAAGTTATTCCCGGAGTAGAAGGCTTTGATTCAGTAATAGTCAATCCGTTAACTGTAGTGACTGCAAAAATCGTGTCAACGGCTGAAGTCGTGGAAAACGAAGTCACCGTATAGGTCGTTCCAGAAACCCAGCTGCCAGTTCTCTTAGCGTTTGCATTGGCATCCAGGGTTGGACTTGAACCAATCACGACGCTCTGAGTCGTAGTCGTGTCATCACTTCCGGCTGAAGTAGTCAATCCTTCACACTTACCACTACATGCCCCAACAGTCGAGCTTCCAAGATAGAAAGTGTGAACATTGTTGGCCGCATGACCAACAGGCATACTTACCGCTACAACGATTGCAAGAATCAGCGTTGTAATCAGTGAAACTTTTCGCGCTTCGACTCTCCTCCAAGGAATACGGGTTGACGTTTACGATGCCCGGCACTTGGCAATTGAGGGTGAAGGGTGCCGACGGCGAATACACATGTTGTAACACGTGATGTTGGCCCTTGGAACTGGCAAGACAAAGCAACGGCTTAGTCTGGGAAAAATCGCGATTGAGAACCTGTGGTAGGAGGATTTACTCGGAGATTGAAACATCCGAGTTTCGGGTTTAGCCTTCTTCAGTGAGGTGCGTGACCCGTCTTAGCTCCATGTCCAGGTTATGGTCCACGTTATCTGTATCGTGTCGAGATTTTGCAACGTGATCGAGGTGAAGGTAGCGGTGGCTAGCTGGACGTTGTTTGCGTTGGCCGCGGTAAGCTGGTTGACTAGGCATGACTTGGCGACAGCTTGCGTGGCGGTGGCGGTGAACGTGAGAACCACTTTCGAGGACTGTGGCGATGATCCAGAGATGTCCGTGACTACTCCCAGGGCTCGTGCAAAGCCGTTCGTTGTAAGCTCGGTGTCCGTGGGCTTACCACAGTCGCCGTTCGTCGCGCCGGTAGTCGCGTCGGTGGCAACAGGTGCAGTGCTTCCCGCTGACATGGCGATATACTTGAAGCCGCAGCTGGTTGACGGCGCGCATCCGAATGGGGCCTCGCCCGATGTAACCTGCTGGACCCATAGTGCGCCGGAGTTGTAAAGCACGTTGTGATCACTCGTACATGTCTGTACTCCGCTTAGTGTGTGACATTCCTGGAAGTTCGCGTTCAGCACTTGGTAGTAGTGTCTGTTGCCCCATGGATTCCAATTCCCGGTCGCTACGTAGCCACCTAGAATGAAACTTGTGACAACCAGACCCGTCGCCAAGAGCGCAATAACGCCCCTCTTCTTAGTCCATTCGACTCTGAGAAACTTCATTCTATGCTTTCACCTCCGTCCACTCTTTAGCTTCCTAATCGCCACTGAGAACCTTCTTCTAGTTCGTGTTACCTTGTGGAAACTAGCGTGGTACTACCACAAACAGAAGACCCGCTGACCGCTCCTGTACAGCCCTTGCGCGATTATTGCAGAAGTTGATTCATGCACGTTCTCTCGCACTTCATTTCCTATGCCTCAGCTTCTTTTTTCTTCGGAGATTCCTCCCACTCTTCCTCCCCAGGAGACGCAGACTCTGGACTTGTCGATGACGATCCTCGTTCGCCGGGAGTTTTCTGGATATGCCTAGGCATCTTACGTAGGAGCACGAACACACTGAGACCGATGACGAACGCTAAGACCGCCAGGACGGCCATCGTACCGGGTAAGAGGTTTATTCCTGCTGAGGTCGTCGAGCCTGACCCTGTGGCGACTCCGCCTACATTGCTCACGTCGAGCGCTCTCTCATAGACCACTCTAGCGTAGGCGAGCGCGCTCGCGCTGAGGATGATTATTGTTGAGAGTAGTAAGAGTCCCATCCTTAGACTCTTCTTGTGCTTGAGATCTAGAATGTCTCTCATGTTTTCCATTTTCTTCTCCTAGCTCTCTTTTTTCTTCGGAGATTCCTCCCACTCCTTCCCTTGCAAGGAGGGCGGTAATACCAATCCTGTTCCTGAACTCCCTGGAGAAGTAGACGCTTCGCCTGGTGGCGATGAGAATGGTGCACCGGGTGGGTTGCTGATGTGCCCGGACAATTCACGTAAGAACCCGAATATGCTGAGGCTTGTGACAAGCACTAGGACTGCGAGAGTCACTATCGCGGTGGGCGACAAGCTTACTTCCCCGCCATTTCCGAGGAAGAAATAGATGAAAACTGCTGATATCATCAGGATCGGGACGGTCACCGTTTCCGAGAAGGTCGACGCCATATCCGTCCTCCGACGTGATACCCATAGGTAGACGTTCAGGCCGACAACGCTGGAAAGGGCTGATGCGAGATAGGCAATGCTTACCCAAGTGCGGGTCAGGTTGATGAATACCTGACTCGTCAGAAGCTCTCCCAGACCCGCTATCGCTGCTATCTGGAATATGTATTGGAGGCGTGGTGGCAGGTCGCGATCGAGTAAGGCGCTGAGGAGGCTCATACCTAGGAAAATAACGATCCCTAGGAATACGAAGAACTCTGGCATCAGCCCCATTGTACTCATCTCAGTGCTTTGTGCGACTAGTTTTCCGCCGGGTTGCTGGATTTCTCTCGGATAGAGTAGACGAGCCGTTGGCCCTTGTCAGTGTCTTCGATAGTCAGGTTGAGTACGCTCTTGTCGTCGATCTCGAGAAGCTGTGCCAGGTCTTTGGGAATCAGGAGATATTTGCTTCCCTTGATCCTTGTCGGTGTTAGTTGTATTCCCATTCTTGATCTACCAACCCGGCGGTTGGATAGAACTAAGCACAGGCAATACCATAATCCCGGCGTAACCCCAGCGGTTGTCTAGTCGTCACAAGGAGGCCCGATGCTCGGAGCAGGCTGAGGCGCGGTGTCTCTGGAGATCTGGATAGGCCCCTGGAGGGTCGAAAAGATTTCACGCGCGGCGATGGAATCTTTTTTCTAGAAAAATTTCGTGTCGGCTGCTACAAGACTGGGTTTCGGGTCCGGGTTTTGGAGCCCTTAAATATGACGTACGTCATACGCCGATCGTAATCGAGAGAATAGCTAAAGAGTGGAAATTGAAGCGGACGTGAATCTCCAAAGATGAGTCATAACGTGAGCCAGCTCGACATCAAAGACCTCCACGCCACGATCGATGGCAAGCAGATTCTGAAAGGAGTAGACTTCCAGGTCAAGCAGGGCGAGATTCACGCTGTCATGGGTCCAAACGGGTCAGGTAAGAGCACTCTTGCCTCGACCGTAATGGGACACCCGAAATACATTGTCACGAAGGGGGATATTCTCTTCGACAACGAGAGTATTCTGAAGCTTGCGCCGGACGTAAGAGCTCGTAAGGGTCTCTTCCTCGCCTTCCAGTACCCCTACGAAGTCCCGGGCGTATCCCTAGCCACATTCCTACGAACCGCATACAACGCGGTCCGACAAGGCGGCAAGAAAGGCGACCTGGGACAAGAGATGCTGTCAGTCCTCGAGTTCAGAAAGCTCCTGAAAGAGAAGCTGAAACTCCTGGATATGGATGAATCCTTTGCTACACGATATCTAAACGAAGGATTCTCCGGGGGAGAAAAGAAGCGCTGCGAAATACTCCAACTAGCAATCCTCCAACCCAAGATTGCGGTCCTAGACGAGACAGACTCGGGACTGGACATTGACTCAGTCAAGATCGTTGCTGAAGGAGTAAACAAGCTCGTGGGACCCGAGATGGGTGTCATGATAATCACTCACTATCAACGGATTCTAAGATACATCAAACCTGACCACGTCCACATTCTCTTAGATGGCAGAATGGTAAAGTCGGGGGGGCCAGAACTGGCCGATGTGCTCGAAGAGAGGGGCTACGATTGGATAAAGAAGGAGAACTTGTAGAGGAATGAGGAACAGAAGCATTCAGAGTACCTTCAAGGTTAAAAAGGAGCATAGGAACTAGAAGAGTAGAGAAGAATGGCAATAAGCATAACCGATAAGGCAGCAACAAAAGTCCAAGACTATCTCAAACAGGTCAACGACCAGAACCTAGCCCTCCGCGTCTTCGTAAAAGCAGGAGGCTGCGCAGGCTACCAGTTCGGACTCAAACTCGACAAAACCGGTGCTGCCGACGTTATCGAACACAGGAATGGAGTCAACATTGTAGCCGACGCCAAGAGCGCTGACCTTCTAGGAGACGCCGAAATCGACTACGTAGAGACTGAGATGGGAGGGGGCTTCAAGTTCAACTTCCCCGAAAGCTACCTAACCTGCGGATGCGGCCACAGCTTCGTACCTAAGGGCAAAGAACAAGCTACCGGTG
>WNFW01005735.1_pt1 | contig 12321 bp, 10 predicted proteins | sample 5400131 | NCBI WGS metagenome assembly WNFW01 (sample SAMN13153362, study PRJNA577476) | soil metagenome | isolation source: 20 cm soil or saprolite under grassland replicate 1 | place: USA:California | collected 2016-06-15 | reverse complement strand
GCCCCGTGGCGCACGGTCGGTTCGATCCCGATCTCAGTCGCTACGCCGACGATGATAAAGGCGTTGATGCCGCAATCTCGCAAAGCGAAATCGAGCCACGTCCCTTCGAAGGCCGACATAGTCAATTTGTCGAAGACGCTTTCAGTCGGATGCGGCTGCAATTCCGGCAAGATTTGAAATCCGGGAGCGTCGCGCAGAAATCACGGATTCACCTGTTCCGGCGAATCCGCGCGTTGCCAGGCCAGCGCCATGCGGAACTGAAACATCCCCATTAGCTCTTTTGGCAGCGAAAAGTGACGCGAAAAGAAGACGCGCACTTTAGCTTTTCGCGCAGCTATTAGGAGCTTGAGAACTTGTAGGGTGATTTGCTCCGGGTTTTTGATCTGACGCAAAATGCCGACCTGCATGTCGTACACGAGCAAAGCGACACGATTTGGATCGCATACCTTTTCGAACGTTTCCGGAATGCCGAGTCCGTAAGCCGTTTTCATGTTTAGTCTAAATGTCGCGTTAGCGGTTGGCCGCGTATTTGTCGATCAGCGCTCGGAAACGGGGATCTTTCCGCAACGGCTCCCATGCCGGATCGAGTTTGAGCATGGCGACCGTGAGACCGTTTGGAACTTCGAGCAAATGATCGAGCAATCGAAATGCTTCATCAGATTCGCCAGTCAACGCATAAATTTGTGCAAGCCGGCAAGTGATTTCTGGACCATCATAACCGTCCTCTGATTCGGGCAAAAGTTCAGTCGCGCGTTTGCCTTCTGCGATAGCGGCTTCTTTCTCACCGAGCGCCGCTAGAAGCTCACCCAGAATCGCAAGTCTGCGAGTATCGTTAGGGCTTTCCTGCACCAATTGCTCCGCAATAGCGCGAGCATGCTCAAGCGCGGTCATCGCTTTTGCTTTGTCACCTTGGCAGAGGTAAATGAGACCTCCTCAAAGAAGCCGCTCATAACGAGGTGAGATATTAGCCGAAGCACAATCGCCGAAAACGTGAATCCGTCTACCGATAGCGGGTAGGATTCGTAGCTCACCATCAGCAATGTTGAATCATCGGCAGGCACGTCCAGTTGTATCATTGGTTCGCGGCAGAATACAATGCGAATGCGATCGGCTCTCAGATTAGCGTCCATCGCGCTCGGTTTGCGCCTGCACCGGTCTTGCCTGCCATCTTTGGTTGGGGTGCGTTTGGCCGTTCTTCTCTCATCCAGCACTGATGACGCTCGTATCTACTAGTAGATTCGCACGGAGAAGTGTTGCGCTGTTTCAGCGTCTTCGACCAAATGCCAGCGCTATGGAAAGTGGGCTGTTGGAAACACGCGAAGTGGCTCTTGTTCCATTTTCACCACCTCTGAAGTTTGCTCCGTACAACATGCATTAACAACAGGAGGCGAACATGAAGGAAATGATTGTCACGCTCGGCTGTTTGGTGATTGCCCCACTGGCATTTGCCCAGCCGAATTCGACGGATAAGAAACAAGGAGCAACTACAACTGAACCGATAGAGGTAACCGGAACGATCATCAGAACGATGATTGCGGAAGGCGCGGCTGCCAGTTATCAGCCTCGCAAAACGCTCGTTGTTCGGGAGGACAGTTCGAATAATCCGGGCCGTTATGTTCTCAATGGGCGTGGTCACGTTGTGAACAAGGCAGGGGAAATCGTCCAAACAGCGATCAAACCCGGCACTCGCGTGCGTGTTTATTACGCAAACATGGGCGATTTGCGTTTGATTGATCACGTGCTCGTTGTGGACTGAGTCGCACGCGGAACGTTAAAGATAAGCCGCAGGGTTCCGTAAACCCTGCGGCTTTTTTTTGTGTGTCGTTCAACCAGATTACGCGTAAGAGCAAATTTGCGTGACATCGCGCAAGGCGTTTGAACAAATTGGTGCGGTGAATCTTTCAACTGTTGCGAACGTTGCAACTGCTCTCACGGTACTGACAGCTGTCGTTTTCGGGTTGATCGAGATGCGACGCGCGCGCAAGGAACGAGAGGAACGTGCGGCGTTCGTAGCAGTGCAGGCGATTTTGACGCCGGCGTGGATGGAATCAATGAGCCTGGTGCAGGCAATTTCCGAGGGTACGACGGCGTCACAAATTGAGGCCGATCCGCGCCTCTTTAAAGCCGCCCAATCCATAGCCTGCATTCTCGAATCTCTGGGTTATGCGGTGTTTGCGCGCATGGTTCCGTTAAAGGTAGTCGACGAACTCCTGGGCGGTACAGTGCGCGTCGCCTGGCGCAAATTGCGAGGCTACGTCGAATACGAACGTGAGCGCGCAGGTTCGCAAAAAAATTGGGAGTGGTTTCAGTGGCTCGCCGAACAGATCGACCGGCATAGCAAAGCGCGAACGAGTCTGACCCTCGGCGCGCACGAGGCTTATCGCGACTGGCGCCCGTAATTTAGATCCTTGCTGTGGTTCCTGAGTGCTGATGCGAGTTTAACGAGGCTCTCCCGAATCTGCGTCGGCGTCCAAGCCGCGAATCCGAATATGAACGCCGGCTTTAGCTTCGCTTGAATGCAAAAGAACGAGAGCGCCGAGGGCCTTACGCCGATTTCAGACGTGATACGCTTGATCATTGGGAAGTCTTCCTCGCGTTTCAACCAGGCGACGATGTTCAAACCGGCTTCGGGAACCTGCAAAGTGAAGCGGTCACCAAGCAACTCATTAAATTGGTTGATGAAGAAATCTCGCCCCTCCGCGTAGATTTTTCGCATTCGCTTGATATGACTGAGGAAAAAGCCCTCGGTGATAAAACGCGCGAGCGTCGCCTGTTCGATCGGAGATGAGTGCTGATCCATCGCACTTCGGATCTTCACAAACGAATCGACCAGCCGCTCTGGCGCAATGATGTAGCCCAGACGCAAAGAAGGACAGAGAATCTTGCTCACTGTGCCTGCGTAAATCACTCGACCGGCGTTATCGATCCCCTGTAACGAGGGGAGTGGTGGCCCGACGAAGCGAAACTCCGCGTCGTAGTCGTCCTCGAAAATGAATGCATTGTGAGCACGCGCAAAATCGAGCAAATCGGTCCGACGCTGAAAGCTCATGGTCACGCCGAGAGGAAATTGATGGGATGGTGTTACGTAAATGATCCTCGGCATTGGTTCTTTTCTTGATCGCGCAATCACGATTCCCTGCGTGTCGAGCGCCTTGGGAAGTATTTTAACACCAGCCAAACTAAGAACTCTTTGGGTCTGCTGATAACAGGGGTCTTCGATCCATGCGGCCTCACCCGGATTTAGCACGGCCATTGCGCTGATTAGCATGGCCTGCTGCATACCCGCCACGATCACGATTTGATCCGGATGACAGCGCGCTGCTCTGAAATCGCACAAGTACGCTGCGATTGCCTTGCGCAGGTCGACGTCGCCGCGATTCGACGAATAACGCAACAGGTTAACGCCTTTTTTTGCCAGAACCTGAGCTCTGAGACGTTCCCATGCAGCTATTGGAAATTCATCGACGGCGGGAATGCTCGCCACCAGCGAGACGCCTGGTCCCGCGCCCGTCGCCCCGAGGTCGAACTGATTTCCAACGCGTGCATCCGGAATTGCTTTTACGCGTTCAGAGATGCGAGCTGGACGCTGAATTGGCTGGTAGGTTTTCGGTTGGTCCGCGGTTAAAAAGCTCTCCGGAAGAAGATTCGCGACGAACGTGCCGGACCCGGGTTTCGAACGGAGGTAACCTTCAGCATGAAGTTTTGAAAGCGCGAGCCTAACAGTTGATCTTGAGATTCCCCGGTCTGTTGCCAGAGCCCGCGACGAGGGAAGTCGAGATGAGCCTTCGCCGAACCTGCCTGATTTCAGTTCGTCGCGAATTTGACGGTACAGCTGTTCGTGGAGCGGTTCGGTTGCCGTCCGGTTAAGCCGAATCATCTCAAATGCTATGATCGAACGGCGGCGGCGCTTCTGCGGACGCGATTTCCTATTAGCCATACTGATTGCGCTAATTTCCTTCTAATTATTGTTCCATCTGCAGCCCTCTGCTCAAGAGGTCGACCTTCACTCCCTAAACGAATAGGATTGCAGTTTGTCAGAGCTAATCATGTTTTGCACATGACAGCTCAAGATTCTCGAAAAGATCCCTATTTATCGATGCCCGCAGAGCCCCTCATAACCACATATCTTGAAATGCGATCAGCGGATCAGCTACGTCCAAAGCGCGCGGATGCGCGATTTCGAGTTCGTGAAAAGACGGAACGCGATTGGCGATTTAATCGCGACCTCTATTTTCGTGTGGGCGAGCAATGGGACTGGATCGACAAACGATCGTGGACGGATGAGCAATGGAAGGAATACGCGACGCCGCCTGAGTTGCGGACGTTCGCCGGGTACTATGACAATGCTGTCGCTGGCTACTACGAACTGCGTCGGGATGGCGAAAACGGAATCGAGATCGCTTACTTCGGATTGTTGCCTGAATGGATCGGTAGAGGGTTGGGCGGCGCGCTGCTAACTAGCGCAATCGAAGAGGCGTGGCGCATGGAGCCGAATCCATCGCGTGTGTGGGTGCATACGTGCAACCGCGATCATCCGCAAGCGCTCGCGAACTATCAGGCGCGCGGCATGGTCGTTTACAAGATTGAGGAAGAGCCTTAGCATCGACGTTGTCATCCTTGGGAAGCTGCAAGCTTCCCCTACAAAGCGCGTCCAAAGGCAGGTTTCGCAGATGCCGGGTGTCGGGATTCGCGCCGAAATTAAAAAATTCAAATTTTTTGAAATGTCCGGCTCGAAAAGCTTGAGAAAGGGATGAAAGCAATTGAATCAACCATCCCAATAATGAATCACCCAGCAGACAAACACATCACTGACGCCGGCAATTTCACCAATCAATTTGTGTTTCCGGCCGGTTTCGCGAGCCCAAGTTTGGCACAGAACCCGCTGTCACAAATGTCGCGGGAGCAGCTCGCCGCATTTTTGAATGCGGAATCAAGTAACGGTCGCAGCGCCCATTTCTCTGCTCCTGCAGCCGAACCGACACCGCCTACGCCTGAAAAAGGTTTGGCGATCGGTGTGCTGAAACAAGCAGCGTACGATTTGCGCCGTTACCGAGCGGCCACGAAAGCCGCCGATCGGGAAGTTTATCTCGACGCTCACAGTTGGATCACGGCATACGATTCTTCCTGGCCGTATTCATTCATGAATGTTTGTAAATTGCTCGATCTCTGCCCCGAAATGGTGCGCGCGGATCTCCTGGCCGACGCGTCGCTAGGACCATTTCATTACTGGATTCGCCGCGCAGGGCGTCTTTCCCGAAAACTCAGCGCCTCGGTCGTTCGGGTTTTCGAAAGCCGCCAAAACCCGGAAAGCGTCGAGAGCAATCAATTGGCTGCATCTATCTAACATGAAAACCCTATTGACTTCTGTATGGCGGTCGCTGATGCGCGCGACTTATCGGAAACACGATCCGTTCCTGGTTTACAGCATCACTTCGTTCAACTCCGGCGGCGGATGGAAGGAATTCCTTCTCAAGGCGTCGCTGCAAAACACATAATCGCAATGAAATTCTCTACCGAAGCAATCGTGGCATTGGCTGTAGCTGTAGTGTTCGTGCTGTTGAGCTTCGGTGCGATCGCACGAGAGCAGGGCCAGGGGCCTGCGCGCGGGCATAACGCGTATATCGTGGCAGGCAACGTTAATCTAAGCCGGGTCGCCCCAAGCCAGACGGACGTTCTCGGCTTCTACTAGGCAGAGGCATATCCCGGCGGAATTAGCACTGTAGCGGCAGGCGCGGTGCCCGCATTCCTGCAGCACACGGCCGGACAGCTCGTACTACAGAATCGCCGCGCGATTTTATTCTGGCAAACTTAGTTCTCGTAGGTCACGCTCTGTTCCCACGAAAGCAATTCCGGGAACTCTGCAGGAGGGCGGTGCTTCGTTTCAAACGACGCATTGGACCGTGGTGTTTCGTGCCGGGGAACCCGATTCAGAGGCCGCCGCCCACCAGGCGCTTTCCGGGCTTTGCGAAGCGTATTGGCCGCCGCTTTACAGTTTTCTTCGACATCGCGGTCATTCCTCCGCTGATGCGCAGGACCTGGTCCAGGGTTTTTTTGCTCATCTGCTCGAGCAAAACACGTTGAGCCGTGCGGATCGCCAGAAGGGTCGACTCCGCACATTTCTCCTCGGATCTCTGGAGAACTTTTTGTACAACGAGTATGATCGCGCCCGAGCGTTGAAGCGGGGCGGCGGTCAGCAGGTTCTATCGATCGAGGAGCATCTACCCGAAGCCGAGGCGGCGATGCTCGCGACTGTTCATCTCAGCGATGCTGGTTGCTACGATCTCGTGTGGGCGTCGAATATCGTTTCACGGGCATGGAAGAATTTGCAAAGCGAATTTGAGGCGGAAGGCAAAGCTGAATGGCTCGAGGAATTAAGGCCGTTCGTGGCTGGCGGCAGCGCCAAGCCGCCCAGTCAGGAGGAAGCCGCAACCCGACTCGGAGTGCAAATCGCGACTTTGCGTACCTGGCTTTCGCGTCTCCGCGAAAGATTCCGTGAATCGCTGAGAGCAGAAGTGGGCAGTACCGTCTCCGATCCGAAAGATATCGATGGAGAACTGCGCCATCTGTATCAAATTCTGATGGCCTGAGACAGCTTTTCCGACATGGACGACACCAGCGTGAGCCTTGGAACCGCGAAAGCGCAGAGTGAAACTGCGGAGACCTGTGCGACCTGCGGCCGACCGCTCACTCAATGTGGTCCGAACGGCGAATGTCTGCGGTGCCTCGTTAGCCTTACGTTCCCTGGTGACGGAGATCAGCCGGAAAGGCCAGCGGCGCGCGGCCGACTGATACCCGGACCACTGCCATACGCGCACTTCGAAGTAGAGACGGGAGCAGACGGTTTTCCGGTTGAGCTCGGTGCGGGAGCGATGGCCATAACTTATCGCGCGTGCGATACAGTTTTGAACTCGCTTGTTGCTCTCAAGGTCATCGATCGCAAGATCGCGCAGAACCCTGGCGCGCGATCTCGTTTTCTGCGCGAAGCGCGTGCGGCTGCGAATATTCGTCACCCAAATGTTGCTAGGGTGATCTATTACGGCGAACAAAATGGCGAGTGTTTCTACGCGATGGAACTGGTCGAAGGCGAAACGCTTGAAGCGCGCGTGCGCCGGGATGGACCGATGCAGCTCGCCGTCGCCCTGGATGTAATCGAGCAAGCGGCACGCGCTCTTGTGGCTGCAGAAGTCTGTGGTGTTGTGCATCGCGACATCAAGCCATCGAACGTGATGCTAGAATCCGATTCAAGCGGCGCGCTTCGGGTAAAGCTGATTGATTATGGCGTGGCGAAAGTCATGGGCCCTCAGACGCAATCCGGCGCGGAGCAAACCCACGCGGGCTTCATCGGTACGCCGGCATTTGCCAGTCCGGAGCAGTTCGCCGGCGCCGGACAATTGCCGGTTGATACGCGTTCCGACATCTACTCGTTAGGCGTTACGCTTTGGTATCTGCTTACCGGCCGGGCGCCATTTGTCGGACGCACCATGGAGGAAATCCGTGCGCGGCAAATCACTGAGTTGCCATTGGAACAGCTCAAAGGCCTGCACGTCCCGGGCAAGGTCGTCGCGCTGCTGAAATCGATGCTCGCGACAGATCCGAACCACAGACCGCAATCGGCGCGTGAGTTACTTCTCGCTGTCCACAGCTGCAACGACAGGTTTAATCCTGAGGCCCGCCGGCGACGCAGGAAAGCCATATTAGTAAACGTGGCTTTGATGTTAGCCATCGTAGCCATTGCATGTGGGGCGTGGCTGTATCAACGCTTGCGCCCGTTCACTCCCGAGGAGCGATCGATCGCTGTGCTACCTTTCGAAAATCTCAGCAGCGATAAAGAGAACGCTTATTTTGTCGAGGGAATACAGGATGAAATCCTGACGCGTTTAGCAAAAATCGCGAATCTGAAGGTGATCTCGCGCACTTCTACACAGCATTATCAAAGCGCACCGAAAAACTTGCGCGAGATCGCAAAGCAACTCGGTGTCGCCCATATTCTCGAAGGCAGCGTGCAGAAGAGCGGCGACACGGTTCGCATCAACGTGCAGCTGATCAACGCGGCCAGTGATTCACATCTTTGGTCGGACACATATGATCGCAAGCTGACCGACATCTTATCAGTCGAAAGTGAGGTAGCAAAAACTATCGCTGATCAGTTACGCACCAAACTCACAGGTGACGAAGAACAAGTCATCGCTGCCAAACCTACCAGCAATCCTCAGGCTTATGATTCCTACCTCCGCGGCTTGGCTTACACACTAAAGACTGCATTCACACCGGAGAACTCACTTGGAGCGCAGAAATACGTCAAAGAAGCAGTGCGATTGGACCCTAACTTCGCTCTGGGCTGGGCGCTCCTCTCTTATGTGGATGCGAGTGGCTATCTTACACAAAGTCTTCAATTCTTCAAGGCTTGGCCTACGTTGAGAGGAGGCGAGGCAACTGGGACAAGAGCGAGGCGTATTTTCAGCAAGCCGAGAAGGTGGATCCACGCAATGTTAACTTACTCTCACAACACGCGCGTTCCTACGTTTGCCTTCGCCGTTTCCCCGAAGCGCTCGCTAAGCTTGAGCAGATCCTCAATATCACGCCCGACGATGTAGACACGATTGTGTTAAAGGCGCGAATCGCACAAGCGCAAGGCGACCTTCCGCGCGCTGCGGCGCTTCTCGCCCCTCTCCGGCCGGGAGTCGGCTACGTGAACGCATTGGAAACACAGGTTTACCAGGCTATCCTGGAGTCGCGCCCGGCACCGGCGATTGCTCAGCTGAAGGAAATACTAGCCAAGCCTGATCAAACACTAGGTTTTTACGCTGGCGAACTCCGCTTTTGGTTAGGCTGGGCACAGGAAGTCGCCGGTGACCACCCGGCAGCACGCGAAAGCTGGAGTCAGGCTCGGATCGAGCTGGGATCGTTTCTCAAGGAACAACCCGAAAATCTTGTTTTAATGGGAGATCTCGCGCTTACAAACATGGCTCTCGGTGACAACGATGCCGCGCTGGCTCTGACAGAGCGCGCGATCGCGAGGATTTCAATGCAAAAAGACGCGCTGACGGGTCCCCGACCATTGGACATTCTCGCCCGGGTTACGGCGCGCACCGGAGATCTCGACCGGTCGATCTCCACTTTGGAAAAGCTACTTTCAATCCCGTACGAAGCGCCCTTAGCCGCAAACCCGCCGCTCACTCCTGCGTTGCTCCGACTAGATCCAATATTTGAACCGCTGCGTAAGGATCCGCGTTTCCAGAAGCTGGTTTCCTCCTCCGAGTCAAAATAGGGTTCGTCATCGCGGGCTACGCTGCTTCAAAACATCACAGTGTAAGGCGGCTGTGTCAGCCGCACATTCGGCAAGCAGAGGAGGAATTCAATCGCAATATCGAGTCACTCGCCAAGTGGATAGAAGGCGCAATCCAGCGCTTTCGCTCAGGCGTGAAGAACTCGCGGGTCATCGAACTGCATGACACCAACCACTACGTGTTCATAGTAGACGAAGCATTGGTCGTTCGAGAAACCCGCAAGTTCTTGCTTGATGAATGAAGATGCTTGTGGGTCGACTAACTTACCGCTGACTCCTGAGTTGCTCCGGCTAGATTCAATATTTGATCGACTGCCGAGGGAATCCGCGCTTCATGAAACTGGTTGCCTGCTTCGCGCCAAAATAGGCTTCACCATTCCGCCTGCGGGCTGCCTGCACAAGTAATCGCAGCATTAATTCCAGTCGTGATTCTCGGATTTCTGTCCGCACAAACTTGAACTCATTCGGTTCGAAGAGGCTGCTGTCTGCACCTACCGTAGAACCGATCTGGCCGGAGCCGGTTTTAACGCGAGTGCCACGGCTTCATTGAGACTCAAGGTCCCGCCTGTTCTCATCGCTTCGTGCATAACCGTCCTAGCCAGATTAGCCTCGATTCGTGAGATACATTGGTCTCGTCGCTTTCGCTCGTGCGGCTCTTGCTGGATGCCAATTGATTCCCGCAGCGCGTCCGCTGCACCGCATAACTGTGCCGAAATTTCAGGCCGCCCTTCACTCACCGCAAGCGCAGCAAATCCATCCAACGAATAAATGATCGCCTTTTTCGAGCCAAATTCCTGCGCCTTTGCCAGCGCTTGTGTGTAGCATGCTCGTGCTTCCGCGTACGCTGATTGCTGGTATGCAACTGCCCCCAGATTGCTCAAAGCAAAAGCGAGGTTCATCTGATTCCCACGCCCTAAACCCTCTACCGCTCGTTCGTAGAGCTGGCGCGCGTTAATCAAATCTCCTTCCGCCTCCGTTATTTCTCCAACGTTGTTGAAGAGCATTGCCAGCAGAAGGTGATCATTTGATTCGTTAGCTATCTCCATCCCTTCTTCATACCACGATCGGGCTTCTGCAAATTCGTTCGCACACGTGGCGAAAACGCCAAGCGCATTGCAGCACCGTCCAACTAACTGTTGTTCCCCGATGTTATTGCTGGTTTGCCAGCTTTCGATAAGGAGTGTTCTACTTGTGACAAGGTCTCCCTGATGAAAAGCAAGGGTTCCCGCACCAAGTAAACTCTTTGCACGAGCTAATGAAGGAGCGGAATTGGAAGCCAGCGCCCGCTTTAGCCACTTGCGCCCGTCTGTGATGTGACCCCGGGTCAACCAAAAGCGCCATGCGGCGGCGCTAATCATTAACGCCATTTCGGGCTGATTCTGTAACCACCATTCCAAAGCCACCCTGAGATTATCGTGCTCTCGCTCGAGACGCTTCATCCAAACAGCTCCTTGGGGACCCACCATTTCTTGTTCCGCCTCTTGCGCGAGCTTAAGAAAGTATTCACCGTGTCGCCGCTGGACGGCGGCGACGTTTCCAGTCAGGCTCAAGCATTCGAACCCGAATTCCCTGACCGCCTGGAGCATCCGGAAGCGCGACTCTTCGCCTGATTCTTCATGCAAGAGCAGGTTCTTTTCGCCCAACGACATTACACCATCCAACACTTCGAAGTCTCTCCCGCCCGAACCGCTCCAAACCGCTTCGGCTGCTTCTAGCGAGCAGCCGCCGGAGAAAACTGAAAGATGTTGCAAGAGCAATTTTTCGTTCTCGTCCAACAGTTCATAGCTCCACGTTATCGTCGCCCGCATCGTTTGCTGGCGACGCGGCGCATCTTTGGGTCCGCCCGTCAATACCTTTAGCGAATGTTCAAGTCGCACAAGAAGGGCCTGAACCGTAAGGAGCCGTAGACGAGCAGCAGCAAGCTCAATCGCAAGGGGAAGCCCGTCTAACTTAAGACAAATTTCGGCAACGGTTCGGCTGTTTTCATGCGAAAGCGTAAACTCTGGCCTGACTGCTCGTGCGCGGTCCAGAAACAGCTCGACAGCCGCCGATCGGGAGATCTCTTCAATAGATATTGCGTCGGCGGCCGGGAGCTCGAGCGGCATGACGCTGAATTCCCTCTCGATACTTAGATGCAACCGCTCCCGACTGGTCACTAGCATTTTTGCCTGTGTGAAATTGGACACGAGGTTCGCGACAATCGGAGCTGCATCCATCAAATGCTCAAAATTATCCAAAACCAGCAGCATCTGCCTTCCAACAGCATGAGCTATCAAAAGGTCGATCATTAAAGCATCACCTTCCTCCTTTATGCCCATCGTCTCGGCGATAGCCGACAGAAGAAGTTCGGGATCGTGCAGCGATCCCAGTGGCACAAAAAAGACGCCGTCCTGAAAGCTTTCCTTCAAATCCAAAGCCAATTGTCTGGCAAGGCGAGTTTTTCCTGTGCCTCCAATGCCGGTCAACGTGAGCAGACGCACGTCAGAGCGGGTCAGCAGTTGCGTGATCGCGGCCAGCTCTTCTTCACGTCCAATTAATCCATCATTGGCACGCTGGGCACTCAGTCGGCGTTTCAACGTCGTCGGAAGGTCTGGATTTCCGAGTTCGTCCGTATAAAGGTTTACCAGGGTCAGCGCCGTGCCGTGTTTCCCTTCCACTTCGCCAAGTTCGTGCAGATGCGGCCGCCAGCGATTGTCCTGCGCCAGATCGTCCGCTATTCGCTTCGAAAGAAGGATATGCCCGGCATCGGCGCACGCCATCACTCGCTGGGCCAGGTTGATTCCAGCCCCGGCGAAATTTATCTGATCGTTAACGTCTTTAACCTCATTGACCGGGCCGCTATGAATTCCCATTCGTAGCGGAATTTGTGGAGGGCTTTGCAGTGCCTTGCTTATCTCCAGCGCGCAACGGACCGGAGCTTCCGGGTTGTCAAAGAAAACAAGGGCCATTCCGTCACCCGTCGGCAGGCGAATCAATTTATTCGCGGCTTCTGCACGACGGAACTGATCTGTCTTGCGTACGATTTCATTTAGCTG
>WNFW01002620.1_pt1 | contig 12321 bp, 7 predicted proteins | sample 5400131 | NCBI WGS metagenome assembly WNFW01 (sample SAMN13153362, study PRJNA577476) | soil metagenome | isolation source: 20 cm soil or saprolite under grassland replicate 1 | place: USA:California | collected 2016-06-15 | reverse complement strand
TCACGCGCTCTTTGCGGCGAGGCTGCCAGTGAAACTCGTTGAAAAAGCTGTGATGCACATTCACACTGCCATTCCAATCGGCGTGGGCCTCATAGCGACAATGTGGGCACCAGAACAGCTTGCCCCAGCGCTCTTTGATGCGCTTGCCCTCACGGAGGGAGAACCTCTCCCCCTTGCGGCCGCATCGCGAGCAATATTGGCTGGTGCCGTGCGGGTTGACTTCGACCGTCACAACTCCCTCGACAAAGGCTTTCTCACGCGCTTTCTGATTGATCTTGCCGCGCAGCTGGTTCGCCCGCTTGCGGTTCATGCGCCGCGACTTGCTGCCCCCTTTGGCTTTGATCTTACGCAAGCGCTCAAAGAGCAGGACACAGCCGGGATATTTAGCGCACACGCTGGCAATGATGCGCGCGACCTTGTGGGCGGCATCCTCATTCATGCGGCGCACATGCTGCCAGAGGTGCTTCGAACTGTGCTCGCCCTTCACCGGCTTGCCCGATTGCCACTGCTTTTTCGCGATGCGCTTGAGATGATGATAGCGCTGCTGATCAAGGCCATGGTCCGTGACGAAGAGGGTGTCGATGATCGTGCCATGCTGTCTGACGGTGATCACGGCCAGATGTTTGACATTCAAGTCGACGGCGACCGTCACCAGATCGGGATCGAGCTTGCTTTCCCTGACCTTCCTGGCGGCAATTTCTTTGGTCTGCGGGAAGTGTAATTCAGCCGAGTGCGCCCGCAGGAGCAGGATGGGACTTTTGTGCTCCCACGTCTCTTCGCCCAGGCGCTGCCGGAAGTAGCGGCTGCACTTCACGGGGTAATTAACCCAGCGCCATCTCTGCCCTTCGTAGACCTTGATCTGCACAAAACGGTCGTGCAGGTCGCTGCTTTCCAATTCCAGGGAGCAGGCCCCCTGGTAGAGCGTGGGATGATCCCTGGCCCCCGGCAGTCCTGGTCGGCCCTTCTTCTTGCCCGACTGCCTCCAGTTTGCCACATTCGAGAGGTAGGACCGCACCTTGCCAATGGCATCTTTGATCGCGCTGCGGCGGTAGATGAAGGGCATAGCGGGAAAGCGCTCGGTGAAGTTCCAGCCTTCCCAGGGCTCTGCATGCTCGCTGGTTTCGACCGTGCAGGCCTCGGCCCAGGTGAGCAGTTCATTAGCGGAGATGGGGCGCTCACGCATCTCGAGGTGCTTCTCCGAGTAGTAGGGGACGCGCTCGGCAAGCTTTTGAGCATGCGCCAGGAAAAAGTCGATGTAGAAGGCGCGAGCCCGATTGAGCACCTCTTCAGTGGCATGCAGGGCCGCTCGTTTCTCGCTATTGGCTCCCCCTTGCCTGCGTTCGCTCAGGTCAAGGAGCAGTTTCGTCGTGCGGGTCGCCTGTCCCATCTGGTGGTGCTCCTTATGAGAACAAAGGTTCTTAATGCTGCCAGTGTACTACTCTTGTCACTTGTTGTCAAGCTTTTTCGAACGTCGTTGAAAGTATCGAGAGCCAGCGAGCAGAGGCGGCACCGGCTCGCCCTGGGAGAGGCTCCTCTCGCTGGCTCTCGATACTCTACCTCTCATCAAAATTTCATTAAGATTACGAAAAACACCTCTAATTGAGATACTTCCTTCTTCCTCAAGCGTCCATACCTATGGTATAACAGGTATATGAGGCCCCATGGATTTATGGGTAAGACGTACATATTGCAGTACAGATATTTATAACCTGAAATAGCATATGTTTTTCTGAATAAAAATTGTACTCAAGACAGCATTAATGAGGAGACTGCACGCCATGACAAAGGGCAGAGATAATGCAGCGGAAAGCTTGAGTGATGTGTTAGAACTGGTTCGCATCAGGAGACAAAGCGGATCATTAAGTATAGAGCGTTTTCAAGGTGGCCGTTTTGAAGAAGGAGAAATTTACTTTCAGGGCGGACAGCCTACTTATGCTCGTACTGGGAATATGTCAGGCCAGGAAGCTCTTACATGGATGTTGAATTGGCACCAGGTATTTTTCACATTCATCGTCGAAGATCAGCGCGCGCCCGCCACCATTTCTTCCGGGATTCCCCCAAATCCTGGCGACACTCTGGCTCCCAATATTCCAACTGCTTCTTTTCCTACAGCCCTGCCACAGGGAAACGCAAATAGAAGCCTGCCAACAACAGGCCCTATACCTCCGCAAATGAACAATAGAGGGGTACCGAGGAATGTGGATGAACCTGAAAAATCCTCACTATTGGGCGAGCACAGCGGTGTAATCGGCACCCCTGGACTGGAGTGGCTTGTACCTCAAAAGATAGGAAAAGAACGCGATGTGTTATCCTTACCACTGACTCGCCCTCAGCGCTCGATATATTTGCTCGTCGATGGGCGTAGGACAATCTCTGACCTCTCCCGCTGTACAAGGAAAAGCATGCAAGAGATTGAACGACTACTTAGCGAACTACGCGAGCAAGGCCTGGTCTCTATCTGACTGTTTTTTTAGGAACCGCTCAGGCAGCCATCGTTATCGCTGGTAATAGTTCTCTCAATTGCTCGAACCAGTTCGTCCCGAAGAGCCTGCGCGGAATACGGATGACACCCTGTTGGACTCGAGCCTCGTTACGGAAACGACGATAGAGAGCAATACGGTTGGGCACTATCGTACGCCTCACTGTCAATATCACTTCGTTGTCCTTCAAAGCAATAGCCTCGAACCCTAAAGCTGCTGCCTCCACTTTAAGTCGCACCATTGCCAGCAGGTTTTGTACTGGCGGGGGTGGCGCCCCGAACCTGTCATTCAATTCTGCGCTCATTGCATCCACCTGCTCTGGACGGCTCAGATTAGCTAAACGTTGGTAGAAATTCACCTTGAGCGTGCGATCCCCTATGTATTCATCTGGTAGATAGGAGTCAAGCGGAAGGTCAACCGACGCACCTGCTGGAGCCGTTTCGACCTGTTTCCCCTGCACCTCCTGCACCGCCTCCGCCAGCAACTTACAATAGAGATCGAAACCAACAGAGTTCATGAAACCCGATTGTTCCGCGCCTAGCAGGTTTCCCGCTCCCCGGATCTCGAGATCTTTCATCGCGATCCGGAAGCCGGCTCCCAGTTCAGTGGCCTCGAAAATGGCGCGCAACCGCTTCTCTTGAATTTGCGTCAGTTTCGCATCCTTATTGTAGAGAAAGTATGAATAGGCCTGCTGTGTTGCCCGGCCAACACGGCCTCGCAATTGATAGAGTTGCGCCAGGCCAAAGTAAGCCGCGTTATTCACAATGATCGTATTGGCGTTGGGAATGTCCAGGCCGTTCTCAATGATAGTTGTGGAAATCAGCACATCGTATTCGCCGCTTGAAAAATCCATCATTACCCGTTCCAATTGATCCTCGGCCATCTGCCCATGCCCAACCACGAAACGCGCCTCCGGCACCAGTCGCTGCAGCTTTTGCGCAATCACCTGGATCCCTTGTACCCGGTTGTGGACAAAGAATACCTGTCCTCCCCGGTCAATCTCTCGGAGAATCGCTTCGCGAATCAGACCTTCATCGTACTCTCGAATGGTCGTACGAATAGGCAACCGCTCCTGCGGCGGCGTCTCTATCACGCTCATGTCGCGTAAGTTGACCAGAGACATATGTAATGTGCGTGGAATAGGCGTTGCCGTCATCGTCAGCACATCAATTTCATGGCGCAACTGCTTTAACCGTTCCTTGTGTGCCACCCCGAAGCGCTGCTCTTCGTCGACAACAAGCAATCCAAGATCGAGAAAGACCACATCCTTCTGCAACACGCGATGGGTACCAATAATAATGTCCACCTTCCCTAGCGCCAGGTCCTCCAATACCTGCTTCTGCTCTTTCTCCGAACGAAAGCGGCTCAGCAACTCTACACGTACAGGAAAAGCCTCCAATCGCTCTTTGAATGTATTGAAGTGTTGCAGGGCCAGGATCGTTGTAGGCACGAGTATCGCCACCTGCTTTTGATCAAGCACAGCCTTGAAGGCAGCACGCAGTGCCACCTCTGTTTTGCCGTAGCCCACATCGCCACAGACCAGGCGATCCATCGGGCGCGGCCGTTCCATATCGGCCTTGACCTCTTCAATGGCCCGTATTTGATCCGGCGTCTCTTCGTATGGGAAAGCGTCTTCAAGTTCTTGCAGCCAGGGCTGCTCGGAATCAGGTGAGAAGGCAAACCCCTTGGACGCCTCTCGCTCGCTATAGAGGCGTAAAAGTTCTCTCGCAATGTCTTGTACGCTCTCCTTGACCTTCGACTTGACGCGCGTCCACTCGGTCGTCCCCAGCTTACTCAGCGCGGGCACAGCTTCCCCCATACTGATGTAGCGAGTGACACGATCGAGCTGGTCGGTCGGGATATACAACTTGTCGGTGCCTGCATATTGGATAAGCAGGTATTCGCGTTCAACGCCCGTCATATTCAACTTGACCAGCCCCTCGAGACGCCCTATCCCGTGCTCCTGGTGTACCACATAATCACCCGGATTGACCTCGGCGAGAAATGAGGCAGGAGTAACCGGCTTGCGCCGCAGCGCATTGCGCCTCCTTGACCAGCCAAAAATTTCCGTATCGGTATAGACAGATAACGCCAGTGAGCGCGACTGCCAACCCTCTACCAGTTGTCCCTGGATCAGTGTGACCGTACCGGCATCTGGCGGTGCCTGGATATTGGTTCCTGGGCTTACGTGTATCGCTTCATCACGGAGTATAGATTCATCACTCAATACCTCGGCCATTCGTCGCGCCTGTGCCGTCACGATGACCACCCGCTCGCGATTTTTCAGGGCCCTGCGGCAGTCCAGCACAAAGGCCCGTAGCCGCCCTCCATACGCATTGGCGCTGCTGTAGTTGGGCATCAGTTGCTCCGTCCCACCGCGCAGTTGTGCGTCAAACTCACCCTCAACTGCGGAGAGTATGCCCGCGAAATTGAGTTGCCGCCGTTGCTGTATCTTTGGTTCCAACCTGTTCCAGCCAATATGCGCATCCCGTAAATGTGGCGGATTTTCACGATCCCGCTCGAATCGCTCTTTCATCTCCTGCGCCTGCTCGTCGAGCTCGGCAATGCGATTCTGGATACTTTCAGCGTTGTCGAGAATGAGCAACCCACTCCGCGGGAGATAATCCAGCATCGTCGTCACATTGTGCAGGTACGGGAGGTAAAAGGTGATATCGTCAAAGGAGAGTCCCTGTCGTAGGTTTTCGAGATCGCGTTTCCAGCGTTCCTCGCTCTCGCTAACCAGCATCTCAGTGTGCAATTGCTCCAGTTCCTTGACAGCTTCTGGCCCCCGTATCGGCAGCGCCTCGCGTGCTGGACCAATCACGCACGTCGCAATAGGATTGAGTGATCGCTGTGTCTCCTGGTCGAATGTTCGTAGGGATTCGATTTCATCACCGAAGAACTCAACGCGCACAGGTCTCGGCAGCGTTGGTGGGAAGAGATCAACGATACCCCCCCTATGGCTGAACTGTCCCGGCTCCTCGACCTCCGCCACCGGCTCATAACCCAGCTTAAAGAGGTGCTCTAACATCAGGGTCAGGTCAACCTCGTGCCCAACTTGCAGCGTATAGAGCGCTGCGGAGAGTTCCTGTGGCGGCATCACCGGTTGTGTCAGAGCTCGCGCCGAACAGACAGCGATAACATCCCGCTCCTGTTCTACCAGCGCAATCATTGCCTGCATACGTTTCTGCATTGTCAACGCATCACTGATCAATCTTTCGTATGGCAGCGCGTCGCGGTCGGGTAAGCAGAGGACATCATTCGGTTGCTCTACAAAAACCTTTAGGCTCTCCACCATCTGATTCGCCTGTGCCTCGTCATCAACTACCACCAGAAAAGGCTGTTTCAACGCTTTAGCGAGCGCGGCAATCACGTATGGGCGCGCAGCTTCGGTAACTCCCGTCAACGCGGGCAGTCCCTCGCCTTTCCGTAGTTCCTCTAGCAAGCGGCGAAATTCAGGTCGCTGTGCCAACAGCGCAAGTAGTCCTTGTAATGTCACTCAAACCTCCAACGGGCGCGATGATATACACCCCACGAGCACGAACTTTCCCATCAAGAGCCGTACAAATCAGTGCGCTCATCGTTCGTAATGCAACAACTTTAGGACGTCATGCTCCGCATGACGCCCCCTTGGGATGCCCTCCATTATCATACAGTACAGCGCGTTGCACTGCAAGATTTACAGCCATCTTGACAAATCTGCTACTCATACATTAATATTTCAGTAACCACTGAAATGCTGAAATGCCAACATAATGAACGAACATCAAAAAGGAAATAAATATGGATGCAGATGTGACGAAAACTCCCCCGGCAGAATCATCCAGTCCAGCCCCAACTGTGAACTGGACAGGGATCGCCCTCTTTACCGTGCTCGCCTTTGCCATCAGCTGGACCATCTGGCTTGGCCTTCGCGCTCTCGGAGTGCCATTTCCCCTGCGAGTAAGTATCGGTATGTTTGGACCCGCCCTTGCTGCTCTCCTGGTACGCCTGCTCCGCCACGAAGGTTTCAGCGATGCTGGTTTGAGATTGGTTGGTCGTGGTCGCACCGGCGCATTTCGCATATACCTCGCCGCCTACCTTCTTCCACCACTCCTGATCGCTGCTGGTATTGTCCTTGCCCTGATTACTGGTGTTCAACACTGGGCTTTTGCCGAACATCTACAAGCCTCAGCTCGTGCCATTACAGACGCGCTGGCCAGAAGTGGCCAGAAACTCCCCCCTGGCTCCAGCGCTCAGCAACTGGCTTTGTCCGGTGTCCTGATTTCGATAGCTCTTGCCTTTACCCTGGGAATTATCTTCAACATGATTTTCACCTTTGGCGAAGAGTTCGGTTGGCGAGGGTACCTGCTTCCCCGCCTGGCTCCCCTTGGGGGAATCTACGCGGCGATCATCACAGGCATCATCTGGGGATTGTGGCACGCGCCTGTCATTGTCCTCGATGGTTATAACTATCCTGGTCATCCCTGGCTCGGTATCGGCATGATGGTCATCTTCACCGTCTCGTTGAGCATGATCTTTGCCTGGCTCCGCTTCCGCTCCGGTAGCATCTGGCCCTCAACCCTCGCCCATGCTGCAATAAACGCCCAGGCCGGTTTCGGCCTTCTCCTGCTCTCTCGCGCCGATTCACTACTTGGCGTCCCCCTGGGGATTATTGGCCTTGTACCCATGATCGCCCTGGCTATCTGGCTTGCCGCGACCGGCCGCTTGAAACCAGAGCCAGATAATGTCGCCGTGCTGGCCAGCTCGATCGAACCTGCGAGCATGTGGGTGAAGCCCACCACGAATAACACAGGCGAAAATCTTTAGCAATACGACCCTTCGAGTCAGCTATTTGACAACCATCTCCAGATTATGCTAATATTTCAGTATACATTGAAATATTGGCCAGAATCGTCAGGTAAAACATGCAAGAAGCTTATAAAGCCATCGCCGACCCCACCAGGCGGCGCATATTAAAATATCTTCGCGGGGGAGAACGCACAGCAGGCGAATTGGCTGAGCAAGCCGGTATTGGCCGTACCGCTCTCTCTCACCATCTCATGGTACTGAAACTCGCCGACCTTGTGCGTGTTGAGCGACGGGGCCAGTTCCAGGTTTATTCTTTAAACACGACTGTCTTTCAAGATTTATTGACCGAAATCATAGGTTGGTTGGGAGGTATGGATGACCAAGAAACCACAGAGGAACTTCATCCTGTCGAGGATAAGGTTTCCGATTCCTGAACAATAAGGGAGGTTACTGACGAACTCTATGCTTGATTGATCTCTTCAGCCGCTTCTAGCTCTTTCAGAGCTGCCTCCTGCCGTAAGCGGGCCTGTTCCTGCCGTTCCTTCTGACGCTGTCTTTTTTCGGCTGCCCTCTGCTCGGCCTCCGGGTCAGTGTTGACAACATTCATAGTCGTCGCATATCCCTGCCTTACAACCATCTCAATAGCCTCAACCGCCCTATCTTCGCCTGCGTCGAGTAAGATACGCTCATCGCTTGTTGGCACGCCCAATACATAGTCAATCGGATCCATGCGTTTGTTCGTTGGGCGACCAATACCGATGCGCAAACGAGGAATCTGATCGGTATGCAGGTAATGGAGGACGTTTTCGAGACCGTTATGTCCTCCCGCGCTTCCCTTCGTGCGCAGCCTCACTCTTCCAACAGGCAGATCGAGGTCGTCACAGATGATCAGTATATCCTCTGGTTGCACCTTGTACCAGCGTGCAAGTTCGCTCACTGCCTCGCCGCTGCGATTCATAAACGTAATTGGCTTGGCCAGGATAACCTTCTCCGAACCAATCATGCCACTGGCAAGAATCGCCCTGCTGCGCCGTTCCGTCCACTTCCATCCATGTTTAGCCGCTAATTTGTCTACAACGCGAAAGCCCACGTTATGGCGTGTATGTTCATATTGGGGCCCGGGATTTCCCAGCCCAATCAACAATTTCATATTTCCCAGCCCAATAACCAGTTTCATTTCATATCTTACCGACCAACGGCCAGCCGGACCGCCAGGTATTGTGGCAAACCTGCCTCGACGATCTTTTCCTGTGTCTGTTCAATCGCATAGGGAACGCGATAAAACTCGAATCCCGCCTCCGTATCATAGATCATAAAGGCTGCTCGTGGATCACCGTCGCGTGGCTGTCCCACCCCTCCGGGATTGATAATAGCGCGGTAGCGTTCTGGCAACTCCCAATGTCCTTCCGGGGGAATGAACATCTCGTTCGTCACCTGTACCATACTCTCACTCAACCCCAGCAGCGTTAGCAACTCTTCAATTTCGCTGTTCAGGCGATCTTCAGCGCTCAGTATGATCTCCTCTGGCGTCACCTCATCCGCACCCGCGCTCCCCTCGCCATCTTCCTCTGCGGCGTTGCTCCTGCCTTCAACAACTTCATGAGCATCGTCATCATCTAAAGAAGGAGGCTGCTCGCTTTCAACCGCGCCATCAGCATGATCTCCATCTTCTGCCGCCTCTACGTCATCGACGTCCTCCCGTCTCTCTTCCTCGTCATCTAACGTATCAACCTCGTCATCTTCTTCAACGACTTCTGCGATAATTTCATTCCCCGTTGGAGGGGAATCCCCTGCATCGACAGCGCTCTGTTCGTCAGCACCTCTTTTGCTGCCCTCGATGACCATATTGGCCTCTTCCTCTGTCATTGACTGGCCTGTTTCTGGATCCGCGTATGCGCTCTCTGCGTGGGCTGCGGCCAGAGACGACGAATGCGTAGGTTGAGGATGGATCATCGCCATTTCTGCAACGTCTTTGCCAGACTCTTCACTGCTCGGTTCCTCACTGGCCTCGTGATGTGATAATCCGTTCTCCGTCGTTTCAACGAGCGGCAATGTTGGAGCATTGGCAATAGAATCAGCCTGTTGGAAAATAACCGGAACATGGGTATGTCCCACAAAACAGTAACGAGAGCTAAAATACTGAAAACTGCGTTCCGCCAATACTTCAGAGGTCAGATATTCCCACAGCGGCCCATAGGGACTCCCATGTACTAACGTACACTCATCAAGCTCCAGGCGTTCTGGAAGGTCCGCCAGAAATGCGCGATGCTCCTCCGTTAATTGCTCCGCCGTCCACTCCGCAGAGATGCGCGCTGCCGAGCTAAAATCTTCCAGGTCAATCTTCCCCACCGCTGCCCAGTCGTGATTTCCGGCAATAATTACATCGGTGCGTTCGCGTAAAGTAGTGATACATTCATTTGGATTTGGGCCATAACCAACCAGGTCCCCAAGAAACCAGATCTGGTCTATAGGTTTCTCACCTGCAATTTCATCGATTTTCTCCAACACCGCTTCCAATGCTTCCAGGTTGGCGTGAATATCAGTGAATATAGCGTAGCGCATAACATTGTACTCTATTCAAATAGCTGAATTGGTATCATTTCAATAATCGTGTGAGCGTATTCTATCATGTTTGCCCTATCCTTGCTAGTACATCAATACGGAATAGGGAAAACTATCACCCCTTCACGTTCTTTTTTTTAGAACCCTTTGAATGTCCTTTTTGTGCATATTTAGAGAGAAAGGTACTCATGGATCTGCGACAGTGGTGCAACATCCGGCAGTCCCGCCGCCGGATGCTGCAAAACCTCGGTATTATTTTTGGCGCCGGTCTTACGCTCGATGTAGGCATTTCTTCCGTCAGCAAAGTGCTCGCCTCGATGCATAGTCCCGATGTCAATCCCATCAACCACGTACTCATCGTCTGCCAGGAGAATCGCAGTTTCGATCATTATTTTGGCTATTATCCAAAGGCAGGATCATTCGGCGTTCCCGCGCACTATTCTCAGCCTGACGGCAAAGGAGGAACCGTCACCCCCCATCATGATTTTTTCCCTGTTTCGCTGGACCCCTCGCATTCCTGGCAATCCATTCATAGTGAATGGAACCATGGCGCGATGAATGGATTCTATACCACTGACGGCTCCACTGCGCTCTCCTACTATGATGGTTCAGACCTTGCCTATTACTATGCTCTTGCCGGTGCATTCACATTATGCGGCAACTATTTCTGTTCCGTGCTTGGTCCGTCCAACCCCAACCTCTTATCACTCGTGTCGGGAACCACCGGTGGCAATACGACCAACACTATGGACCGGGGCAGCCTCGATTGGCCAGTCATGGTGGATCTGTTGGATGCGCATAAAATCACCTGGAAATGTTACAACCTCGGTATTGGCACAGGTACCTCGCCGGAAGATTTCAACATGCTCGTCCATTTCAAACACTGGCAACATGATCCCCGACTCAACTTCAACGAAGACGATTACCAGGCAGACCTGGCCGCTGGCAAACTGCCGCAGGTCTCGTTTTTGATCCCCGAGTCGCTCATCAGTGAGCATCCACCTGCCGATATTCAAACGGGTCAGCACAAGATGGCAGAAGTAATCAAAAACCTCATGTCCTCGAAACTCTGGAGCAGCTCTGCCCTCTTCCTTACCTATGACGAGGGCGGCGGCTTCTTCGACCACGTTGCCCCTCCGCAAGTCGACGCCTACGGTCTGGGGTTCCGTGTGCCTACCCTTGTAGTCTCCCCCTGGTCGAAGCGTGGTCACGTCTCTGGTCAACTCTATGAGCATAGCTCGATCTTGAAGTTCATCGAGCGCCGATTTGGCCTGCCCTCCCTCGCCAGCATCAACCACCAGTTTGACACCCAGACGCCCGCGAAAAACAATGACGCCGCCAACGGGAAAGCCTTCGGCCCACCTGCGCCCCCACGTGATGGCCTCCCTCAGCTCGGCGATTTCTACGAAATCTTCGATTTCACCCAGAACCCGGACTACCACCCAAAACTTCCTTCGCTCTTTAACTTGCCACCCTAACCGGTAACCCAAACCCCCAATTCAAAAGCGTAATAGCATCCAAAAAACGTGACGTCTTGTTGGCACTCCCCAGCACCACCCCCATCAAATCATGCCCGTTACGCGTTGCCGAGAACACCAGGCACCCCCCCGCCTCAACAGTATACCCCGTCTTTATGCCCGTAGCCCCTGGATAGACCTTAACTGTAGGCGCGTCACTGGCATACGCGAGGAGGGAATTAGTCGTCTTCCATGTGTAGCCGTGATGGTGGACGTCTCGAGCTAATCTATACTCCGTCGTCTTCACAATTTCCGCGAACAGGGGCAACTTCATCGCGTACTGCGTTAGCCGTAGCAAATCATATGCCGTCGTATAGTTTTCAGATAGAGGCGTATTCGCTGCGCCATAGTAAGTCAAGCCATCAGGATTGATATAATGCGTCTGAAACAGGTGCAGGCGATAGGCAAAAATATTCATCACCGTCACAAATGACTGCATGTTCCCGCTGACACCATCGGCAATCGCTATCGCTGCATCATCCCCCGAGGGCAACAGCAGTGCATAGAGCAGATCTTTCAGCGTAATCTGATCCCCAACCTGCAAATTGGCGTTGCTGCCATTATTATTATTCACCTCGTTGAGCGCGTCCTGCTGAATGGTAATCACCTTGTCAAGGTTACCCGCCTGGATAGCGATCGCCGCCGTCATAATCTTCGTCGTGCTCGCCATAGGCAGCGGTACCTCGCCGTGAAAATCGTCCAGCGTATGGCCACTATCACTATCTAACAAGTAAGCCGCACCTACCTGCAGAGCCGGTGGCGTTCCAACCACCGTCAAAATTGGCCTGGGAGGTGTTGGCGTCGGTGTTGGAGGAAGGGGTGTCGGTGAAGGCGTTGCTGTTGGCGTAGCACCCGCCAATCTACTCAGCAGATTGCCGCCCACCGGAGTAAAAGCCAGCACAGGCGTCATAACCACAATACTGATAGCCACCACCAATAAAACAATACCCAGAATACGTCGTCCCATTACA
>WNFW01012304.1_pt1 | contig 12324 bp, 11 predicted proteins | sample 5400131 | NCBI WGS metagenome assembly WNFW01 (sample SAMN13153362, study PRJNA577476) | soil metagenome | isolation source: 20 cm soil or saprolite under grassland replicate 1 | place: USA:California | collected 2016-06-15 | reverse complement strand
AAATGGAGTGAACTGGGTGCAACAGGGAACCAGTCAGACGGTGAACATGGCGTCGAGCGTGTACATCGGACTGGCGGTGAGCAATCGCACCACCTCCTCTTTGGCCACCGCCACCTTCGACAACCTCTCGCTCACCATGGCCGGTCCTCCAGCGCCAAATTTCTCCCTCTCCGCATCGCCAAGCGGCTTGACGATCACTCAGGGAGCCGGTGGCGCGAGCACCATCACGGTGACTCCATTGAACGGCTTCAATAGCAGCGTCAATTTGTCGGTATCCGGTCTGCCCAGTGGCATGACAGCATCGTTCAGCCCCACCAGCACCACGACCACAAGCACTTTAACGCTGACGGTCAGTGGCGCCGCGCCAACAGGAGCGGTCACCCTAACCGTGACCGGTGCGTCTGGCAGCCTGACGAACACCGCGACAATTTCTCTCAATGTGATCCCTCAAGGGAGTTACACGCTCTCCGCATCGCCAACCAGCTTGTCCATCCCGCAGGGAACTAGTGGCGCAAGCACCATCACCGTCACTCCACAGGGCGGGTTCAATGGCAGCGTCAACTTGTCCGCATCCGGTTTGCCCAATGGCGTGACCGCATCATTCAATCCCACGAGCACGGCCAGCACCAGCACGCTGACGCTGACCGCCAGCAGCACCGCCGTAACCGGAACGGTCACGGTGACCATCACAGGCGCATCGGGCGGCTTGGTCAGTTCCACTACGTTCAACCTGACTATAACCGCCGTATCCTTCCCACTTCCTTCGGTCTGGTCGGACGGGGACATCGGTGCTGTTGGAGTGGCCGGGAGCGCCAGTTTTGCCAATGGGACGTTCACGGTTTCAGGGGCGGGGCTAGGGACTCTCTCCACCGGCTCCGATGGCTTCCATTTCGTCTATCAGCCCCTCTCCGGGGACGGAACGCTCGTCGCCCGGCTGGTTAGTGTGCAGGGGAATAGCGCGCCGCAAGCCGGCATCATGATCCGCGAAACGCTCAGCCCCGGCGCAAGCCATGTCTTTCTGTTCGACTACTCCTCGGCGCTGTGGTCCACCCAGCGCACGAGCACGGGAGCCAGCAGCTCATACCAGCCTTTGGCCGGTGTGACGCTGCCGACGTGGATGAAACTGGTGCGCAGCGGCAACGTGTTCACCATGTACGGTTCTTCAAACGGAGTGAACTGGGTGCAGCAGGGGACCAGCCAGACCGTGAGCATGGCGTCGAGTGTGTACATAGGGATGGCGGTGAGCAATCGCACGACGTCTTCTGTGGCTACCGCCACGTTCGATAGCGTGTCGCTCAGTTCGGGGGCCGCGCCGGCACCGGTGATTACCGCCGTATCCGCGACTACCGGCTCGATCGGCAGCCAGGTTGTGCTTACGGGTTCTGGTTTTGGCGCCACGCAAGGGGGCAGCGCGGTGCTGCTGAACGGTGCACCAGTGACCATCAACAGTTGGAGTGCCACGTCCATCACGATAACCATTCCGCCGGGGGCGACGTCAGGGCCATTGCTGGTTTCCGTGGCGCCGAGCATGAACGACAGCAATGCCGTTCGTTTCACGGTGACCGCGCAGCCGCTGCCAGCCTCCTGGTTGGATCAGGACGTGGGCGCAGTCGGAGTCGCGGGTAGTGCTGGCTTCACCAACGGAACGTTCACGGTGGCGGGAGCGGGGCAGGGGACTTTTTCTACCACCACGGACGGCTTCCATTTTGTTTACCAGCCGATGTTCGGTGACGGAACCATCGTTGCCCGGCTGGTCAGTGTGCAGGGGAACAACGCGCCGCAAGCCGGGATCATGATCCGCGAAACGCTCAGCCCCGGCGCAAGCCATGTCTTTCTGTTCGACTATGCCTCGGAGCTGTGGTCCACCGAGCGCACCAGCACCGGAGCGAGCAGTTCGTATCAGCCTTTGGCAAATGGAGTGAACTGGGTGCAACAGGGAACCAGTCAGACGGTGAACATGGCGTCGAGCGTGTACATCGGACTGGCGGTGAGCAATCGCACCACCTCCTCTTTGGCCACCGCCACCTTCGACAACCTCTCGCTCACCATGCCCTAGGCAGCTTCCTCTTTGTAGGGCACGTCCTAACGTGCCGGGGTGCAGGAGCACGCAAAGCGGGGCGGTTAAAGGAATACTTGAACTGTGCCATCAACGTGTTGATTGGAAAAAGGTGGCATCGCTCAGAACTCGCAAACCTGCCAACCTGGCAACGTTGAACTGTTCTCTCTTCCGCTCCCGTCTCCCTTTGCCCTTTCGGGCCCACTGTCATACTCTGAGGAAGGACATGCTTCCCGATCAACCTTACTCGGGGCTGCTCACGGACCTCTATGAGCTCACCATGGCGGCGGGCTATGTCCAGAACGGCTTTGACGCTCGCGCCACATTTGAAGTCTTTGTCCGGAGCCTCCCGCGCCGCCGCAATTACCTGGTCGCCGCCGGGCTCGAGCAAGCCCTCGACTTCCTCGGAAACGTCCGCTTTTCCAGCGAAGACATTTCTTATCTCCGCGCTCTGCCTTTTTTCCGCCACGTGCATTCCAAATTCTTTGACTATCTCTCGCAATTCCAGTTTAAGGGCGACGTTTGGGCTTTGCCCGAAGGCACGATTTTCTTTCCCGGCGAGCCGCTGCTTCGCGTGACCGCGCCCATCGCCGAAGCCCAGCTTGTCGAAACCACTCTCCTCAGCATTCTTCATTTCCAAACGTTGATCGCTAGCAAAGCCGCTCGCATCACTGCTGCTGCCGCCGGACGGACGGTGGTGGAATTCGGCTCGCGCCGCGCCCACGGCGTGGAGGCAGGAGTTCTCGCCGCACGCGCCGCCTTCATCGCCGGCTGCGAAGGCACATCGAACACTTATGCCGGTCGCCGCTTCGGCATCCCTGTCTATGGAACCCAGGCGCACTCCTGGATCATGGCACACGAGGATGAGACCGAAGCCTTCCGTGATTTCCTGAACGTGTTCCCCGAGCAGTCCACGCTTCTCGTCGATACTTACGACGTGCACGCCGCCATCGAGAAGATGATTGCGCTGGGCCGCAAGCCCGGGGGCGTCCGCCTCGATAGCGGCGATGTTTTGGCCGACAGCCAATGGGTGCGCGCCCGGCTCGACCGCGACGGCTGGAACGATGTGCAGATTTTTGCCTCCGGAGAATTGGACGAAGATCGCATCGAAGATCTCTTGCGGAGCGGCGCGCGCCTCGATGCGTTTGGCGTGGGCACTGCGCTCTCGACCTCGGCAGACTCTCCGAACCTCGGAGTCATTTATAAACTTGTTGAAGTCGAGGTCGGCGATACCGTGCGAAGCGCCGCCAAGTTCAGCCAGGAAAAAATCACCTATCCCGGCCGCAAGCAGGTCTTTCGGTTCACAGGGGATGAAGGCAAGTTTTCAAGCGATATCGTTGGCCTGCACGGAGAATCCTTCCCGGGAGCCGAGCCGTTGCTCGTTCCCGTGATGCGCGAAGGCCGACGGCTCGCAGCCTCGGGAAAAGATCTCGCCGCGACGATGCAAGAGGCGCGGAGCCGTTGTCTTGCTTGCCGCAGCAGAATGCCGGGCCGCATCCTGGCTCTTCAGCCAGCTGAGCCGCCGTTCCCCGTTCGCCACAGCGCACAACTCGAGCAGTTGCACGACCAGGTGCGGCAAACCGTCGCGAAGACGGCCCGCATCGGATGAAGATGAATCAGACGAACTGCTGGAGGTGAGCCTCCGTGAAAACAATTCTATGGGAAGTGGACGTGCAAGCGGACTTCATGCTGCCGGGCGGAAAATTGTATGTTCCGGGCGCCGAAAAAATCATACCAAACGTAAACCGTCTCATCGAAGCTGCACGGCAGGGAAGAACTCTTCTGATTTCTTCGGCAGACGCGCACCAGCCTGACGACGCCGAATTTCGCGAGTGGCCGCCGCATTGCGTGAAGGGCACTGCGGGAGCCGAGCTGATTCCCGAAGCGCGCGCTGAAAGCCAACTGGTCATTCCGAACCATAAAGATTTTGTTCTTCCCCGCGATCTCAGCTCTTACCAGCAAATCCTCCTGGAAAAGAACACGCTGGACGTTTTCGACAATCCCAATACAGTCGCGCTGCTCGCGCGGCGGAATGCCTCGAGAAAAACCGCCACAGGCTCCAGCCCTGAGTTCCTGGTCTTCGGTGTGGTCACGGAGTATTGCGTGCTCCGCGCAGCCGAGGGCCTTCTCCGCCGGGGCTACCGCGTCAGCCTGATCGAAGACGCGATCCAATCCCTCGACGAGAAGAAAGGCCGCGAAATTCTTGCCGACTTAGAGTCACGAGGCGCTCGCCTCATCACCACCGAACAAGCGCTTGGCCTGATTCGAGGTGAATCGCGCAGCGCCGCCGCTGCTTTTAAGACATAGTTACGTATGATGACTTCAAAGATCTCGACAGAGAATCCGTTTTCAATATAATGGCGGCAGAAACAGAGCCACAGGCGAAAACCTAGCGTACTCACCTTCGCGGAACATGGAGAATCCCCGCTGCCATGAACCAGCAGTCCGTCCTCGAGTTTGTACTTGTGTCCAGCGACTACGCGACGATGCAGGCTGTCTCCAAAGGTGTAAAGAAACTCGGCGCGAGGTTTATCTTGGTGCCTACCGCGCACGAAGCGCGTGAATGTCTGAACCGCAGAAAGATCGACGGTGTATTCGTGGATATGGAAGTGCCCGGAGCGCTGGGCCTCATCGAGTCAACACGCAAAGGAACCTCAAACAGCAAGGTGGTAATCTTCGCGTGCCTGGTGAACGCAAAAGAATCCTCGCAGATTCTGGCTGTGGGCGCGAATTTCCTGTTGCGCAAGCCACTGACGGAAGAGGGCGTGGTGATGCACATCACCATTTCAAAAGAACTTCTGGTGCGCGAGCAGCGCAGGTATTTCCGGCATCCCGTGAATCTTCCTGTGATATTGAAGGAAGGGAACGCGGAGCAGCAAGCGCGCCTCACGAATTTGAGCGGAGGTGGCATGGCGGTGCGCACGGTGAAACCGCTGAAACACGGTGCCGTGCTGGACCTGGCATTCGAGTTGTCGATGGGAGCGCGCATCAGCGCCCGGGGCCAGGTGGCCTGGGTGAACTCGGAAGGAATGGCGGGAATTCTCCTGCAAACGCTGCGAGGAAAAGGGAGCGAACACCTGGACGCGTGGCTTGCGGCACGCGAGCAACTCGACTCAAAAAAGGCGCCGCCAGAGGCGTAAGCCAATATCACGACGCCACTCGGAGTTCCGGCGCGGACACATTCTCTCAGTGGCTTGCTGGAGGGCCGAGGATTACCGTCTAAGTTTTATTGAACCCTCTGTCGCGACAGGGTCTCTTGCGCGTGGCCCGCATACTTGAGATAGGTGGACCAGAGCACCGCGGAATTCTGAAAGCTCAAACCGATCGCGTACTGGTCGTGGCCATGTTTGTGGCAGTAAACGACCCTTCCGCGCATGGTGATTTGATCCAAGAAGGAAGTGACTTCCGCGATATCGCCCGGTTGCCATGGACGGTTGGAAACCACGCATGCCCCGTGAGCGCTCACGTTATTCGTATACGTCAACTCGATCCCGCTCGGGCTCTGAACGCGAGCCGGGGCCAGATTGACAACCATCGCAATAGGGAGCCGTTTCTCCATTTTTCCGCCAATACAGTCGAGGACGCGGTAGGACTACCTCAGTCACTGTTGGATCTCGGCTGCGGGGCGGGTGGGCTTTGCTATACAGCTTGATCCAGTTGTCCGCTCGACTCACAGTAACCATGAGCAGGATCCGATGCCAATCGGAAAAAAACCCGGAAACATCGTCCGGTAAATTGCCTATAGAGGGTAACGACTGCCATCCGCGGGACAGCAGCATTAATGCAAAGTTGAAGATACGCTAGATCGAAGAAGGTTCCCTGGGTCGGTACGCTCCTCGGGATGACCCCCTCTCCGGGCAATCAGTTGATTGTGCGATGGAGGATGGATGCGATTTGGCGCATCTCGTCGGCGAGTTCGGTGAACTCCTCAGGAAGGATCGACTGCATGCCGTCGGAGAGCGCCTTGTCTGGCTCGTGATGGACTTCGATGAGCAAGCCGTCAGCGCCGACGGCCACCGCAGCGCGGGAAAGTGGCAAAACCTTGTGGCGCTTGCCGGTACCGTGGCTGGGGTCAACAAAGATGGGCAAGTGGCTGCGCTTTTTGACCGCGGGGACGACGGCGAGGTCCAGGGTGTTCCGCGAAAAATCGGAGAAGGTTCGAACGCCGCGTTCGCAAAGCATGACGTTGTAGTTGCCCTCGGAGAGGATATATTCAGCGGCCATGAGAAATTCATCGAGCGTGGCGGACATGCCGCGCTTGAGAAGAACCGGCTTTTTGGCGCGGCCTGCGCGTTTGAGAAGAGAAAAATTCTGCATGTTGCGCGCGCCAATTTGGATGACGTCGGCGTATTCCTCGACAAGGTCTAGAGACTCGTTGTCGATGGCTTCGGTGACGATCCCAAAGCCGTGGGTGGCGCGAACCTTCGAAAGAATCTTAAGCCCGTTTTCGCCGAGCCCCTGAAAGCTATAAGGAGAAGTGCGCGGTTTATAGGCGCCGCCGCGAAAAAGCCGCGCACCGGATTTCTTGACGCGTTCGGCGATGGCCAGACATTGTGTTTCGGTTTCTACCGCACAAGGACCCGCAACTAACGCGACATGCTTGCCGCCGACAATGACGTCCCCCGAAGGCGTGGGAATGCGGAGGACGGTGTCTTCTTCCTTGGCGTCGCGGCTAACAAGTTTGTACGGCTTGCTGACGGGGATGCATTCCACAACGCCAGGGAGGGATTCGAGAACGCCAAGATCGATCTCGCCCTTATTGCCGGTGATGCCGATAGCGGTTCGAATGGAGCCGGGAATGGGGTGAGCTTTTAGGCCGAGGCTTTCGATGCGCTGGCAGACCGCGCGGACCTGCTCCTCGGTGGCATGAGACTGCATCACGACAAGCATGGAAGGCTCCCCCCGCGATGAGCAGCTAAGTCTACGGCAAGGCAGCGGAGCGCCGCAAATCAGGGAGATGACGAAAAGAGCATAATGTCTTGATTTTCATGGACGTGGCAAGTCAGAATGGCATCCTACAAGGTAGGCAGACCCAGCCGGGAGGAAAAATTGCTCTCGGATTACGCACTTCAATTGTTTGGCCGTACGATTACCATCACAGGGCGCGAACAGTTTTTGGCGGTGGTGTTTCTTCTTGTGGCCGCGGCGACCTGGGCTGTGCTGCAATTCCGGCGCAGGCGGGCGGTCGTTTTGCAACGCTCGGTAGTCAGCGACCAAGTGGTGTACGAACTCTCGCGCATTGCGGACGCTTTAGATCGCCTGGCAAGCCGCCCCATAGAACATACAATTCCCACTGTCAGTGGCTTCAAAGAAGAAGAGCCGCGCACCATGCCGTTCTCTATGTTTGGGCGAGAACGCTAGTCGACGCAGCACGCATCGCTGCTCTGACACAGCAAGTACGCGTGTACCTAATACCGGTGGAGGGTGTTGCCCCTCCTCGAAGAAGACTTCTGGAGCCACTTTGCGGGACTGAGGTCGCATTTAGTAGGTGTCCTTTTGACTACCATCAGTCTTGAATCATCGTTCTGAGTCCCAGAACTCTCATACTTTTGATAGGTCGTCTTTGGCTCACGGACACCCTTCCACCATGAGCCCATGGAGTACGTCCATGGGTCTAAAGTCGAGTACTTCAAACTTGTTATTCTCCACCGCCATTGCTAGTCCGGAGGACTGGCTTGTCGGCGGCGGCGAAATGGGCAAAGGTACCCGCGCGATGGACTGGGCCAAAACTCCGTTGGGTCCTATCGAGTCCTGGCCCCAGAGCCTGCGCGCAACGGTCAGCCTGTGCCTCGCCTCCAACTTTCCCTATCTCGCTGGTGTGGGGCCCCAGGCACGTGCAGATCTACAACGTCCTATCTTGAGAATCAGCGGATGTTCCTCGACCGTAACGATTATCTCGAGGAAACCTTCTTCACTTTCCCCTTTAGCCCCAACCGCGATGAGTCCGGCAGCGTCGGCGGCCTGTTCCATCCCGTGACGGAGATAACGAGCAGGATGCTGAGCGAGCGGCGAACCCGAGGCCTTCGTGACTTGGCGGCGCGTTTCGAACTCCGCTCACATTGATGCTGGGGCCACTGGAGGGCGAACTAGCTGAGCAAGTTAATCCTGGAAAAATACGCTCCCCATCTTGATGAACAGCTGCAGAAGTATCTGCATCGAATCAAACATGCGGTCACCGGAATGGCGTGCTTGATCGACGATCTTCTTAAATTGTCGAAGGTGAGCCGTCACGAACTGTGCCCGTGCGACGTAAGCCTGGGTTCGCATGTCGAGGAAGTCCGGTGCGAAATGGAAAGCGAAATCGCCAACCGGAATATCGAGTGGCGCGTCGTACAGTGCGACCGAGGCTTGATGAAGCAGGTGTTTGTGAATCTGCTTTCGAATGCCGTCAAATACGCGCGCCCACGCGATCCAGCCATTATTGAGGTCAGCCAGTCCTTCATTGACGACGAACCTATCTATAGCGTGCGCGCCAACGGCGTCTGCTTCGATAGCTAAGCTTTTCACTGCCTTTCAGCGCTTCCATCGCCCGCCACAATGGCCGCATCTGGGCGGACGCGGAAGTCGGCAAAGGCTCCACGTTTTCTTTTACGCTTGGAAATAGCCGATAAGAGCGTTTTATCGGGCACGCGAACAGTAGCTAGACGAGTGTTTCTTGCAACAGTCGTGGAGAGCCTAGGCCGGCTTCTCGCTTTTGCGCTCGCGATCCTGCCTGATTGCCAATTGCGGGCGAAGGCTGGCGAGGCCCTTCAGCGTGTTGTACCAAAACGCCGCGCCCAAGCTGAGCAATGCCACCGAGACCAAAAGGCCCGCCAATTGGTTTGAGGATTGTGCCAAGTCTCGCGCGTCCGGGAAGAGCTTGAACTCGGAGCGCGCCAGTTCGCTCTTGAGCGAAGCGGATTCGTCAATGAGCCTGTCGGAATCGCTGACCAGTTCCGCGTTCACTTCTTGCTGATAGGCCGCGGCCAGGTTCTCGCGCCCGGGGTTTCCCTCGAGAGTCCTGCGAAGCCAGGACTCCGCGTCCTCACGGCTGGCAAATCCGGGCACACCTTCGAGATCATGCGTCGCTTTGGCTTTCGCTTCCGCAGTGAATTTGTCTTCCGTGGTAGGCGGGGAAGGGCTGTTGCCGGGCGATGGCTGCGAGTTTTTGAAAGGCGAAGCGACGGTATGAGAAACCCGACGGGCCCTAGACTTTGGTGGCTCAGGGGCGGCGGCAGCCGGGCGCAAGACCGAAGCCATGGCGTTGCGATAGACGTCCGGCACAACGGTGTGAGCGCCGTCGTTGGAGTGCGAGGAGGATTTCTCCACTTGCTTGCCGATGGCTTCCGCGCGAGCGGCCAATTGTGCCCGCAATTCGGGGCCTTGCGACATCGACTGGAACAGCCGAACTGAGTCAAAGTGCATAGCAAAGACGAAAATGCAGGAAAGCACGACCGTTACGACGCGCGCTTGAACAGTGAAGCGCTGCGAGGCCCGCTCCATGACGTGATCGAACCAAGCGCGCATGCCCTCCAGGCGCGGCTCGGACGGAACGGCAGCCGCCGGCACCGCGGCCAATCCTCCCGCGGCAGGAGCGGATTCCGGTTCGGGCTCGTTCGCTTGCGCCGCGGTATTTTCCACTTCAGTGGCGATGCTCCCCTCGGTTTCCAACGGCTCGGCGTGGCGGACGATGCCCTCGTCGAAATCCGCGGGCTCAGGGGCGAAATGTTCATGCGGCAGCGGCGCAGCCCTCGACGAGCGGCGGACGATGCCCTCATCGAAATAGGCCTTCGAAGACACAGCCCATCCCGCTGGCGCTGCTTCTTGCTTTGCTTTGGCTGCCGGAGCACTCTCTGTCCACGCGATTGTGAGCATGGTGCGCTGGGCTGGATCGGGCAAAGTGCCTGGGAACGGATCGGAAGCCTTTTCGAGGATGGCAAGCAATTCTTCAACACGGATGGATGTGGCCAGGCGCCAACGGCCGAGCAGCCCTCCAAGAATGAAGCCAACGAGCGCCCCGGTGCGCCAGGGATGCTGGCAGAAATTGATGGCTGAAACGTAGCTGGCGAGAAGGTCCGAATATTTGCAAATACCCGCGCCGAACAGAACCTTGGCAATTCCCAGAAGGATGGGAGTGACCAAGAAACCTCCAACTCCGCCTGCGATCCACGGCAGCAGGGGAATGGAGGCGGCCGCCCCTTGCAGCTTCCCGGCCGTCTCTGGGGGAAGGAACGCGAGCCGGTCCACACGAAGGCCAAAGCGCGAAAAGACCGATCCGGAAATCGCGGGGTGACGCAGGACTCTGCCGGCAATTTCCTTGGCCCACCGTGCAGCTTCCTGATTCGGACAGGCGATTTCGAACAAGTCCACAAGGCTACGCCGTAAATTTGCGCCGCGCAGGCCAAGAAAGCTGATGACCAGCTGCGTTGCCGCGGTAATGAACAAGCTGGCGACCAGCATGAGGAGGACAAAAGCAATTACCGTATCCAAGTATTGAAACATGCAGTTTTCCCAATCTGATGAGGTGGGGCTGGGGGTTTTGTAATCTGATGAGTTTAGAGCAGAGTGGATGGGGTGGACAGGGAAAAAAGCGGGTGAGTTTTCTTATCGTTACGGCACGGAAGACCCATCCAACGAGTGTAGGTCGCTACATGCTCAGGAAGCTCAGCGCCAGATCTCGATCAGTCGCAGTCCCGGACATCCGCTGCCGAGATCATTCTATTTTGAGACCGATCCCGCAACGATCTTCCAGCGGTTGTTTTTCTTCAACCACACGCGCATAACTTCAGCGAAATGCTGAAATTGTGGCCCTCGTAAGTTCCTCGGCAGGTCACGACAGCCGCCGTTCCGTGATCGACGATCTGCATGTTGCTCATCTCAACACGAATGAACTTGGGCCCCGCTCCTGGTTGGTGGGCGCTCACCACTCTTGGCTTCGCAAAGAAGGGGTGGCCGTCCTCAGAAACGAGGATTACGTTGTCGTCCAGCACCTCCTCGAAAAACGCCGGATCAGGGACCCAGTTCGGCTTGGCGGAGACGTTCTTCGAGAGCGGCAATTTCAACCTCGACTGTACCCTTTGGGAGCTGCCGTGCTCCTTGGACCTTGGCCTCCTGAGGATACAGATGCAAAAAAAAGGCGGAAAAGGTCCCGTGGCGACCCTATTTCGGCCCGCGCAACACGGAGTCGACAAGGTCGCCCAGCTGCTGGGCGGTGAACTCGTTACCTTCGAGATTGGCGATAATCTTTCCTTGCCGATCCAGAATGACAGTATGCAGCGCGTGCGTAATGAGGCCTTCGTCTTGCCAGAAATTCATGCCGAATTCATGGCAAACTTTTTGGACCTCGAGGATGGGGCCCGTTAAAAAGTACCAGCCTGGAACGTCGGCCGCTCCCCAGTTGCGCGCATACTTCAAGAGGATCAGGTCGCGCCCCATCTGACCCGCGAATCGTTTTCGGATCATGCCGAAATTATTGGACAAGCGAAAGCAGTAATTCGGAAGCGGGCAATGTGTGTACAGGAAGGTAATGCCGATGACTTTGCCCGCGAATGAGGAGAGGGAAACGGATTGTGCACTTTGGTCGATCAGGGAGAACTCCGGGACGCGCTGACCGATTTCCAGCTTCTTTGTTGCGTCGGAACCTGAGCCCACAAGCCCCTCGACGAGATTGAGCTGACGAACAGCCATTGGTTCTGCATCCGTGCTCTGGAATTGATGGATGCGAATGCCAGCCGCGTAGGCAGAGTCTTTCTCCTCGACGAGCATGAAATCGATCAGGGTGCCCGATTGCAAGCCATCCAACTCCCTGGCATCGCGGACGGGAAGATCCATCACCATCGCTTCCATGTAGCCGGGGATCTCTCGGCTGGAAACTTGAATGGCATGATGAGCGCGATCCACTTGCAGAACAACTCCGAATGCGGGGTGGCGCTCGGCGGCCAAACCAGACGGTATGCAACAGGTCAAAAAGATCGTTGGCAGTATCCGCAGATTGCTCTGTGCCAGGCTCATCATTCTCTTGCGAGTTTGCTAGCGGTTCGTTTCCTGTTTCTGCGCGGATGAATCTCTCAACTTTGTGACATCCGGTTTCACGCTTCCCATGCGAACCGGCCGCCTCTCGAGTGTAGTGTAACTCTCGGCAAATTCCTTGACCTCGATAAATTGATTTGTGCCGACGTTCGAAAAGTTCTGTCTCGTATTGCTCGCGGGCCACCAAATCTCCAGATTGCCGATCTTCGCGGACTTGCCCAGCCCGATATGTTGCTGCAGCGGCGAGGCGCCAAACGATC
>WNFW01004177.1_pt1 | contig 12326 bp, 14 predicted proteins | sample 5400131 | NCBI WGS metagenome assembly WNFW01 (sample SAMN13153362, study PRJNA577476) | soil metagenome | isolation source: 20 cm soil or saprolite under grassland replicate 1 | place: USA:California | collected 2016-06-15 | reverse complement strand
AAGTCCGCCCGTCGTGCTATGATGCCCGGCGAGAACAAGCAAAGAGAGCAGCAGATGGCAATGCATCAGGTCAATCCGCAGGGTGCGAAGCTGGCGGCGCTCGATCCGATCTGGGATCGCGTGCGCAAGGAGGCGGAAGACATCGTACGGCGCGAGCCCGAGCTCGCCTCCTTTATCTATTCGACCGTGCTGCATCACGAGCGGCTCGAGGATTCAGTGGTGCATCGCATCGCCGAACGCCTCGATCATTCGGCGCTGTCGGGCGACTTGATCCGCCAGGCTTTTGACGAGGCGCTCCGCGACGAACCCGATCTCGGCAACATCTTCCGCGCCGACATGGTGGCGGTCTACGACCGCGATCCCGCGACATCGCGCTTCATCGATCCCTTGCTTTACTTCAAGGGTTTCCACGCGCTGCAGACCCACCGTCTGGCACACTGGCTCCATCAAAAAGGCCGCAAGGATTTTGCCTATTACCTGCAGAGCCGTTCGTCGGCGGTGTTCCAGACCGATATCAATCCCGCAGCCAGGATCGGTCGCGGCATCTTCCTCGATCACGCCACCGGTTTTGTCGTCGGCGAGACCGCTGTGATCGAGGACGACGTTTCGATCCTGCACGGCGTCACGCTCGGCGGCACCGGCAAGGAGAACGAAGACCGGCATCCGAAAATCCGCCACGGCGTATTGATCGGGGCCGGCGCCAAAATCCTCGGCAATATCGAGGTCGGCCATTGTGCCCGCGTCGCCGCAGGCTCGGTGGTGGTGAAGTCCGTGCCGCACAATGTGACAGTGGCGGGGGTGCCCGCCAAGATTGTCGGCGAGGCCGGCTGCGCCGAGCCGTCACGCACCATGGATCAAATGCTCAACGCAATCGGACTTTGATTCCACCCGGTTTTGATTTCCAGCGCGTGTTCCGCAACAGATGCCCTCGAACTTGATCCGGGGACAGCCTGATTTTGCGGTCGGAATACGCGAAAGCTATGAAATGGCCGCTTGAATCGGGTGTACGATTTCTGCAAGTTAGGCTAGCAGTACGCATCGCCTCGTCCTAAAAACTTCCCGAAACCTAGAATCGTATTGGAGACTGTCGTGGACGTTCAGGAAGTCAGGAAGCTCGACACCTATCTAAAGCGCCTGTTCGGCAATCCCAAAATTCGCGTGGTGCCGCGTCCGAAAAAGGACGATTCCGCCGAGGTCTATATCGGTGAGGAATTCATCGGCGTGCTGTTCGTCGATGACGAAGACGACGACCGCTCGTTTCAGTTCCAGATGGCGATCCTCGAGGACGACCTGGTCGAACAGGGCTAGCAGTTCCGATACGCGTCCGCTTGCCCCGTAGCCGTCGTTGCGAGGAGTGTAAGCGACGAAGCAATCCAGCCTTGCTTCGTGGCCTCTGGACTGCTTCGCTCGCGCTCGCAATGACGACGAACCACGCGAGATTGGCGTTTATCGCTTCGACCCATGCAGTTGCAGCGTCAAGCGCTCCATGGCGTCGGCGACGTCGCGCCATTGTGCGAGCCAGCTTCGCGGAAAGCGAAAGCTCAGGTCGGCGCCGTCGATGCGGCGGTCGCTCAGGCACATCCCGGGCGTCGATGCGTCGCGGGTGCAGCGCGCGCTGAAGTTCGGCGCGCTGGCAAGGAACAGGTCTTCATTGCTGTAAGGCGTGCCATCCCGAAAGGCGCGTATCGTCAGTCCGTCCTGCCCGAGTTCCCGGCCGATGGATGAAGTCTGCTCGAGGTAGCGCGGATAGATGGTGCGGATGCGGGCATCCGGCGCCAGCGTGTCGTGATGCGCCGCGATCGACAGGAAGATCCGGTCGATCGGCTGCATTGCCTCTTCCACGCTATCCGCGCTGACATGCTTCGGCGCTTCGGGAGGCTCGAGCGATGGAAAGGCGAATGAGAGATCGATGCGTTCCTGCGGCCCGGAGTGGCGCTGAATTTTCATGCGGATGGCCGCGGTCGGCACGTTAAAGAGTGTAGCTCCGATGCTGACCGGCAACCGCACCGGACCGCTTGATGGGTCCGGTCCCCAGGTCGGCCACAACAGATAGGCCACCAGGCCGATCGCGCCGGAGGCGATCGCGCATCCCAGCACGATCGGAATCATATGGCCGCGAAAATCCATCCGCGAACCGCGCGCGAAGTGCTGGGCGATCGAAAGGAATGTCATGAGCAAGGCATCGCGAAGGGCGTCCAGCGGGCGGGCAAGGCATCGCGAAGGGCGTCCAGCGGGCGGCCGAATCATCCCGCGAATATGCCATGCGTCCTCGGATTCCCGCACGATTTCGCTTAAGGAGATGCCGGGCGAGCCGGTTCCGGCCGCCGCCGTTAACCTTTCCTTAAGGATAGAGTGGCGGCGGGCAGCCAATTTTGCGAAACAGGGCAGGTCTCTGCTAGCGGAAAACCTTGCGATGTCGCCTGACGCGTTGAATTCCCTGTTTTCGCTTTGCATCGGCTTCGCATTCGCCGGCGCACTGGCCAGCGGTTATCAGGCGCTGGTGCAGCGCCCCGCCGGTTTCGGCCTGTTGCAGGAGGGCGTGGCGCCGAAGACGTTCGCCGCGGTGCCGTTCCTGGCCTTCGCAGCCCCCTTCATCATCATGCGCAACACGCTGCGCGGTGCCCGGATCGAACGCCGCCGCTTCGAATTCGTGATGCTGGCGACCGTGCTTTCCGGGTTCTGGAGCCTGATGTCCGGCACGTTTTTCATGATGACGCTGCGCGCCGCCGGAGTGCTGGCCTGAAACTTGTTTTTTGACGGGTTTTCTTGACGCGAACCGGTACCCACCCCCGGATCAAGCCCGGGGGGCATGCTTCGCTTGAAAACGCTCTGGCCGCTATGCCAAGGTCGCCGCGGAAACAGGAGGCCGATTGCGCATGGCGATCTACGAACTGGACGGGCAGGCGCCCGAACTCCCCGCCAACGGAAACTACTTTATCGCCGACACCGCCACGGTGATCGGCAAGGTCCGCTTGCTCAATTCGGCGAGCGTGTGGTTCGGCGCGGTGCTGCGCGGCGACAATGAGTGGATCGAGATCGGCGAAGGCGCCAACGTGCAGGACAACTCGACCTGCCACACTGACATGGGCTTTCCGCTTGTCGTCGGGAAGAATTGCACCGTCGGCCACAACGTCATCCTGCACGGCTGCACGCTCGAGGAGGGCGCGCTGATCGGCATGGGCTCGATCGTCATGAACGGGGCCCGCATCGGCCGCAGCAGCATCGTCGGCGCGGGATCGGTGATCACGGAAGGCAAGCAGTTTCCCGAGCATTCGCTGATCATCGGATCGCCGGCGCGGGTGATCCGCACCCTCGATCCGGAGCAGCTCGCCAGGATGGGCAGTGCCGCGAAATTCTACGTCGGCAACGGCCCGCGATACAAGAAAGGCCTGAAGAAGCTCGGCTGACACCAGGCCAATGATCGAGACGATCGATCGTCGGCGTCAAAGTTCTTAAGGCCGCGCTATCCTGCAAGACGCACCGGACGCGAGGCGCGCCGAAATTCCGACAGGCCTGCCGGAATGGTGTCGGTCACAATCTGCTTCAGACGCATCGCCGCGGGGGTCAGCGGCCGGCCGCGATCGTACAGCGACAAGTCGATGGCAGGCAGTTTTGGAAGCCTGTAAGGCTTGCCGAGGACTTGCAACCAATCCGGCAGATGAGCGGTGGTTCGCGGGCTGATCCCGAGGCCCGCTTCGACCGCCGCCCAAAGGCCTGCCAGGCTTGGACTGGTAAAGGCGATCCGCCAGGGGATTCCGGCGGCGTCGAGTGCTGCGATGCCTGCCGTCCTGAAAACACAGGGCGCCTCGAACAGCACCAGCGGAACGGGCTCGGTTGCATCCCAGGCGCGCTCGGCGCCTCCGATCCACACCATCGGCAGGCTCGCCAACCGCTCCGCGCCTGGAGGCTGACCATTGCTGAAAAACATCGCCAGATCGAGCCGACCTTTTTCCAGGCGCTCGATCAACACGGAGTTGCGGTCGACACTGGCTTCGACGCGGATCAGCGGGTGGGCTCGCTTGAACTGACCCAACGCGGCCGGCAGCCAGGTCTCGGCGAAGTCGCTCGGCAGGCCGAATCGCACCACGCCTTCGAGACCAGAACCGCGCAATGCGGCGATCGCTTCGTCGTTCAGCGCCAGCATTCGCCGGGCATATTTGAGCAGCAATTCCCCCGGCTCGGTCAGCACCAGGCCGCGGCCCTGTTTGCGAAACAGCCGCTGGCCGATCTTTTCTTCCAGCTTGCGCATTTGCTGGCTGACGGCCGATTGCGACCGTCCCACCCGCGCCGCCGCGCGATTCATGCCACCGAGGTCTTCCGCGCTCACCAGCGTGCGGAGAAAATCGATGTCCAGATTGGGGGTGACAATAGTTCGATTTTTATGAACCATTCGATCAGATATATTCGTTTTTCTTCTTTGTGGGAAGGCCCCATATTGCTGGCAACGGGTCATCCGTCGCCAGAATCCGGAGCCATCCCATGCCTTTCGTTCGCATTACCGTTTCAGGACCTACGCTTGCGCCACAGCAGGTTTCGCTTCTCACTACGGGCATGACGGAACTGATGGCTTCCGTGCTCGGCAAGCGCGCCGACCTCACCAGCGTGCTGGTGGTGCAGCCGGCAGCGGCCGGCTGGACCGTCGGTGGCGCCGCGGCGAAGGTTGCGGCGCATATCGATGCAACGATCACCGCCGGCACCAATTTACCCGGGGAGAAGGCCCGCTTCATTGAGCAGAGCATGAGACTTCTCAAGAGCGTCCTTGGTTCCGAACTGCATCCCGTGACTTACGTCGTCGTGAATGAAGTGCCGGCAAACGCCTGGGGGTATGACGGCCAAACCCAGGAAAGTCGGAAACTGGCAGCCTGATCTTGCGACAGACGCGGCGACGGCCGATCGCCGAACTGACGCGCGCTATCTCGGCGCCCATGATTGCAAGGAGATTCCCAATGCCACTCGCTCGCATCGACCTCGCCAAGGGCAAATCGGTGGACTACCGCAAGACGATCGGAGAGGTCGTCTATGACGCCATGGTCGAGACCTTGAAGGCGCCAAAGGACGATCGGTTCCAGATCATCACCGAGCATGGCGGCGACGATTTCATCATCGACCCGAACTATCTGGGGATCCAGAGATCAAGGGACTGCGTGATCGTTCAGTTGACGCTCAACGAGGGCCGCACGGTCGATCAAAAGCGCGCGTTCTACAAGGCCGTCGCGACGGGCTTGCAGCAACGTCTCGATCTGCGGCCGCAAGACGTGTTCATCAATCTGGTCGAGGTGAAGAAGGAAAACTGGTCCTTTGGCAACGGAGAGGCGCAGTACGTCGTAGACTCAGCGTGACTTCCGCACAGGAACGATCGCTTCCAGCGTAGCTGCCGACTCAATGCATGCTGCAAGGTCGCCTGGACGCGGCCGCTGTTCAAGTCGCCTCCTATTCGTTGGCCTCGGCCGCGCCGGCGATGCTCTCGTGGCCGGCGGCCCAGAGCGAATGCTCCTCGCTGCCGTCCTGGTACGGATTGGTTTCAGCCGGAATCTTCTTCCGCGCGGCGCGCTGGCCTTCCTCGAACGGGTCGCGATCGGTGGTCATGAACAGGTTTCCTCGATGGGCTCGAACTTGCGTTCTTCTTCGGCGGTGCCTTCGAGACCGACGCGCTTTTGCGAAGCGCGTCCTTGAGGTCGATGGGAATGCCGTGTTTCTTCAGCAGGTCGGCGAACGCTTCGTCGGCCAATTCCTGAATCGTCGCCATCCGGTCGCGCGCAAGCTGCTTAAGCTTGTCGAAGGTGTCGTCGTCGAAGGCAATCAGCTTGCGCAAGCGTGGTCTGTTCCTCGCGGGCAGCGGCGGCTCGCCAAATTCAAGCGCGGCGCCGGGAAATGGTTCCGCCGAAGCGACCCGCGGAAATTTCCCCCGGGGAACCTACGGTAGCCGCTGTCGTTAAATTACACAAAGGGAGTCTGCAATGACCAAGGCATCGGTGGCGGTCGCCATTGCTGCAACCGCTATTTTGATATTCCCCGCGAGATCGTTGGCACAGAGTGCCGGCGGAGCCTCCAGTAGCCCGTCCGCTGGCACGGGTAGCGCCGTTGGTTCGCCCAATGCCGGTTCTGCGGGAGCAGGAACGGCCGGCGTGAGCGGAGTGCCATCCGGCCCAGCCAGCGCCGGTGGTCTGAATAATTCCGGCAACGACCCGAGCGGCGCAGGCAATGCGGCGAAACTCGCTTCGCCGCCACCGCCGGGCACCAACAGCGCCGGCACTGCCAATTCGTCCGGATTGCCGATGACGACCGGCTCGGCGAGGTCCACCAGAAGAGATTCGTCGGACGCTGACGCCGCAATCGATGCCGAAGACAAGGCGGTCGATCGCAAGCTGAAGAGCATTTGCCGCGGCTGCTAGCCTCGATCGGCAACCAGTCCGCAGCGATCGCGTCCGGTGGTCGCGGAGATTTGAGCGGAATACTCCGACAAGCGTTCAAAACCCGCCCTAAGAATTTGAAACACTATCGCACCGAAAGCGTCATCACTTCACGGCAGCGATTCATAAATGGAGGGACACGGTCATGATGCGTAAAACAATGATAGCCTTGCTCGCAGCCGCCTCGGTCGGCATGCTTGCGCCGGATGTCGCGTTGGCCCGCGGCGGCTTCGGCGGCGGTGGCGGTGGCGGTGGCGGTGGTGGCTTCCATGGTGGCGGCTTTGGGGGAGGCGGTTTTCATGGCGGAGGGATGGGAGGAGGCTTCCATTCGGCTGCTATCGGAGGTGGAGGCGGTTCCCGCTCGGCCGCTATCGGAGGTGGCGGTTTCCGCCCGGCCACAGTCGGCGGCGCGGGATTCAGCAGCGGAAGTTTCGCAGCCACCGGGTTTCATGGCGGCGGCTTTCACCACTTTCACCACGGACGTGGATTTGCATTGGGGGCATTTGGCGTCGGACTAGGCCTGGGCCTCGGACCGTACGCCTACTACGGCGACTACGATGATTATCCGTACTATGACGATGCCTATTATAACGATGGCGGCTGCTACGTCGTGCAGCGGCGCGTGTATACGCCCTATGGCTGGCGTCTCCGTCCGATTCAGGTATGCGACTGATGCTGCCCTCGACGGCGGGAGAGACGTCCGGTCCGGTCAAACAAAGTTGAGCGTCGGGCCGCCCGGCCCTGATGATTCCGGTGGCCTTGGTGTATCCTGACACCAAGGCCTTTTTTTTGACGCCGCCTTGCAAACCGCGCCGCAATGGCGACCGGTTTGGATAGCGCGGCCGGGTTTTCAACACTTTGTTTTTCTTGAGCCAGGTCTGCATCTGGCTCCATGCATCGTCGGCGGCATCCTTGCGATAGCTCGCGCGATAGGCGGCATGGTATCGGGAGCCGCATCCAGCGCATAATCGTTTCGGAACGCAAATCACCAGCCCGCGAGGACGCGGGGGTCTCACGGCGGATGCGGGTGGCAACATGGCAGGAAAAGAACAAGGCCGTCGGCGCAGTATACCGCAAACGGCCTTGCCAGCCCCGGACATTGAAATCGGCTTGCGCCGCCCGGTAGACGCTACAATGGCCCGGTATTTTTCGGGGGTGTGTGATCCATTTCACATTCGACGAAAAAAGTTGCGGCCAGCCGCTTATACCAACAACCATGAGCTGATCGCTTCAAAGGAGACTGGTGCATTCAAGGGGTTCGCGTTGCATGCCGTCGACGCCGTCGGAATCGTGCACGCGATGCCGTTGCGCATTCAGACCCTGCTGCTTTCCGTCCAGACGCTGGTGTTGAGCGGGCACTGAGCGTGGTCCTGCCACGCTTTGCCATGAGCAGCGGTCAGAGGGTGCGGCGGGGTCGCACTATGGGCGAACAGGCTCCCACTCGAGAAGCTCGATTTGATCGAAGGCCCGACGTGGCGCGCCGACGAACAGGACGAGCCGAAGGCCATCGGTCAGATAGGGGTCGCCGGCGAGATTCACACGCGGATCAGGCATCGACGATACACCCACGCCTTGTACAAAGCCGAAGCGAGAGACGGCCCCGGACATAATCAGATCCTGCAGCAGGTAGAAGCGGTCCTGGTCGACTGCCGGGCTAACCCGATGCGTGGTCAGGTACCAGACCTGCGTGGTCAGCTTGATGCCAATGTCGCGGCTGATTTGGCCAACCCAAACCTGAAGCCCATCGATCGTGAACGGCGCCAGCCATAGCCGCAGATGGTTGCGCAGGCTGACCGTATTGCGCGCTTTCTGAAGTGCGACGTCCTGTTGGCGTCCGAAGACATGCAACGGGCTGACCGGCGCATTGAGATATTCGCTGCGGAAGAGGAAGGCTTGGATCGTCCGGTAGACGCTGTGAAGATCGAACGGCTCGTCCAGCTTCCATCCGCGCCCAATGAATGAAAACAGCGCATCGAGTCCGCGGCCGACGACTACGATATTGAGGGGATCGCCGTTCGCGCTGCCGCTCTTGTTGGTGGTGCAACACGGCAGCTGCGCCAGCTTTTGGCGCAGCGTTGCCAGGTCAACGTCTTCAACCGAACCTGGCGGATAGATGTTTCCAAAATCGACCTTCTCGATCGCATAGGCGGTACCGCGAATCGGCAGCGCGAACCTGAACAGGAGCTCCTCGCTGCCGGTTTCGAACCCGACCGAAAACAGTTTCAAGCCGCCTTCGCGGTGAGTAAAAACAAATCCTGCCGCCGCCTGCTTTTGCGGAATGACGGCCGGCATCGGAGCCTGCGCCACCACGGCCTTGATCGATACGTTGGCGCCGCCTCGCCACCAGGCGCCAAGGAGCTGTTCTACCTCCGTTTCCGAAAAGTATTCCGGATCGGTGACGATCGGAAGAAACTCCAGCAGCGACTCGCTGGCGTTGTCCACGCTGAGCCAGATCGCCTGAATGCCGTGGTCGGCCAGGGACGCGCCGAAGTAGCGTTGGCTTTCCTCGTCGGTCAGGACCGCCGCCCGAACCGTCACTGCGCCCTGCTGACGAACCTCGGCGCGGGACATGAAGAGTTGCTCTGCTGTCCGATCGGGGCCCGGTCCGCCGGACAGGCCAAACGCCGCGAGCGATGCAAGCAACGCCACGGCAAACCACCGCCACCGCCATCTCGATATACCTCCCCAAGTCCGCCGCAGAACCGTTTCCGGCATCGTCAGCCCCAAGTCGGACAAAACACCTATTCAGTCCATCGACGTTAAGGAGAGTTCACGAAAGTCCGAGTTGAGCAAAAGGCGACAGCGCCTGGCTTGGATCGCTCAATTCGCATGCCCGATCGCGGGCGGAGGCGGCTTTGTTTGGGCGCTGGCGGGGACATAGAGCGCGCGCGCAGACGGAACCGCGCAGGTGATGACGCGCATCACTGTCTCCTCCCAAGAGATCAACTGGCACAATCCTAGTCCTGACCCCGATCGAGCGAAAGAGGCAAAACAACCGGCGCGAGCTTGTTCGCTGATGCGAGAGGCATCATCAATATCGGGCACGTGGCGTCCAAATCGAAGACGAATTCAAGAGGCTCTGGCTCAGACCACCATGGACAAAAAGGGAAAAAGTTGCGGCCAGCCCTTGGGGGAGGGCTGGCCGCGCGCGATCCGGTCTGGGACGGGGAGGGGTGGGGATGTGACCGGGTCGCGTGTCCTGTTGTCTGTTGTTGTCAGTGATCTCGTCAGTGATCTCGTCAGTGATCCCGGGCGCTGGCGGTGGCGACCGCGGGGCGGCCGTCGCCAAGCGAGACCCAGACGTTCGGATCGCTCTGCGACTGACGCTTGACGAAGCGGTATCCGGTCTCGGTCCAGGCCACGACGTTTTCGTTCTGGTTATCAAGCACGAACTCGCCCTTGTCGGTTTTCACGGTCAGCACCGCGTGGCCTTCGCCCTTCTTGTCGCGCACCACCGTGATCAGCAGCGCCTCGCGCGGCCAGCCGGCGTCGATCAGCATCTTGCGCTTCAACAGGACGTAGTCCTCGCAGTCGCCGTAGCCGTCCGTCGGCAACGACCATTTCTCGATCACGCCCCAATGATCCATATCGGTCATCGGCTTGACGGTTTCGTTGACCCAGCGGTTGACCTTCAACAGGTCGCGCCATGCCGTCTGCGACATCACGATGTCGCGCGGCTGTGACGTCCCGCCCTGGCACTCGCCGGGATTCTCGGCGCAGAATTCGACCCAGCCGATCGGCGAACGCGCGGTGTCGCCAAGGCTGGCATAGAGAGCTCGTTCGTCGGCATTCGCTGCCGCGCTTACTCCCAGCAGGATGGCAACCGCCAATCCCTTTCCCTGTCCCCTGAACCCAAACATTGTGGCCCCCGTTTCTTGTTGGCCACGTTTCGCACAAAGGATTTGCGCCGCCGCTAAGTACGGCAAGTACATTTGAAGCGTATACAAGTAAAAGCTGCGGCGAATTCGATCTATACTTGAGTCAAATTCGATTAAAATTTGAAACAACTCGGATTGATTCAAATTTTACCTGTTAACGTGCGGGGGCCCGTCAATCCTGCGGCCGCGGCGGCAAAACCCTGCCGCGTTAACCAGGCCGGGCCGCCGCAACAGCCACGAAGGGGGGTATCCGGCAACCCGGCTACCGCTATCAAGCTTCAAGAAAACCGGAAATCGGGGGCCTGGAGCTTTACCGCGCGGTAACGCTGTCTTCGTTCCCCCGAAAAATCGGGTCATGAAGGGCGGCTTTTACGGGGCGGAAAGCCACGCAGGCGGCGAGTGAGGCAGGCGGGTTGCGCTTTACCTTGCAGTAACTGCGTCTTCGAGCGTCTCGGCGAGCTGTTCGTGCACGAACTCCAGCGCAAAGCCTTCTTCGAGGTTGCGCACGACCCGGGACTGGACCTTGCCAAGCGACACCAGGGATTTCAGCGGCGGCCGGTTTTCCGCGGCGATGGCGGCGCCTGACAGCGACATGTCGATGATCCGGCAGGTCATCTTGGTGCCGTCCTCGAGCGTCAGCAGCGCGATCGGGTTGCGCGGGATGATACGGTCGTGGCGGCGGTCTTCCGGCAGATTGAGGATGTCGCGATTGGCGAGCCAGGTCAGCTGGGCGGCGAGCTTGTCGCGCTTGCGCGCGGTCGCGCCCACGGTCATGGCGAAACCGTTGTCGATGATGCGGGTGATCTTGCCCTCAACCCGGCCGATATGGTCGAGATAGGCGATCACGCGGTCGCCGACATTGCCGATGCCGGGCGCCAGCAGGGCCAATCCGCCCGGGGACATATTGATGATCTGGCATGGAAATTCGCGCCGGTCCGGCAGCATGTAGCGGCCCAGCAGATGGACCTTCACCCGCTGAAAGCGCCGCCGCTCTTCGGTCACCGGAAGAATTGATTTCTTGTGCGCCAACGCCATCTTCGCTACCCGACAACCGGCTTCTCGGTGTCGCCCGACCCTACGGCCAGCAGGGTTAATGAGGGGTTATCGGGGGTTGCACGAAGCCGAGATTACGCTGCCTTTGGCGTCGGCGCCGGGATCCGATTGAAGCCCCCAGAGAATGAGGGGGGTACGCCGAAATCACGGCGGCGCCGAAATCGAATGCGGCGGCGGCGCTGCCGGCCCATTTGGCGCAGGCGCCTGCGATCACCGGGCCGAGCATCATGGCGGCATAAAAGACGGTGTAGAAGATACCCATGCCGATCGCTCGGGTCGCTGGCGCCAGCACCCGGGCAGGCAGACTCATGATCGGGCCTACGGGGAGGCCGCTGACCAATCCGAGCGCGACGACGATAGCAATCACGGCGCTGGAGCGCGGCAGCGCGATCAAGAGAGCCGCGAATACGATGCAGCCCGCTACCAGAATCAACACTGGTCGCCCAATGCGATCGGCCAGAAAGCCGCCGAAGGGAACGGAGGCCACCGATACCCATAGCACGATGCTGAGGATCGACCCTGCTGACGCGACCGACCAGCCGCGTTCGACAAACATCGAGGGCCCGAAGCTAATGATCATCGCGAAGCCGACATTGAAAAGGCCCCAGATCAGACCCGCCGCGCAGACCGCGATGGCGGAGTGGCGATCGAGACGCAGACTCGTGGCCGGCACGGCCGCAGCTTCCGCCGGTGCCCTGTAGGCGGTCGCGAGCAGCACGATGCCGCATCCGATCACCGCGGCGACACCAAAATGGACTGCGCCAACGCCATAGGCCGTGCCGATCAACGGCAACGCCAGCAGCGAGACGGCGCATCCAGCCGGCCACGAATTGACGAAGATCGCCATAGCGGTAGCAATCTCCTTGCCTGCGAACCAGTCCGTCAGCATCTTGGTCATTTGAACGCTAATGACCACCGCGCCAGCGCCGGCGACAAGCCGGCCGGCAATCTGGATGCTCCAGGAGGCGCCGAACGCCATCGTCAT
>WNFW01002618.1_pt1 | contig 12331 bp, 8 predicted proteins | sample 5400131 | NCBI WGS metagenome assembly WNFW01 (sample SAMN13153362, study PRJNA577476) | soil metagenome | isolation source: 20 cm soil or saprolite under grassland replicate 1 | place: USA:California | collected 2016-06-15 | reverse complement strand
GATCGAGTTCGCGTTCGTGTTTGCCATGTGGGCGGTGATGATGATCGGCATGATGACGCCGTCGGCTACGCCCATGATCCTGCTCTATGCACGTGTCGGCGGACAGGCGGCGAACACAAGCAAGGCGCTTGCCGCCACCTGGTGGTTCGCAGCGGGCTATCTTTTCGTTTGGATTGCCTTCGCCTTCGCCGCAACGTTCGCGCAATGGGTGTTGGAACGGCAGAGCTTGCTCACACCCACTATGGCAGGTGCGGGCGGGGTGTTCGGCGGGCTCATTATGATCGCAGCGGGCGTCTATCAGTGGGCGCCGCTCAAGGACGCCTGCCTTCGGCAATGCCAGGCGCCGTGGGTCTTCATTCAGCAGCATGGCGGCTTTCGCAGCGATAGGCTGGGCTCTCTCGTACTGGGTGCCCGCCACGGCATGTATTGCGTTGGCTGCTGCTGGGCACTGATGGCGTTGTTGTTTGTAGGCGGAGTGATGAATGTGCTGTGGATCGCCGCGATTACGATCTTTGTGCTGGCTGAGAAGATTATGCCTGTCGGTCGTGCGATCTCGCGCATTGCAGGCTTGGCATTTATCGCATGGGGTGTTTGGCTACTGACAAGCGCATTGTTATGACTGCGAACGAGGTCGCCTTGGGGTCCCAAACGGACGTTGGTCCTCCCATTGAAGTAGGTCTGCTTGGCCTTTGTATAAGGACAATGGTTCGCTGTTTTGTGACAGGCTCGCTGGTCTTCGGCTAACCAGCAGTGGCGGTCCGCCGTGCTTCGCTGCCACGGCGGTCAAGCGGATCAGCGCGCAAATTGTCGAAGAATTTGTCGACCTCGCGTGACAGAACTTCCGCCGTAGAAGTCAGCTCAGTAGACGCCGAGAGCACTGATGTCGCGGCCTTGCTGGTCTCGCCGATAGCGTTGCTGAGCGAACCAATATTGGTAACCAAAGTCTCATTGCCCTGAGCAGCCAATTGCGCATTAGCGGAGATCTCGCGGGTCGCGGCATCTTGTTGCCCGACGGCTCCGGCGATGTTCGACGTGACCTCATTGATGTCACGCACGGCGTTACCAATTTCGCGTACGGCATCGACTGCATTCCGCGTCGATGCCTGGATCTGGTTGACATTCTGACCTATCTCAGAGGTCGCCTTGGCGGTCTGCTCGGCCAGAGCCTTGACCTCGTGAGCAACCACCGCGAAGCCGCGACCGGCGTCGCCGGCGCGAGCGGCTTCGATCGTCGCATTCAGCGCCAGAAGATTGGTTTGCTCGGCGATCGTCTGGATCAGATTGAGCACGCCGTCGATGCGCTGGGTCGCTGCCGCGAGACTCTCAATTTCGGCGATCGACCTTTCGGTGCGAAGGCCGGCCTGTTCGACGACGCCTGCCGATTGACGGACCTGTCGGCCGATCTCCTCGACCGAAGTCGATAGTTCTTCGGCGGCACTGGCGACGGCGTAAACATTGCTGGAGGCCTGTTCGGTAGCGCCGGCAGCGGCGACGGCGCGTCCATTTGCATCCGATGCTGCTTTGGTGATCGACTCCGCGGTATCGCGCATCGCCGACGCGTTATCGTTGACCGCGCGCAGCACACCTCCGATCGCGCCTCGGAACGCTTCTACCGAGGTTTCAAGGTGCTGGGCCCGTTCTTCGCGCGCCTTGGATTCCCGCAAGACCTGCGCATTGAGGTTGCGGTTACGGTCCATCGCCTCCTGAAAGACCTGGATCGCGCATGCCAGCGCACCAATCTCGTCGGCCCGATTGGTATGCGGAACCTTGACGCTTTCGGCGCCTTCGGCGACACGCTTGATGGTTGCGGTAATCGCCGACAGTGGCCGCGCCACCGAGCGGGAGATGATCAAGACGCCGACGCAGACCAGGACGAGCGCCAGGCCGCCGAGACCAGTCAGGACAAATGCCATTGAGCGGTTGGCCTCGGTTTGCCGGGCGATCTCCTTGCTGCGTTCGGCATAGACCTTGGAAAGCGCTTCAAGATCCTTGTTGAGGGCGGAACGCACGCTGCGATTGGCATCGTTGTCGCCCCACTCGCGGCCTGCGGCGCCGCTAATCTCTATTCCGCGGCGAACCAACTCCTTGCGGAAGTCGACGAATTGTTCGATGCGTTTCTTGAAAACGGCGAACTGCTGGGCGTCATCTGCCCGGACGATGGATTCCCAGTCCTTAACTACGGCAAGGATTTGGTCGTTGAACTTGACAAGCCCATCGCCATACTTCTTCACGACGGCGGGTTCCGTCGACATATAGATGCCCCGGGATTCCATCACGACGGCATAGACCAGCGAATTGACACGCTCGACATTGAGTGCGGAGCGGCTCGCAGTCTCGATGGCTTCCGTAAGTTCCGCGTTCCGACGGGTGTTGTAGTCGGAGAGTATGGTGATCGCCGCAGTCAGAACAGCGAACAGGGCGAAGATCGCGTACAGCTTGGCTGCCAGCGAAAGCCGGGACCCAACAGCGTTGCCGGAAGAGGGTTTGTCGAAATTCGCTTTTTCAGGCATGAACAGCGCCTCCTAGGAGGCCGGTCACTACCGTCGGCCGCCAAAAAATTATGCAGAATGTTCATGTAAAAATCATTAATCGTTCACCTCATTTGGAACCTGATGCGAGATCTGCGCGGTCCTGGCGCGCTCTTGGGAATAACAGCGGGTGGCAACATTGTGCCAAGAATTGATGAATAACATCAAATGTTTACGGGATTATTCCGCACCCACCGTCTGGGCTGCGTAGAAGCTCTTCAGCTGATAGTCTTTGCGGGAGCCACAGCGCATAAGGCGCTGCCGGTCGGGAGCAGCCATGGTCTACCGCCACACCATCGATGCCACCAGCTATGTCTTCGAAAATTTGCGCGATCTCTTGGCCAAGGCCACGCCGCCGCGGTCCGGCGACCGCCTGGCGGGGATCGCAGCCGACAGCGCGGAGCAGATGATCGCGGCGCGGATCGTGCTGGCCGACATTCCCTTGAAACAATTCCTGCATGAAACCGTCATTCCCTACGAGGACGACGAAATCACGCGTTTGATCATCGACACCCATGACGCATCAGCCTTTGCGGGCATCTCTTCGCTGACCGTCGGGTCGTTCCGCGATTGGCTGCTCTCCGACGCGGCGAGCGGTGAAGTTCTCAAGAAACTATCGCGCGGGATCACCGCGGAAATGGCCGCGGCCGTATCAAAGCTGATGCGCAACCAGGATCTCATCCTGGTGGCGAAAAAATGCGAGGTGACATCAGCCTTTCGCAACACGATTGGCCTGCGCGGGCGAATGAGCGTGCGGCTGCAACCCAATCATCCCTTCGATGACGCCAAGGGCATCACCGCTTCGATCCTCGACGGCATCGTGTTGGGATCCGGTGACGCCTGCATCGGCATCAATCCGGCAAGCGACGATCCGGCGGTGATCGGCGGGTTGCTGCGGCTGCTCGATGACATCATTGCGCGGCTGCAGATTCCGACCCAGGCTTGCGTTCTGGCCCATGTGACGACCACGCTCGGATTGATTGATCAGGGCTTGCCGGTCGATCTGGTGTTTCAGTCGATTGCGGGAACGCAGGCCGCCAACCGGAGTTTTGGGGTCGATCTCGCAACCCTGAGGCAAGCCCACCAGGCGGGACTCTCGCTTCGGCGCGGTAGCGTCGGCAGCAATGTGATGTATTTCGAGACCGGGCAGGGCTCGGCGCTTTCGGCCGACGCCCATCACGGCGTCGACCAGCAAACCTGCGAAGCGCGCGCCTACGCGGTCGCGCGCGCTTTCGATCCCTTGCTGGTCAATAGCGTGGTCGGCTTCATCGGCCCGGAATATCTCTATGACGGCAAGGAGATCATCCGTGCCGGGCTCGAGGACCATTTCTGCGGCAAGCTGCTCGGCCTGCCGCTCGGCGTGGACGTCTGTTACACCAACCACGCCGAGGCCGACCAGGACGATATGGACAATCTGCTGACGCTGCTCGCCGCGGCCGGCGTGACCTTCATCATGGGGGTGCCCGGAGCGGATGACGTCATGCTGAACTATCAATCCACCTCGTTCCACGACGCGCTCTATATCCGCGATCTGTTCGGGCTGAAGCGCGCCCCGGAGTTCGACGATTGGCTGTTTCGCGTAGGGCTCGCCGATGCCGAGTTTCGCCTTGGCGGCAACACGGGACGGCTGCCCGATTTTGCGTCGCGACTGCTTGCCTGAGCCACCAAAAATCGCAGCCCGGGCGCAACCATCCGGCTGCCCCCGCGTTGGAACGGCTGCCATAATCCTGAGGAATTTGTAGCCCAGCCTCGAAGAGCGTGCTTAAATCGCTCAGGTTCGCGTAGAGGAAGTTCGATGAGAGCTGAACGCATCGAAACAGTGCGGCGCATCCTGTGCGTTTTTCCGCGCTATACGTCTTCTTTCGGCACGTTCGAATACTCGTATCCCTTGACCGACGGTGTCCGGGCCTTCATGCCGCCGCAGGGCCTGCTGCTGATCGCGGCCTATCTGCCGTCGGACTGGCCGGTCCGTTTCGTCGACGAAAACCTCCGTGCGGCCACGAAGGAAGACTTCGAATGGGCGGACGCGGTATTCGTCAGTGGTATGCACATCCAGCGTCAGCAGATGAACGATATCTGCCGCCGGGCGCATGCGTTCGATCTCGCCGTCGCGATTGGCGGCCCCTCGGTCAGCGCCTGCCCGGATTACTATCCTTCGTTCGACTATCTCCATGTCGGCGAGCTGGGTGATGCGACCGACGACCTGATCGCGCGGCTGGCGCGCGATCTCTCGCGGCCTCCGCAACAGGTGGTGCTGAAGACCAACGACCGCGTGGCCATGACCGATTTTCCAATTCCGGCCTATGAGCTCGCCGAGGTCAAACGGTACTTTCTCGGCAGCATCCAGTATTCCAGCGGTTGCCCCTATCAGTGCGAATTCTGCGATATCCCCGCACTCTATGGCCGCAATCCGCGGCTCAAGACGCCGCAGCAGATCATCGCCGAGCTCGACAGGCTACGCGAATGCGGCGTGACCGACACCATCTATTTCGTCGACGACAATTTCATCGGCAACCGGAAGGCGGCGGTCGACCTGCTGCCGCATCTGATCGAGTGGCAGAAAAGAACCGGCTACGTGGTTCGCCTGGCCTGCGAGGCGACGCTCAATATCGCCAAACGCCCCGAAATTCTCGAGAAAATGCGCGAGGCATTCTTTGTCACGATATTCTGCGGTATCGAGACGCCCGATCCCGACGCGCTGAAGGCGATGCACAAGGACCACAATATGATGGTCCCCATTCTCGAGGGCGTTCGTACCATCAACTCGTACGGCATGGAGGTCGTCTCCGGCATCATCATGGGGCTCGATACCGACAAACCCGAAACAGCCGACGCGCTACTCACCTTCATCGAGCAGTCGCGGATTCCGCTGCTGACGATCAATCTCCTGCAGGCGCTTCCAAAGACACCGCTATGGGATCGGCTGGAGCGTGAAAATCGTCTGATCCACGACGAAGGCCGGGATTCGAACGTCGATTTCCTGCTGCCATACGATCAAGTTCTCGCTTCCTGGCGCAGATGCATGGAGATCGCTTATCAACCCGAGAAAGTCTACGCGCGTTACCAGTATCAGTGCGATTTCACCTATGCCAACCAGTTGAAGATGCCGGTGAGCGCCGAACAGAAAAGCTGGGCCAATATCAAGCGCGGACTGATCATGCTGCACAAGATTTTCTGGAAGGTCGGCGTACTCAGCGACTACCGCAAGGTGTTCTGGAAGTTCGCGCTGGGGCGTTTGCGGCGTGGCGACCTGGAAGGCCTGATCGGCTCGGCCATGATCGCCCATCACCTGATCATGTTCGCACGCGCGGCGTCGGTGGGGCAGCAGAACGCGTCGAACTATTCACTCCGGCTGCGCGAGGCATCCGTTCCTGCCGAGTAGCAACGAATGAAACCGCCGGCGCCGTCGTCCCATTCGATGCTCGATCTGCGGGACTTCACGCCGGCGCGCGTCGGGCTTGGCCGGACGGGCGCCAGCATGCCGACCAAAGCGTTGCTCGAATTTACGCTGGACCACGCGCGCGCCCGCGACGCCGTTCATGCCGCCTTCGACGTTCCCGCCATGATCTCAGGCCTTGGCGACCTTGGTCTCGAGGCATTCGATGTCGCCAGCCGTGTGCGCAACCGGAAGGATTATCTCAGGCGGCCCGACCTCGGACGTACGCTCGATCCGGATTCGGCGCAGCGGCTGGCGAGCCGTGCCGGCAGCCCTTGTCAGCTTGCGATCGTCCTCGGCGACGGCCTGTCGCCGACGGCAGTCCATGCCCACGCGATCGAACTCCTCCGAAGCCTGATTGGCCGACTGGCTGCCGAGCGAATCGAAATCGGCCATGCGGTGGTTGCATCGGGTGCGCGGGTCGCTTTGGGCGATGAGATCGGCGCGATTCTTGGTGCACGCATGATTGTCATGCTGATCGGCGAGCGGCCGGGTCTCTCGGCCCCGGATAGTCTAGGCGCCTACCTGACCTTCGCGCCGAGAGTTGGCCTCACCGACGCCGAGCGCAATTGTGTCTCCAACATCCACGGCTCGGGGCTTGGCTACGATGAAGCCGCCTTCAAGATTGCGTGGCTGATTCGCGAGGGTCTGGCCCGGGAAGTCACGGGTGTTGCACTAAAGGATGAGAGCGGCGGGCGAATGTCCCAGCGCGTCATGATCCATTCGAGCCGGCATGACAAATCCGAAATTTGAGGCCCATTATCGCCGCATACGCGGTGATTCTGCGCGGCCTCTCGCGCTTGCGAAACGCGGTAGAGACCTGCTAAACCTCCCCGCGACAAATTTTCCGCATGTTTTCAAGGGCTAGCGCCAAGCATACATAGCCGATCGAGGCCGCATTCGCGCCCGGGAACTTAAGCTATACAGATTGAGCTGACGTGAGAATTGGATAGGGCATGCTCGAAAAGCACAGCGACAGTGAGGTCCATGTCGAGAAGATCGAGCAGCGGCCGATGGCCAGCATCGCCTTCGGGCTGGAGCGACTGGGGCTGATTGCGGTTCAGGCGCCGATCTTGTCCTGCATCGTTCTTGTCGCGCTGATCATCGGCGCGATCTTCGGTATCGACCGCATCAAAATCGACGATTCGCTTAGCCAGTTGTTCCGGTCCAACTCCAGGGAATATCGGCAATACGAAGCGGTCACCAAGCGCTTCCCGGCGACGGAATTCGACGTGCTGGTGGTCGTCGAAGGCAAGACGCTGCTGGCGCGCGACAATCTCGAAAAGGTGCGCGATCTCGTCACCGACCTGCAGCTCGTAGAAGGCACCCGCGGCCTGATTTCACTGTTCTCGGCGCGCCAGGCGCCGGCGCGGGGCAAGCTGCCGGCGGCGCTGTTCCCGTCGGAACTGCCGGAGGGCGCCGACTACGACAAGTTCATCGAGACCGTCAAAACCAACGAGATCATCCGCGGCAAGCTGCTGTCCGAAGACGGCACGCTGGCACTGATCGTGCTGTCGCTCGAGCCCGAGGTCGTCGCCAGCAACAAGCTCAGCAAGGTGGTCGGCGATATTCGCAAGCTGATGGCGGAAGACCTTGCGGACAGCGGGTTGAAGGCGGAACTATCCGGCGTTCCGGTCATGCAGCTCGAAATCCGCAACGCGGTCGAGCGCGATGGGCTGACTTACAACATCCTCGGCATTCTGGCCGGCTGCATCATCGCGATCATCTTCTTCCGCAAGATATCGTTCATGATCGTCGCCGCCTTCCCTCCGATGATCGCGATCTTGCTGGCGCTTGGCGGCCTTGGATGGGCCAATTTCAATCTCAACATGTTCTTGAACGTGATGACGCCGCTGATCATGGTGATCAGCTTTTCGGACTCGATGCAGCTGACGTTTGCGGCGCGCGACCGTCTGATTGCGGGCCAGGACAAGTACACCGCGTTCAGGAACGCCGTGCTGGTGGTCGGGCCGGCCTGCGTGCTCACCCATGGCACCGCCGGCATATCGTTTATTGCCCTGCAATTTTCCGATTCCGACCTGATCCGCAAATTCGGCGAGGCGGGACTTGCCGCCACCATCATCGCGCTGATCGCGGTGCTCTCGCTGGTGCCGGTGTTCGGGGTGCTATTTGTACGCAACGAAAGAGTTTTCGCGGTCAAGTTCCAGGGCGCCGATGCCGGCGTTCAGATGCTGCGCAATTTTTGTTATTGGATCGCGGTGCGCATGGTCAGTCGCCCCGGTGTGTTCAGCCTGATTGCGGTGTTGTTTGTCGGCGGTCTCGGCATTGTCTACGCCAACCTGGAGCCGCGTTACCGGCTTGCCGATCAGGTGCCGGACAAGCAGCAGGCGGTGGAGGCCAGCGGGCGTCTGGACGCCAAGCTGACCGGGGCCAATCCGATCGACGTCCTGATCGAATTCCCCAAGGGCGCGTCGCTCTACGCGCCGGAGACTTTGCAGACCATCGCCGACGTTCATTCCACCGTCGAGAAAACGGCCGGCGTCGGCAACGTCTGGTCGCTCGAAACACTGCGCCGCTGGCTCGCGGAGAAAGCCGGCAGTACTGACGTCGCGACGTTGAAGGAGTACGTCAACGTGATTCCCGAGCATCTGGTTCGGCGCTTTATCTCAGCCGATCAGGACGCGGTCGTGGTGTCGGGCAGGGTGCCGGATCTTGATTCGAGCCAGATCCTGCCGGTAGTCGAGAAACTCGACGCGGCCTTGGACGATGTCCGCAAAAAGCATCCAGGTTACGAGATTGCGGTCACCGGTCTTTCCGCGATTGCCGCGCGCAACAGCGCCAACATGATCCAGAAGCTCAATCGCGGACTGACCATCGAGTTCGCGCTGGTCGCGATCTTCATCGGGCTGGCGTTCCGCTCGGTGGTGGTGATGTTCTCGTGCATCCTGCCGGGCATTTTCCCGGTGGTATTGTCGGGCACGGTGCTGTGGTTGCTTGGGGAGGGACTGCAGTTCGCAAGCGTCGTCGCACTCACCGTGTCCTTTGGTTTGGGACTGAGCGCAACGATTCACTTCCTCAATCGGCTGAGGCTCGAGTCGAGGCCCGGCGTCACTTCGGAATTGGCGGTGGAGCGCGCAACAGTGCTGGTGGGCCCGGCGCTGATCCTGACCACGGTGGTGCTGGCTTGCGGTCTGGTGGTGACGGTGTTTTCCGACCTTCCGTCGCTGCGCCTGTTCGGCTGGCTCAGCGCATTCTCAATGGTGGCGGCGCTGGTCGCGGACCTTTTCATCCTGCGGCCGACGGCGATGTTCCTGATCAACCTGTCGCAGCGGATTCGCGGAACGGCCGGTCACGCCAAGCCGGCGGAGTAAACCGGAACGGGCAGAAGGTGCGGCGTTAGCTCTTCACCATCGTAATGGTCACGCCTCTGATCTCGCCTTTGGAGCTGATCTGTACGGTCTGTTTGTTGCCGTTGGTGCGCAGCGTGAGGTTTGCGGCAAAACCGGAAGCCTCGACGAACACGTCGATCCTGCCACCCCCTGCGGTGCCCTGGAGATTGCCGAAAATATTCCGGCTCGCTTCGCTCCAGTTGCCGGAAATGCGGTCACCCTGGCTCGTGACATCGCTGCTCAAGTCGAATCTGTAGCTATCGCTGGCGCAATGGAGATTTTGCTTCAGGCCCAGTCCATTGCCGTTGACCTTGTAGTCGGCCTTGCACCGGATGCGCTCGGTCGTTCCGTCGGAAAGCGCGACGGTTCCGTTGCCAGACCATGTTCCGTCAAAACCGGCAAACGGGCCAGACTGGGCGTAGCCCGCCGACACCGACAACATGAGGGCGGCGCCGACGCCTGCGGCCTTGATTGCCTGCCCAAGAAATCTGGAACTAAGCTTCATGTGATTTTCCCATTCAAATGGACGTTCTCAGCCCCAGAGATGTCTCGCCGCATCAAAGATGTAGTGTCGCTGCAATGTGTCAGGTTCAACTGGCAAGACTGGCCGGCCTGCAATTGCGCTAACCGTCTCGCCGTCGGACATCTGCAAAATACACAAACCAATCGGCGTAAGCGAACGCCATTTTTCGGTCAGTGGAAGCCTCAGATTGTCGCCAAATTTGGTTCGGGCATGTTGCCAATTTGCAACAAGGACGCTCGTGAAATAGGGATGGGATATCAAAGAGTTATTTTATGTTCCCGAACTGATTTCGTAACCACCTAATGTTCGCGACTAGGCCGCCGCAAATTTGACCGCATTTACCAGCCCCTTTGCTTCGTTCGCAGCCGCAGTTCGCGGCGTTTGTAATCTGAATAGTCTGTCCCGGTCACGCCATGTGCTATTCGGGTTGGATTCTTGCCATCAAATGAAGGAACACGATGCGTAAATTTTTCCTGGCACTTACCCTGTTGTCGTTATCGATGTCCACCGGGGCCATCGCCCAGCAGCAACAGCGTAGCGGCACACCGGAAGAGCAGAAGGCCTGCACACGCGATGTCCAGCGCTACTGCCGACTTGTGATGGATCAGGGCGACTTCACTATCCTGGCTTGCCTGCAGCAACATCGTCCCAAATTGACCAAGGCCTGCGATCTGGTGCTGAGAACCCACGGACAGTAGAACCTCACGCGCATCCAATAATCGCCACTGCGGCGTGTTATTCGCTTAATTGGACCGCAGTCGGCGTTTGCGAGCAATCGCAGATAGCATTGGTTTTGGTAGCGTATTCCCCTATATGGGGTTTTGCGGCCTATCGGCATGCGCGGAATCCAGGGCGAGCGAATTCCCCGTACCCAGACCAATGTAGCCAGTTCTTGATGACCACCGCGAGCGAACTGCGATCCGGCAAGACACACCGCGACGAGAATTTTCCGGTCGCGTCCTGGATCATTCATCCGCGTCACCGGGCGCTGATCCTGGCGTTCTACAATTTCGTCAGAACCGCCGACGATATCGCCGATCATGCAACGCTCGGCGAGCGCCAAAAGCTCGACTATCTCGATCTGCTCGAAGCCGAACTGCTGGGCCGGGGCGACAGCCAGCCCGAGGCCGTCAATCTGCGCCGCGCGCTGGCGCAGCGTTCGATGCCGCCGCGCCACGCGCTCGATGTTCTGACCGCGTTCCGGATGGATGTCACCAAGCTTCGTTATGAAAACTGGGACGAAGTGATCCATTATTGCCGCTATTCGGCCATGCCGGTCGGCCGGTTCATGCTCGACGTCCACGGCGAGAGTACGTCGACCTGGGCGGCCTCGGATGCGCTATGCGCCGGTCTGCAAATCAACAACCACCTTCAGGACTGCGGCAAAGACTATAGAGCTCTCAATCGCGTCTATCTTCCACTTGACGCCCTGACCGCTGCGGGGGCTTCCGTCGAGGCGCTTGCCGAGGGGCGGGCATCGGCGGCCCTGCTGCAATGCCTGCATTCGCTCGCGGCGCGGACCGAGGGTCTACTCAATGAAGGCAGATCGCTCAGCGCCGAGGTGAAAGATTTTCGGCTCGGGCTCGAGATTTCGGTGATCCAGACTTTCGCCGACAAGATCGTTCATCTTCTGAAAATACGCGATCCCCTCAGCGAGACCGTGCATCTGCGCCCGATTGAACTGCTGGCCTACAGCGTCGCCGGGGTGGCGAGCGAGATCACCCGCCGGGCGGTGGGACGGCGGCCTGTGTCCAAGCCGGCGGCCGGCGCATGACGCTTGAGGCGGCGGCAGCCAACGCGAATTACGGGACATCGGCTTCTGGCAGTTCGTTCTACGCGGCGATGCGCATTCTGCCGCGCGAGCAGCGCGAGGCGATGTTTCAGATCTACAGCTTTTGCCGGCAGGTCGACGACATCGCCGATTCCGATGGTCCGCGGACCGAACGGTTGGCGGCGCTTCAACAATGGCGTGACGATATCGACGCGCTGTACCAGGACCGTCCGCCGCCGCGCCTGCAAGATTACGTCCCGTCGGTTCGAAGATTCGACCTGCAGCGCGAGGACTTTCTGGCCATCGTCGATGGCATGGAGATGGATGTGCCGCAGGATATCAGGGCGCCCGATCTTGCGACGCTCGACCTGTATTGCGACCGCGTCGCGAGCGCTGTCGGACGCTTGTCGGTGCGGGTGTTCGGTCTGGCGCGGGACGACGGCATCCTGCTCGCTCACCACCTTGGTCGTGCGCTGCAATTGACGAATATCCTGCGCGATGTCGATGAAGATGCGGCCATCGGCCGGCTGTACCTGCCGCGCGAAGCGCTGCTGCACACCGGGATCACCGATTTCGATCCCCTGAAGGTCATCGCCGATCCGGCGTTGCCGAAAGCATGCGCGCCGCTGGTCGAGCGTGCGCGGACGCATTTTCAGAAAGCCGACGAGGTGATGGATCGCAATCCGCGGCGGGTGGTGCGCGCACCCAGGATCATGTCGAAAT
>WNFW01006824.1_pt1 | contig 12332 bp, 10 predicted proteins | sample 5400131 | NCBI WGS metagenome assembly WNFW01 (sample SAMN13153362, study PRJNA577476) | soil metagenome | isolation source: 20 cm soil or saprolite under grassland replicate 1 | place: USA:California | collected 2016-06-15 | reverse complement strand
CACCAGCGCGGCCCTGTACATGAGAGCGCCTACCCGCTAAGTTCCAAGGCTACAGCGATTTAAGAACCAGTGACGGACGCCGGCAAATGGGCCGGTGCGAGAGCAAATCCAATGGCATTCGAGAAAACACCCACCGTAGAGAAGTACCGCACCCACGAAACGGATAGCGGGTCGACCGAAGTTCAGGTCGCGCTTCTCACCGAAAGAATCAACTATCTGACCGACCACTTCCGCACCCACGCGAAGGATCACCACAGCCGTCGCGGGCTGCTCAAGATGGTCGGCCGACGCCGGCGTCTTCTCGACTACCTCAGGCGAACAGATCTCGAAGGATATCGAAAGATCATCGCCGACCTTGGGCTCCGGTACTAATCTGGCTCTTTGATCTGACCGCGCGGCGCACAATGCAGTCCGCGCGGTTTGTGCAACTCAGAGACAACCAAACAACATATGCAACGCATCGAAAGAACTTTCGCCGGTAGACGCCTCGTCATCGAGACAGGTCGCATGGCGAAACAGGCGGCCGGGTCCGCGCTCGTTCAGTTCGGCGAGACAATGGTTCTCGCGGCAGTAACTGTCAGTGACACCGAAAGCCCCCTCCCGTTTTTCCCGCTCCTCGTCGAGTACAAGGACAAGGCCTACGCCGCCGGAAAAATTCCCGGCGGATTCATCAAGAGAGAAGGCCGTCCCTCCGACCCCGAAATCCTCAAGGCCCGAATCATCGACAGGTCGATTCGCCCGCTATTCCCGGAAGGATTCAAGAACGAAGTCCAGGTCTTCATTTACGTAATCTCCGCTGACCAGGAGAACGACGCCGACGTCATGGCGCTCGTCGCCGCTTCGTTCGCGCTCAACGCATCGAAGATTCCCTTCCTGGGTCCAATCGCCGGCGTGCGCGTCGGCAGGGTCCAGGAGAAGTGGATCCTGAATCCAACCTTCCAGCAGCTCCCCTACAGCGACATGGACATCGTCGTCGCTGCCTCGAAAGACTCGATCATGATGGTCGAAGGTGGCGCGCTCGAAGTGACGGAAGCGGACGCCGTCGAGGCGCTGACTGTAGCGCACCGCGGTATTCAGGAGCTGATCGGAATCCAGGAAGAGCTCCTCAACCAGGGCCGCGCCGACAAGATGCCCTGGAAGAAGGCCGAGCTCGGTCCCGAGCTCAAGAACCGCGTCGACGAGCTCGCGAAGGGCAAAATCGCCGAAGCGATCAATCATCATGAGAAGCAAACTCGAATCAGCGCGATCGAAATCGTGAAGAAGGAAGCGGCGGAAAAACTCGTCGCTGAATTCCCGGATAACGCCAAGGACATTCACAACCTCGTCGGCGATGTCGAGTACCACGCGCTTCGCTCGCAGGTTCTGGACAGCGGCAAGCGTGTCGACGGCCGCGGCACGAAAGAAGTCCGACCCATCACCATCGACACGCAAGTGCTGCCGCGGGCTCACGGCTCCGCGCTTTTCACTCGCGGGCAGACTCAGGCGCTCGTAGCGATCACGCTTGGAACCGCGAATGATGTCCAGCGTCTCGACAGCATCGACGACGTCGGCGAGACGACGAAGTCGTTCATGCTCCACTACAACTTCCCGCCATTCTCGACGGGTGAAGTGAGACCGATGCGCGGCACGAGCCGTCGCGAGATCGGTCACGGCAATCTTGCCGAGCGCGCGCTGCAGGGCGTGCTGCCGGCCTTCGAGGAATTCCCCTATACGATTCGCATCGTATCCGACATCCTCGAGTCGAACGGATCGTCGTCGATGGCCTCGGTTTGTGGCGGCTCGCTCGCGCTCTTTGACGCCGGCGTTCCGCTCCGCTCCGCCGTCGCCGGCGTCGCAATGGGATTGATCAAGGAAGGCGACAGATACTCGATCCTCACGGACATCCTCGGCACCGAGGACCACCTCGGCGACATGGATTTCAAGGTCGCGGGAACCGAAGCGGGGATCACTTCGATCCAGATGGACATCAAGGTCGAAGGTCTCGATCTCAAGATCGTGAAGGAAGCGCTCGCACAGGCTCGTGAGGGCAGACTCCACATTCTAAGCGAGATGAGCAAGGCGCTCGCTGCTCCACGCGCGGATCTGTCGCCTTACGCCCCGCGCATCGTGACGATGAACATCAACCCCGAGAAGATCGGCGATCTCATCGGACCCAAGGGAAAGACAATCCGCGGGATCCAGGAAGAGACTGGCGCCGAGATCACGGTCGACGACACCGGGCTGGTCACGATCGCGGCCGTTGGCGGCGAGGCGATGGAGAGAGCACGTCAGATGATCCAGGCTCTCACCGCCGAGCCGGTAATCGGCGAGACCTACGAGGGAACGGTCAAGAGCACGACCGCCTTCGGCGCTTTCGTCGAGATCATGCCTGGAACCGAAGGGCTCGTTCACATCTCGGAGCTCAAGCACGGTCGCACCGAGAAGACCGAAGACGTCGTCAAGAAGGGCGACCGCGTCAGGGTCAAGCTTCTCGATCGCGATGAGCGCGGACGACTTCGTCTCTCGATGAAAGCATTGGTTGCGAAGCCGGAAGGTGAAGCGGGAAGCGGGAGGCGGGAAGAGGGAAGCGGAGACGCTCCCGCACTCGCAGCGGTTGGCGCTGAAAGCGAGAGCGAAGCCGGTCAGGAAGGCGAAGGTCGCTCCGAACGTGGCGAGCGCGGTGATCGGCCGCGCCGCTCTCGCGGCGGGCGCGGTGGGAGAGATGGAGGACGTTCGCGCGAGTGACCCTCGCCGCGCAGGCCGCCGAGTCTGAGCTGCGCCGTACCGTCCTCCCCAACGGACTGACCGTACTCTCGGAGCACATGCCCGGAGTACGGTCGGTCGCTTTGGGGGCGTGGGTTCGCGCGGCTTCACTTCACGAGAGCGCCGAGAAGATGGGCGTCTCGCACATGCTCGAGCACATGGTTTTCAAGGGCAAAGATGGGCGTCTCGCACATGCTCGAGCACATGGTTTTCAACGGCACCGCGACGCGCAGCGCCAAGGAGCTCGCCCTCGCGCTCGAGACGCTTGGAGGCTCGCTCGATGCGTACACGGCGCGTGAGCACACGGCCTATCAGGCGAAGGTTCTCGACGAGCATCTGCCGCAGGCGGCCGACGTCCTCGCCGACCTGATCTTCAGGCCGATCCTGCGCGCGTCGGACCTCGCCCTCGAGCGCAAAGTCGTTCTCGAGGAGATCAGTACCGTGGACGACACCCCCGACGATCTCGTCTTCGAGCTCCACAACGCTCAACTGTGGGGCAGCCACCCGTACGGTTACTCGATCCTCGGCACTCGCGAAACGGTGGCCGCGCTCGATCGCGCCGATCTGCGCGCCCTCCATTCACGCGCCTACCATCCCGAGCAAATCGTCGTGGCCGCGGCAGGAAATGTCGAGCACGACACTCTGCTCGACACTCTCGAATCGACTGGATGGAGCGAGATTCCGCGCGGCGGTTTGCCAGTGCTCACCTCTCCGGCTCCAATCGTGCAGCCTCCTCGCGCCGTGCACTTCGAGCGTGATACGGCCCAGACTCATATCGTGATCGGTAGCGCCGCCTTCGCCCACGGCGATCCGCGTCGCTACGCGATGAGCATGATCGGCATGCTGCTCGGTGGCGGCATGAGCTCGCGTCTGTTTCAGCGCATTCGTGAAGAGCTCGGTCTCGCCTACTCGGTTTACTCGTTCCAGTCGTTTCACCTGGACTCCGGAGTGCATGGCGTTTATGTCGGCACCACCCCGGAGACGGCACGGGCTGCCGTCGACGCAATCAATGAAGAGCTTGAAAAAATTTCTGCAACCGGCCTCAGCGAAAACGACCTGACCGCTGGAAAAAGCCAACTCAAAGGGCAGATTACACTCTCTCTGGAGAGCCCGAGTGCGCGGATGTACCGAGCCGCTGGCGTAGAGTTGTATGGAGAGCCGTACCGGACGCTCGACGAGGTGCTGGCCCTCGTCGACGCCATAGACGGCGATACAGTTACTGGGATCTGCAAGACCTACTATTCGCCGGCAAAGCAGACGCTGGTGAGCCTCGGTCCCAAGGTCGCAGCGTGAGGATGACGACGATCCGCTGGATTTCCTCAACTTTCAACGAGCACAGCTGAAATTCGATGAAGATTGGCGTTCCCAAAGAGATCAAGACAAACGAGAACCGTGTTGCCCTCGTGCCCGCCGGCGCCGAATCGCTGGTCGCCGCGGGGCATACGGTGATGATGGAGAAGGGAGCCGGCGAGGGAAGCGGATTCCCGGATTCGAGCTATACGTCGGTTGGCGCGAAGATCGGCGCCGATGCGGACACCGTGTGGCGCGACGCCGACATGATCATGAAGGTCAAGGAACCGATCAAGCCCGAATGGCCGCGAATGAAGAAGGGCCAGGTGATCTTCACCTACTTCCACTTCGCGGCCGACAAGGAGCTCACTCTCGCTCACGTGAAGAGCGGGGCGACCTGCGTCGCGTACGAGACGGTGGAGCTGCCGTCGAGGGAATTGCCGCTGCTGACGCCGATGTCGGAAGTCGCCGGGCGCATGGCGGTCCAGGAAGGCGCAAAGTATCTCGAGAAGATCTACGGCGGCCGCGGTGTACTCCTCGGCGGAGTCCCGGGCGTGGCTCCCGGGAAGGTCGTTATACTCGGTGGTGGCATCGTCGGGATCAACGCTGCGAAAATGGCTGCTGGTCTGGGCGCCAAGGTGACGGTGCTCGATCTTTCGCTCGAGAGGCTACGTTACCTCTCGGACGTGATGCCCGCCAACGTCACACTCATCTATTCCAATCGTCATAACATCCTGGAGCAGATCTCGACCGCGGATCTGGTCGTGGGAGCGGTTCTCATTCCGGGCGCCGTTGCACCGCGACTCATTCGCCGTGAAGATCTGAAGCTGATGCAGCCTGGAGCAGTCATCGTTGACGTCGCCATTGATCAGGGCGGGTGCGTCGAGACGATTCATGCGACAACGCACGAGAACCCGACCTACGTCGTGGATGGAATCATTCATTACGGAGTAGCAAACATGCCTGGCGGAGTGCCGCGCACGTCGACCCTCGCGCTCACGAACGCCACGTTTCCATATTCGATGCAGCTGGCGAACAAAGGCTGGAAGCACGCTCTCAAGGAAAATGCTGCATTGAGAAAGGGGCTCAACATTGTAGACGGAAAGGTGACATACCCCGCTGTCGCCGAGGCTTTTGCCTTACCGTATACACCACCCGATTCATATTTGAACTAATGCGCTGGCCATTCTTTAAGCCGGGCTCCCTGTTTCCGGCCAATGCGATCGCCGTCGACCTTGGCACCGCGAATACACTGATATACGTGAAGGGTGAAGGGATCGTTCTCAACGAGCCATCGGTCGTTGCGCTCGATCGCGAGACGAAAAAGATCAAGGGCGTAGGTCTCGAGGCCAAGCGCATGCTCGGCCGCACCCCCGAAGGCATAATCGCCGTAAGACCGATGAAGGACGGTGTCATCGCCGACTTCGATGTCACCGAGAAGATGCTGCGCTACTTCCTCGCGTTGATCATCGAGAACCACGTCTTCAAGGTGAAGCCCCGTGTCATCGTCTGCGTGCCATCCGGTATTACCGAAGTGGAGAAGCGCGCGGTTCGCGACTCCGCACTGGGCGCAGGCGCCAAGGAAGTCTTCATGGTCGCTGAGCCAATGGCGGCGGCTATCGGTGTCGGTCTTCCCGTCGAGACCCCAACTGGAAATATGATAATCGACATCGGTGGAGGGACGACGGAGATCGCTGTCATCGCGCTGTCCGGCATAGTCAGCGACACCTCCATTCGCACTGGTGGCGACGAGTTGGACATGGCAATCGTGCAGTTTATGAGGAAAAACTACAATCTGCTCGTCGGTGAATCGACGGCTGAGCAGGTAAAGATCCAGATCGGGTCGGCCTCTCCTGTTGGTGACGAGAGAGAGATGGATGTCAAAGGCAGGGATCTTGTATCAGGAATTCCCAAGACTGTGCGCGTGCATTCGTCGGAGATCCGTGACGCCGTTCAGGAGCCCATTCAACAGATCGTCGACGCGGTCAGGCGCGCGCTGGAGATCACTCCACCCGAGCTCGCCGCTGACATCGTTGACCGCGGCATGGTAATGACGGGCGGCGGCGCTCTCATTCGCGGCCTTGATGTCTTGCTGTCGCAGGAGACCGGTCTACCGATCCATGTCGATGAGGATCCGTTGACCTGTGTGGTGCGCGGCACAGGCCGTATACTTGATGACGAGGCAAAATACTGGTCTGTCCTAGCCACTTGAGGTAATAAGTGCAGCGCGCACTCCGCAGCAACACCCGGTTCGACTTGATCATCCTGTCGAGTTGTATTGTCCTCGCGCTGGCGGCGCGCGCTCTTCCAAATACGATGCGGGATCCCGTCGCCACCGGGATGCGTCGCACCTTCCTCGCGCCGCTCGTGATGCTTCAGGAGAGCGCTGAGCGTGGTCGTCAGTCGCTGCTGATGGCCGATGCAAAACAGTCGACACTCGACAGCCTCTCGCTGAACTCGATGAAGGCTGGCTCGCTCGAGGCGGAGAACGATCGTCTTCGCAAGCTCATTGGACTCGGATCGCGCCTGAAGTTGGGCTTCATCCCAGCGGAAGCGCTGCACGGCCGCGGTGTGCGAGACGAAACGACCGTGATCCTGAGCGCTGGATCGCGCGCCGGCGTCAGCCGCTTGAGCCCGGTGATCGCCCCGGAGGGTCTCGTCGGGGTGGTCGATCAGGTTGACCCGACAATGAGTCACGCGATGCTATGGACGCATCCGGACTTCCGGGTAAGCGCGATGTCGCCCGATGGAACCGCCTTCGGAATCGCGCAGGCGCATCTCACCGGTGCGACCGGCGGCTACCTGATCGAGCTGCGCGGTGTTCCTTTCCGCGCGACGCTCAAGCCGGGCGCCGTCATCGTGAGCTCGGGCTGGGGTGGCGTGTGGCCCCGTAGAATTCCGATCGGCACCGTCCTGCAGGAGCTCAAGACCAGCGAAGGTTGGGCGCGCACCTATCTGCTGCGTCCGGCCGTCAATCCGGCTGACGTGTACTCGGTGATGATTCTAACTCGGAGCCGCCTCGCGAAGGGGTTCGACGGAGTGTGGGAGAGCGTCGCTCAGGTCGATCAGGCAGCGCAGCGCATCGTGGTCTCCGGCGATTCGGCGGCAAAGGCTGCCGCCCTCGCTGAAGCGGCGGCACGACGTGCCGTCATCGATAGCATGGCCCGCGCGAATGGCGCCGCCCCGCTGGGCGCGACCGACAGCGCCAACGCGGCGCGCGCTGGAGGTGCCGCGGCTCCGAGCGCTCCGCGACCTGCTCCGGTTCGAAGGCCGACGCCGGTCGACACCACCAACCGCATCCGCCGCGACACCGGTGGGCGCGATACGGTCAAGCGCGATTCCGTCAGGCGCGATTCGGTACGGACCGATACGATCCCCCATCGACCGGGAACAGCGCGATGAACCTGGGCGGAGCGATTCGCGCGATAATCAGCTTCCTCATCTTCGTCGTTCTCCACTACACGCTTCGTCCTCTGCTCGGCTGGCGTGCGCCAATGGATTTTCTGATTCTCGCGCTGCTGCTCGCATCGGTCAGAGTGCGACCGGCGACAGCGGCCGTGCTCGGTTTCGCACTCGGGCTTGTGTCCGACTCGCTGGCGCCAGACGCGCTCGGTGCGGGTGCGATCGCGATGACCGTCGTCGGGTTCGGCGCATCGTACCTCAAAGCGGTTTTCTTCGCCGACAATCTCGTGCTCAACGCGTTCTTCTTTTTCCTCGGCAAGTGGGTGTTCGACATCCTCTATTTCGTGGGTGAGCAGCGCGTTCACGGAGTCGAGCTTTTGCAGCAGCTTCTGCTATGGTCGCCGCTATCGGCAGCGGTTACTGCGGCGGTGGGCGTGCTATTACTGTTCATAATGCGCCCGCTACTGGAGCCGACTCCCGCATGAGCTTTCATCCGAACGACGTCGCCCGCCGCGCGAGAATGAGCTCGCTCGCGCTTGGCGTCGGGTTCGTGTTGCTCATCGGCGCGTTCTTCAAGACACAGGTCGTGCAGCACAAGCAGTACGTGATGCAGTCCGAGGAAAATCGGCTGCGGCCGATTCCGTTGCCGGCCCCACGCGGCATCATTTACGATCGCCACGGCAACGTAATCGCGGAAAATCTGCCAGCTTATTCGGTCTCGATCACGGCGCCGAGCGTCGACAGTCTGCGTAGCGCTTTGGCGCAGTTGGCGCCGACGCTTCAACTTGGACAGAACGACGTCAACAACGCCATCAGGCGCTTTCGTCGGGCGCCCACGAGGCCAACGGTCATCCTCCCCGATGCGTCGATCGACATCGTCTCGGTCCTCGAGGAGCACCGGCTCGACTTCCCGCGGCTGATCATCCAGTCGGTGCCGAAGCGGTATTATCCGGACGGACCAATCGTCGCCTCGTTCGTCGGCTACACGGGCGAAATCTCCGAAGCCGAGCTCAATGATCCCAAGTACGGGAGCTATAAGCCGGGACAGGCAATCGGGAAAGGCGGTCTCGAGAAACAATACGAATCGATACTGCACGGAAAAGAAGGCGTGCGCTTCGACGAGGTCGACGCGCGCGGGCGTCCGGTCCGTGGTGAAGGACCGCGTCCCGATCTGAATCCGGAGGGTGCGCCGCCGCTCTTCACCAACATCGACTTGGATCTGCAGAAATTCACGTCCGCGATCTTTGCCGATTCACTCCAGGGCGGAGCGATTGCGATCGATCCGAGCACGGGGGAGGTCCTTGCCCTCTACAGCGCGCCCAGTTGGGACCCGAATAAGTTCACCGGGGGAATTCCGGCCGATTACTACAAGCAGCTGCTGGAGGACAAGCGTCGGCCGCTGGTAAACAAGGCCATTCAGGGACGCTATCCGCCTGGCTCGACGTTCAAGCTCGCGACTTCCGTGATTGCGCTCGAGAATGCGCTCGTCACACCCAAGGATCACATGCCGGTGCCGTGCACGGGAGGTTATCAGTTCGGCAATCGCTACTTCCGGTGCTGGGAGAAGAAAGGACACGGATCGCTTAGCCTCGAGGACGCGATCAAGCATTCCTGCGACACTTATTTCTACCAGCTCGGCTTGAAGGTTGGTCTCTCGCGGCTGATCGCCGGCGGCATCTCGCTCACGATGAGGGATCGATCCGGCATCGACTTGCCGGAGGAGAACCAGCCGTACTGGCCCTACGCGATCGATTACTACAACAAAAAGTATGGTCCGCGCAATTGGAGCAACGCCGAGACACTGAACCTTGCCATCGGTCAGGGTGCAAACTCCCAGACGGTCGTGAACATGGCAAAGTTCTACTCAGCGTTGGCTACGTCGGGCAAAGCGCCGCGTCCTGAGATTGCCCATTTGGTTCCGCAGCAGAAGCAGATTTACAGCCTCTCTCCGGATCTTCAGGTAACGTTATTGAACGGACTCAAGGCTGTGACCGAGATCGGTGGCACCGCCGCGGCCTCCGCAATTCAAGGTGTGACATCAACTGGCGAGAAGGCGATCCTGGCGGGAAAGACAGGCACCGCGCAGAATCCCGGTGGCGCCGACCACGGCTGGTTCGTTGGATTTGCGCCCGCCGATCATCCCAAGATTGTCGTTGCGGTCCTGCTCGAGTTCGGCCTCCACGGCTCACGAGCAGCGCACATCGCATCGGCGATCATCTCACACTATCTCAAGGTCGCGCCGATTCAGGCAACGCTGGACGAGGGTTAATGAGCCGCCCAATCGTGTCCGATTACCGGCTGCTTGCCACTGCCGGTCTCCTGTCTGTTCTCGGAGTCGCGATGGTCTATTCGGCCGGCCAGACCGACACGCCAACGGCGGTCGCGTCCGTCTATAAATCGCAGATCCTCTGGCTGTTGATCGGACTCGGCTTCGCTTACGGCGTTGGTCACTCATCGGTTCGTTTCATCGAGTGGATGACCACTCCGCTCTACCTGTTGTCGATTTTCCTGCTGGGGCTGACACTGGTGGTCGGGAAGGGGGCTGGTACTGCGGCGAGTACGAAGAGCTGGCTGGCCATCGGCAGCCATCGAATCGGACAGCCGTCAGAGATCGCGAAGGTGACGGTCGTTCTCATGCTTGCAAAAGTTCTCGCGAACCAGCGCGAGACGCCGAAATCGCTGCTCGATCTCTGGAAGCCAGCCCTCGTCGTTGGCCTTCCATGGCTCATCATCATGCTCCAGCCCGATCTCGGCACGGGCATTGTCTTCATCGGAATATTCTTCGCAATGCTGTTCTGGGCCGGCGTCGCCTGGCCGCTCCTGATCCTGATTGCGAGTCCTGCAATCAGCCTGATCCTTTCTTTCAGCGTCGGGTTGTGGGGCGCCTGGTTCTTCATTCTGCTCGCGCTGGTGCTCTGGTACCGGCCCTATCTGATTGAAGGAATCGTCTTGATGGTGCTCAACGTGGCGACCGGCGTCATCGCGCCGATGATGTGGGAGAAGCTCGCGCCCTATCAACAGAACCGCCTGAAGACGTTCATCGATCCGACCGCCGATCCGCGCGCGTCGGGCTACCACGTCATTCAATCGAAGGTTGCGATCGGCTCGGGCGGATTTTTCGGCAAGGGTTTTACGATGGGAACCCAGAAGCGACTGGCGTTCCTTCCGGAGCAGCACACCGATTTCATCTTCGCCGTGGTCGGTGAGGAGCTCGGATTCCTCGGAGTAACGATCGTGCTCGCGTTATTCCTGTGGCTGTTCCTGCGCATAACGGCCGTCGGCATCCTCATGCGCATCTCGGGCGAGGGCCGGGGAAGCGCACTCTCCCTGCGTCGTTAGCTCCTCCAAGTCCATCGCGCGGGTCGGCGCGGGTATCCTCTACGGCGGCTAACTCGCTTACACGCATCGAGCCTCGCGCGTGAGCGGCGTAGAAGCCCTTCTTAACGACGACCCGCGCGAGTCTCTTGCTACGCGAGGCGCCGCCTGCGAGGACACCCCACGCCTCCTGCACGGATCTGTAACAGCGCGGGCTCTTAGTCGGCCCGCCACGCTGCGCGGCAAACTTTTACACGGGGATGCCGAGCGGAGCTCGGCGCGATCCCGCGCGTTAAGAGGGCTCGCGCATGCACCCGCGAGCGCCGCGCGCCGCTGCAGTTACGGACTCAGTGGGAAGGAGGGTGAGGGCGTCCTCGTAGGCAGCGTCTCGCGTAGCAAGAGACTCGCATGATGAAATCGGAACTATAGGCCCGAAAGGAATGAGCGAGGCTCGATGCGTGTAAGCGAGTAGCTGCCGAAGAGGATGCCCTCGCCCGACTGACCGGCAAAGCATCCGAGCCGCGCAACAAGCGCCGCTCGGTGTTTCGAGCCGGCTCGCGGCTGCCAGCCGGTCCGCCCACCGCTCCGAGCTGGTAGTCTTCCTTTGCAGTTGGAGTCTGTACTGTCTTAGATTGCTCTATGGCATGGTTCCGCAAGGAAAAAAAACCCCGCCTACCGAGGCACGAAAAACACGAGATACCGCCTGACGCGTGGGAGAAGTGCGACCAGTGCGGTCACACCGATCTGCGCGAGAAGTTCGTGCGCAATCTCAACGTATGCCCCAACTGCGGGTTCCATCGTCGCATTCGCGCGAGTGAATACGCCGCGCTGCTGCTCGACGAAGGCACGACGGAAGAGACGGAGATCGAGATCCGATCGACCGATCCGCTCGGCTTTCCGGATTATCAGAGTCGGCTCAAAAAGGCGACTGCCGCCGCCGGAGAGGGCGATGCGATTCTTACTTTCACCGGGCAGCTCGGCGGAATGCCGGTGTGCCTAGCAGTGATGGATTTCGCGTTCATGGGCGGGTCGATGGGATCCGTCGTTGGGGAAAAGATCGCCCGCCTCGGCCAGCTCGCAATCGAGCGCAAGTATCCGCTCATCATCATCTCCGCCTCGGGCGGTGCGCGTATGCAGGAAGGCGTTCTCTCGCTCATGCAGATGGCGAAGGCCGCTGCGATCCTTTCGCAGCTTTCCGAACGTCGAATTCCGTACGTCTCGATCCTCACCAACCCCACCACGGGTGGCGTCAGCGCGAGCTTCTCGATGCTCGGCGATGCGATTCTCGCTGAGCCCGGCGCTGTGATTGGGTTCGCCGGGCCGCGAGTCATCAAGCAGACGATCGGTCAGGAACTTCCCGAAGGTTTTCAGACCGCCGAGTTTCTTCTCGAGCACGGGATCGTGGACTCAGTGGTTCCGCGCGCCGAGCTGAAGAGAACGGTGGGACAACTGCTGCGTCACATGAGCGGCAAGCCGGCATCGGCAGGATGGACGACCTCCTGACGTCCTACGGCGAGGCGATTCAGGCTCTCTTCGCCCGCACCAGCGGCAACATCAAACCAGGCCTAGAGCGGACCGAAGCG
>WNFW01003256.1_pt1 | contig 12332 bp, 8 predicted proteins | sample 5400131 | NCBI WGS metagenome assembly WNFW01 (sample SAMN13153362, study PRJNA577476) | soil metagenome | isolation source: 20 cm soil or saprolite under grassland replicate 1 | place: USA:California | collected 2016-06-15 | reverse complement strand
TCGTGCCCGAGCTGAGCAACAACCTGCAGGTACAGAAGGGCGACCAGAACATCAACGTGAACGTGGTGGGCACCACGCCCAACTACGTCACCGTACACAACTACACGATCACGGCCGGCCGCATGTACACCGCGGGCGACGATGCGGCCCGGCGGCGCGTGGCGGTGATCGGCGCCGCCGTCCCCACGCTGCTCAATTCCAACCGCGACGCGATGATCGGGCAGCAGATCCTGATCCGGGGCATCACCTTCGAGATCGTGGGCGCGCTGTCCGAGAAGGGCTCGCAGGGCTCGTTCTTCAACCCCGACGAGCAGATCCTCATCCCGCTGCAGACGGCCCGCTACCGCGTCATGGGCACCGACCGGCTGCGGTCGGTCACCGTGCAAGCGAACGACCTCGAGTCGATGAACCTCGCCATGATCGAGATCGAGCGCGTGCTGCGGCGCCAGCACAAGATCCGGCCCGGCCAGGACAACGACTTCCAGATCCGTAACCAGACCGACATCCTGGCGACGCTGCAGCAGACCACCGACACGTTCAAGTACCTCCTGGCCGGGATCGCGGCGGTCAGCCTGCTCGTGGGCGGCATCGGAATCATGAACATCATGCTGGTGTCGGTCACCGAGCGCACCCGCGAGATCGGTGTCCGCAAGGCGCTGGGCGCCACGCGCTTCAACATCCTGTTTCAGTTCCTGGTCGAGGCCCTGGTCCTGTGCCTGCTGGGCGGCTTGATCGGCGTGGTGCTCGGCTCGGGCGGCGCCATCGTGCTGTCGCAGCTGGCCCACTGGAATACGCTGATCTCTCCCCTCGCCATTCTGCTTGCCTTCGTGTTCAGCGCCGCCGTGGGACTGTTCTTCGGCATCTGGCCGGCGCGGCGGGCGGCGAGTCTCGATCCGATCGTGGCGCTGAGATACGAATAGAACGCGGAACGCGGAAGTCGGAACGCGGAACAGAAGCACCGGCTGACGATTCGTAGGTTGGCGCCCCGACGCCGGCCCGCCTGTTCCGCGTTCCGCATTCCGCGTTCCGACTTGTATCTTTGCCGTCATGTTTCCCCTCCTCCTCGTCCTCCAGACCGCCACTCCGCTCGACGCGCGCATACCGCGCTTCGAGGCCGAGGCGAGGATCGACGGCGTGCTGGACGAGCCGGTGTGGCGCCGCAGCGCCCGGCTCACGGGGTTCTCGCAGTACCGCCCGGTAGACGGGCGTCCCGCCGAAGATTCGACCGAGGTGCTGGTGTGGTACGCGCCCGACGCCATCTACTTCGGCATCCGCGCGTTCGAGCGGCACGGCGGCGCGGTGCGCGCCACCCTCGCCGACCGCGACAACATCGACGCGGACGACCACGTCGCCATTCTGCTCGATACCTATCTCGACCACCGCCGTGCCACGATGTTCGCGGTGAATCCATTGGGGGTGCAGGAGGACGGCGTCTGGAGCGACGGCGTCGCCGCCGGCGCCGCCGGGGGCCCGAGCGCGGGCGGCAGGTTCGACGCGACCATCGACTTGAATCCGGATTACGTGTACGAATCGCGTGGCCATGTGACCGAGCGGGGCTACGAGGTGGAGGTGCGGATCCCCTTCAAGAGCCTGCGCTACCAGAGCGCCGACCCTCAGGACTGGGGCATCCAGGTGCTGCGCTCGGTACAGCACTCGGGCTACGAGGAGACCTGGACCCCAGCGGTGCGCGCCAACGCGAGCTTTCTCATACAGTCGGGCCGCCTGGTCGGCCTGAGCGCCCTGCGGCGGGGTCTCGTGCTCGACCTCACGCCCGAGTTCACCACCAAGGTGGATGGCGCGCCGACCACGCCGGGGTACGACTATCGCGGCACGCCCGAGGTCGCGGGCAACCTGCGCTGGGGCGTCACGCAGAACCTCGGCGCGACGGCGACCGCCAACCCGGACTTCTCCCAGGTCGAGGCCGACATCGGCCAGGTGACCCTGAACCAGCGGTTCGCACTGTTCTACCCGGAGAAGCGGCCGTTCTTTCTGGAGGGGCTCGAGCAGTTCGACACGCCCAACAGCCTCATCTACACGCGCCGCATCGCGCAGCCGGTGTTCGGCGCCAAGCTCGCCGGCAAGGTCGGCGGGACGGGAATCGCCTACCTCGGCGCGGTGGACAACACCGACCAGTCGGCCACGGGCGCGCACCCCATCTACAACATGCTGCGCCTGCGGCGCGACCTGGGCCCGACATCCACCCTCGGCGTGGCCTACACCGATCGCATCGACGGCGACGACTATAACCGCGTGCTGGGCGTCGATGCCCACGTCGTGTGGCGCAAGGTCTGGTTCTCCGAGGTGCAGATCGCGAGCGCGTGGACGCGGGTGGCGGGCGGCGGCCGCGCCGGTAAGCTGTGGACCGTCACCTTCGGTGACCGCACCGGTCGCGCGTACGGCAACCATTTCGAGCTGCTCGGGATCGAGAAGAGCTTCCAGGACACGAGCGGGTTCGTGAATCGCACCGACTTCGTCGCGGGTCGCACCTACAACCGCTTCAGCTGGTACGGCCGCCCCGGTGCGCTGGTCGAGCAGTTCACCGCGATCCTGGGATTCGCGCCGATCTGGCGTTACGCGGACTTCGGCCGCCTGCGCCGCACCATCGAGGACACGCTGCAGACCTTCCTGATCGCGAACCTGCGCGGCGGCTGGCAGGCGCAGGTCACGCTCAGCCTGGATCATGTCGGCTTCGAGGCCGCGGACTACGCGGGCTACACGGCCGGCACGGCGCCCTTTGTCGTGCCGCACGACCTGTACCACCTCCCCGGCGCGACGTTCATCGCGAGCACGCCGAACCGGGCCGTATCGGGCAGCGTGGTGGTGGGCTATTCGGCGGTGCCGATCTTCCCCGAGGCCTCCGAAGGCCACCAGGTCGCCGTGACCACCGCCGCCTCCCTGCGCCCCACGGCGGCGCTCCGGCTCGAGGCGCGCTGGGTGCACCAGCGCCTCACGCGCGCGCGCGACGGCGGCCGTTTCCTCACAGCCAACATCCCCCGGCTCAAGCTCGAGTACCAGCTGACGCGCTCCATTTTCGTGCGCTACATCGGCCAGTACTTCGCGGAGGATCAGGTCGCGCTGCTCGATCCGCGCAGCGGGCAACCGCTGCTCGTGAACGGCGACACGGCGCGAGCCATCGTCACCAACGATTTCCGCAACGACGTCCTGTTTTCCTACAAGCCGACCCCGGGGACCGTCGTCTTCCTTGGTTACGGCGCGTCGCTCACGGAAGCGGACGCGTTCCGGTTCCGCGACCTGAGCCGCACGGCGGACGGGTTCTTCCTCAAGCTGAGCTATCTGTTTCGGATGTGACGCGCGCGTCTCCCGCATGACCGCATCTCTCGCGAAGTGGCCTGGCGTCCTGCTGGCGCTGCTTGCGGTCGCCGCCCACGACGCCGCCCGCCCGAAGGTCGCGTTCCAATCGGTTTCAGCCGGCGCGAGCCATACGTGCGGCATCGCCACGGGCGGGCTGGCCTATTGCTGGGGCGACAACACGGCCGGCGAGCTCGGCACCGGAGACGGGCGCTCCCACAGACGTCCCGCGGCTGTGACCGGGCACCTTGCCTTCGTGTCGCTCAGCGCGGGCGACGGATTCACCTGCGGGATTACGGACGCGGGGTTGGCTTACTGCTGGGGTCGCAACACTTACCGGCAGCTCGGGAGCTTCGCACCGTTGCGCACCGAGGTGCCCACTCCCGTCGTCGCGGGCGGCGTCGCATTCGTCCAGATCAGCGCCGGGCACGGCCACGCCTGCGCGGTGAGCACCCAACGCGTCGCATACTGCTGGGGCGGCAACGACGACGGCGACCTTGGGACAGGGGACACCGCACACTCTCAGCAGGCACGGCCCGTCGTTGGTGGCGTTTCGTTCCTGGCCGTGAGCGCGGGATGGTCACACACATGCGGCGTCACGCCCGGCGGCACGGCCTATTGCTGGGGCGCCAATGGCGCCGGCCAGCTCGGGAACGGCACCAGGACAAGCAGCCGCATCCCTGTCGCGGTTGTCCACGTAACCGATTTCATATTCGTGAGCGCCGGCGCGCGCCATACCTGTGGCCTCACAGCGCCCGGCGCCGTCTACTGCTGGGGCGACGACTTCACTCACCAGCTCGGCGGTGGCAACGGCGTGGGGAGTCTTGTGCCCGTGGAAGGCGGACCCCCGCCGCGGCGCGTGGCGGCGGTGACGGCCGGGGGCTTTCACACGTGCACGTTGACGCGCGAGACCATCTACCGCGTGACGTGCTGGGGGCTCAACCAGGAGTCCCAACTCGGCGTCCCGGACACTTTGCCCAGCGCCACCGTCACCTCGCGCACTGTGTTCGGTGGCATCCCCTTCGTGCAGCTGGACGCGGGCGACGCGCACACCTGCGGGACGACGGACGATGGTGCCGTGTACTGTTGGGGCCGAAACGACGACGGCGAACTAGGCGACGGGACCACCCACCCGCCGCTCCGGCCGGTGCGTGTGATCGAGCCGGACTCGACGAGCGACTAGGCCGCCACCCTCTACCCGTCGCCCGCGCCGAAGCCCATTTTCCCCTCATGTCCGACGCGGCCAACCTCGCTGAGCAGCTGACCGCCGAAGACCGCACCAAAGAGCGCCAGTACGTTCTATCGAGCACGCGGGGGCGCTGGAGGGTAATCGGTCTCGGCGTGGTGCTGCTCACCGCCATCCGGCTCGCCGGCGTCGTGCCCGTCGCCTGGTCGTTCATTCTCGGATTCGCTGTCGTGTTCGCCGCGGTCAACTACGCCATGGCCCGGGTCGCGCGCAGCGACGAGCTTCCTCCGTGGTACCTGCACGCCACCATGGCGGTGGGCGCCGCCACGATCTCCGCGATCGTGTATGCCGTCGGGCCGACGGGGCATCTCCTGTACGTGGCATATCTTATCGCCCCGCTCCAGGCCGCACTCTACCTGGGCCGGACCGAGGCCTGGCAGGCCCTCGTGATCAACCTGGCGGGTTTCGCGCTCGTCACGGGGATCCGCACCAGTCAGGGCGCCCCCGACTCGGACTGGTCGTGGCCCGCGTTTCTCGAGGAGTCGCTGGTACTGCTCGTCGCGAGCGCCGCGCTCGTGCCGATGCTGTCCCGCATCGTCACGCGGCTGCGCGCCACCCGCACCACGTTCGCGCGACTCGAGGCCGGCGACCTGACCGTGCGAGTGCCGGACGACGCTCCCGACGAGCTTGGGTACCTCGGCGGGAGCGTGAACCGGACGGCGGACGGGATCGCCGCCATCGTGCGGCAGGCGCAGCGCCAGGGTCAGGAGCTCGCCGCCATGGCGCAGCAGCTGTCGGCGTCGGCGCGCCAGCTGCAGGCCGCATCGCAGGGGATCTCGACGACCACGCAGGGCCTCACACGCGGCGTCGAGCGGCAGCGCGAGCTGATCGGGCACGGGCGGGCCGACTCCGAGGCGGCCGCCGCCGTCGCGTCCGAGCTGCACGCCCGCGCCCAGGACGCGGAGCGTCAAATCGCCGGCGTGGCGCAGCAGGCGCGCCGCCACGGTCAGGAGATCGCCCGGGCCAGCGAGCTGCTCGTGTCGCTGGTGGACCACCTCGACCAGGTGTCGCGGGCGGCCGCCACGCTCGAGCTGGGCTCGCGCGAGATCGGGAAGCTGGTGGACGCGATCACGCGTATCGCGAGCCAGACCGATCTGCTCGCCCTGAACGCGGCGATCGAGGCGGCCCGTGCCGGCCAGCATGGGTTGGGGTTTCGCGTCGTGGCCGACGAGGTGCGCAAGCTCGCCGAGCAGAGCGCCCGCTCCGCGGACGAGGTGCGCGCGCGCGTGCGTCAGACGCAGGACCAGATCACCCAGCTGCTCGGCGCCATGGAGCAAGGCCGCCGCACGGCCGAGGGCGTGGGCGCCGTGTCGGCGGCCGTGCGCCAGGCGCTGGACGCCATCTTCGGCGATCTGAACGCGACGGTCCAGTCCGCCGCCGTCCTGGCCGGTGAGACCGAAGGCCAGACGACGCGGATCCGCGACGTGGTGCGGCGCATGGAGGAGGTCGCGGGCATCGCCGAGACGGCGGCGCAGGGGGCGGAGCAGACGTCGGCCGCGACGGAGCGGCAGATCGCCTCGCTCGGCGAGCTCACCACGACATCGCAGCAGCTCGCCGTCGCCGCCGCGAGGCTGACCGAGACGATGCAGCGGTTCAACGTGAACGGCGCGAGCCTACCAGCCCCGGAATAGCGGCGCGTCTCCGAAGTCCCACAACACGAACGCGATTAGCCGCGGATGGCGCGGCTCCGGGCCCGTCGCCGGAAGCTCGGCCCCGAGCGAGCCCGCCACGTGGCCCAGCCGCGAGAGCCGGAACCACACCTGCGGGTAGACCGACAGGACGCGCTCCCCCGCCGTCGGGACCGTCCAACCGGCTTCGAGCATGGGCGCGAAGCGCCCCACCTCGCGGCCCGCGCCGAGCCGGTAGGACATGCCGCTGAACCCGCCGCCCTCTTCCCACGTGCCCACGATCTCGCCCTGGAGCACGAACGCACGAGCAGGGCTGGCGCCGAACGCGAGGAACGGCTCGGCCTCCCACGCGTCCTGACGCCCCAGCGGCGGCGTCGCCTCGAGGCCGACGCTCACGAGTGCGCGCCGCTCGAGACTGTGCCACACGTTGTACTTGAGCGCCGCGGTCACGCCGTCGAATGCGCTCGGCTGCCCGTCCAGCGCCGTGCGCGCGCTGGCCTCGACCTGGAACCGCTTGCCCAGCCGGTGCTCGTAGATGTATTCCTGGCCGCGAGCCTGATCGGCGATGACGACTTCGTCTTCGGGATAGGCCTTCTCCACGAGGAACGCGCGCGGGAAGTTCAGCTCGCCCGGCGGCCAGCCCAGCTCGCCGCACAACGAGCGCGCGTAGCGCACGACCGCACGGATCTGGGCGGGCGTTCCGGCTTCGCCGAAGGCCGGCATGTCGAGCGACAGCCCGAAGGCCGCGCCACCCTGAGCGACGATATTCACCCAGCGATCTTCGGTCTCGGCCGTCGAGCCCTTGCACTCGTGCAGGTCCGCGGGCGGCAGCTCGAGTCGGGTGGTCGCCGCGGGCGTGCCCCGGCCGTCCGCACCATGGCACGACTTGCACCATGACGCGAACAGCGCGGCACCGGAGTCCGGAGGCCCCTGCAGGACCGCCAGCACGAGCGCCACGCCGGCGAGCATCAGCTGAGCCTCGCCAGGCGGTACAGCTCGGCGGCGGCCCGGTCGGCGTCGCGCACGATGTGGTCGACCGGGGCCGTGAGGAGCTCGCGCCCGAGCACGACGGGGCGACCCGCGACGAATACGTCGCGCACGTCGCTCGCGCGGGCCGAGTAGACGATGAGCGAGACCGGGTCGCCCAGCAGGGGATGGAGGTGCGGCTCGGACAGGTCGAGCACGACGAGATCGGCCCGCTTCCCGGGGGCGATGGAGCCGATCTCGTCCTCGAGCCCGAGGGCGCGGGCGCCGCCCAGCGTCGCCAGCTCGAGCACCTGGGCGGCGGGGAGCGCGTCGGCGCCGAGGCGGGGCTTCTGGATCAAGGCGGCGAGGCGCATTTCGGTGAAGGCGTCGAGCCGGTTGTTGCAGGGGGCGCCATCGGCACCGATGGCCACGCGGCACCCGGCGGCGAGCATCTCGGGAATCTTCGCCACGCCGCTCGCGAGCTTCAAGTTCGAAGACGGGCAGTGCACCACCGTGGTGCCCTGACGGGCCAGGCGATCGATCTCGTGCGTGTCGATCCAGACGCAGTGGGCGAGGGCCGCCCGCCGGCCCGCAATGCCGACCGAGTCGAGGTAGGCGATCTCCTCCAGGCCCGTGGTCCGGAGCACCGTCTCGCGCTCCACGATCGTTTCGGCCGCGTGGGTGTGCAGCTGGGCGTCGAACCGGTCCGCCAGATCGCTCGCCGCCCGAAGCAGGGGCCCGGAGCAGCTGGGGACGAAGCGTGGGGCGAAGCACGCCCGCAGCCGGCCCTCGGCGGCGCCGTGCCAGCGCTGGGCCAGCGCCGCCGCATCCGCCAGCGCGTCGTCGGTCGACTCGGCGAGGTCGACCGGGGCGCCTTCGGGGTGCGTGTCCATCAGGCATTTCCCGACCGTGGCGCGAATGCCGATCCGCTCGAGCGCCCGGAACGCCGCGTCCGTGTGGCGAACGGTCTCCATGTCGAGGATCGCCGTGGTGCCGCCGAGCAGCAGCTCCGCGGCGCCGAGCAGGGCGGAGGCGTACACCGTTTCTTCGGTGTGTGCGGCCTCGAGCGGCCAGATGCGGCGCGCCAGCCAGTCCTCGAGCCGCAGGTCGTCGGCGAGCCCGCGGAACAGCGTCTGGCAGAGATGCACGTGGGCCTGGATGAGACCGGGCATGACCAGGCAGCCGCGGCAGTCACGAACCCGGGGAGGGGAGCGGGTGGGCCCCGTCCCCCGTCCCTCGTCTCCCTTCCCCGCCTTCCCGATCGTCTCAATTCTCCCGTCGCGCACCGTCACGTCCGCCCGCACCACGCGCCAGGTGCCGTCGTGCAGCAGGACATCGCCGCCCGCGAGCCGCAAGTCCGGCAGGTGTCGCGCTGGGGGCGTCAGGTGGTGGCCCGGGGCGCGGCGCTGGTCGAGTCGTCGGGGAGGTCGAAGTAGGCCCGCAGCTCGTCCATCAGGTCCTCGTCCTCGTACACGCCCGTGAGAATCCGCTCGGGGCCGCCCGGATCGATCAGGAGATAGCCGTAGGGATAGTCCAGCCCCGAGAGCAGAATGGTGCGGCGCGTGGCATTGGGGAGCGAGACGTAGACCGTGTCGGCGTTCGTGGCGAGGAGCTCGATGCCGCTCGCCGCGAGGGCGGGCGCCACCTGGGCCGTGTAGTACTTGAGGTCGTCGAACGTGTCGGCCTGGTCGTCGCCCGAGAGCGTGTCCGCCGCGCGCAGCCAGAACAACACGACGCTCGGCGCCGTGATCACCCGCGGCACGACGAGCGAGGTGTCGGTCGACTCGTGGGGCAGGAGCTGGGCGAGATCCACCGAATCGCTTGGCTGCGCGATTCTGCCCCAGGGCCGCGTGCGGCACGCGGCCAGGCACAGGAGCGCTACCAGCGTGCCGATTCGCATGGTGGAAATATATTCCACCCATTGGAGCTGGGCCGACGCAGCCGACAGGCCAATGCGGATTATGCTGCGTGCGCACTATGGCTCGCGGCCTGCAAGGATTGCCTTCGCGCCTACGGGGTTCTTCGTCGAATTAGTTTACGAGCCATCCGGCACTTGCGGTATTTCAACCTGGGCGCGTGTAGCGGGGTTATGTTGCGAGGGAGGCGAGGTTGAGGTGGTCCGATGAGTGCGGATACTATCGGTTAGGCGGCGCAAATGACTGCCGTTACGTTGCTTCGTGCCTGGTGCTTCTGCTTAGCGGCGATAGCCAGTGCTGGTTGCGGTTGTTCTGATATTGCCGCCGAGGTCGAAGCCGGCTTCGTGGAGCATGAAACGATCCTGCAGGTGGGAGACACGGCCACACTTCGCGCCCGAGTACTCAATAGTGGCGACCGCCTTTGCGTGCGCTACGCATCTCTCGCTGGCTATGGTGGTTCTGTCCAGCCGGATCGTTTTACCTATGAATCGTCCAGGCCGGATGTTGCGACGGTCAGTAACCGCGGCCTCGTAACCGCGTTGCAGCCTGGCCTGACCAGCATCACGGCGTCTGCCGAAGGACTCGCCAGCTCACCCATCCAGGTGACGGTACCCGCCCAGCCCGCAGGCAGCGGTCCGGCGCCGCCCGACTAGCCCTTGCTCCTGACAAACACCCCGCGAGCAGCGGTCTCGAGGTCGGTGCGGATGCACGCTGTTCTCTTTGATCTTTACGAGACGCTGGTCAGTGAGCTGAGCGTTCCAGTTCGTAGAGCTTCTTCCCTTGCTGCACAGCTAGGCGTCGATGAAGCCGCATACAAGCGCGAATGGAAATCACGACGCCCAGAGATCCTGTTGGGTCGCTGCACATTTCAAGAGGCTCTCGCGCAGATCCGTGACAAACTAGGTAGTCGAGTGGATCATGCCGTTCTGGAGCAGTTACGTGCCGAACGGGTAGCTCAAAAGACCGCCGTCCTCGCCAAGGTGGAACCAGAGGTTCTCACCGCAATAGCTGAGCTCCGGCGCAGGAGAGTCAAGCTGGCGCTGGTAACCAACTGTCTCCCAGAAGACGTGGAGGGCTGGGAGCGCTCTCCCCTGCATTCGTTCTTTAACGTCACGGTTTTTTCACACGTGGCCGGAGTCATGAAACCCGACCCCGCGATCTACATCGCCACGTGCCGAGAGCTCGATGTTACTCCACAGCATGCGCTTTTCGTTGGAGACGGTACGGATGAGGTAGCCGGAGCGCGCGCCGCCGGTCTCGAGGCAGTGCGAGCACTCTGGTTCGCCTCAAAATGGCCAAATACGACGATCCGCACAGACGAAATCGGGCTTTGGCGCGTCGCCGAGGTGTTGGATCAAGCGGCATGCGCACCTTGAAGGTCGGCATCGTTCTGTTCGCCTTAAGGGCCTGCGAAGGGCGATCGGCCCCTCGACCGGCCGTGCGCCTCGCGGCCGATGCATCAGACACGATCATCATCAACAGCCGCTGGCCGAGGGCGCTCCCGGTCCATGCATTCGACGCCGAGGGCCACATCGTCCCGGGGGCGCCGATCCGCTTCGAGCGAGTGGACGGCGCCACGATTCCGGTCGCCGGAGCGGGCGCAGTGACGTGCTCCAGGTCTGGGGACCTCGACGTGCGCGCGGTCTTGGACAGCCTGACGACTCGGGTGTTCGTCCGGTGTCGGCTGGTGGAGTACGTCATGATCGAGGGGCCGATCCAGTTCGTCCTCGGCGACTCAGCGCTGAGCCGGCCGCGAGAGCTCCAAGTCGGAGCGTACGGCGCCGACAGGCGACCCGTTTCGCTGTTCACCGCCAGCATAGGGCTTGCTGACAAACGCCTCGCTTTGCTCCGCGGCGACACGGTGACTCCACGATTACGGGGGAGTACCGTGGTGGACGTGCACATCGGTGATCGTGATGCGGCCACCGGTGTTCACATCTATCAACGTGTAGACGGATTTGACGCGCTCGACACCCTTCTGCATGTGCACCCTCTGCGGCGAGCCTTTGCGGTCCCGCTCCGCCTCGAGCGCGGCACGCAATATCGTCAGCGCCTACCACCAGGCCACTGGATGCTGGCGCTGCTCCCGCTCGGGGACCACGATACAGCGCCGATCCGGATTCGGGCGGACGGGGCGTCCTGCGCGTCGAACCTCCTCAATGATCCCGGCCGCTTGGGCTGTGACGCAGGCTCCCACGCCAGCGTGGTTATGTACGCCCCGCTCGACCGTCGCGAGTTAGCGGCAACGTCCGCGTATCTCCTCGTCAGGGAATTGTCCTACCCCCAACTGCCGCGCTTCGTCCCGCGGGTCCTAGCCACGCGGGGGAGTCTCGCGTGTGTCAGGCAGTTCCTGGATGAGCGTGGCTACGATGTGCGGGGGGCATCCCCAGGTCAGCCCTTGCTCCGGGCGGAGCGTCGCGAGGAACGAATCGGCACGCCCGCTCGGCGGGAGTGGATCGAGGTTCAACTCGTGCGCGGATGCGCAGGAGGCGTTGCAGACGTGCGGCCACTGACCCAACGTGAACAATTCAGATGGAGGAAGGGCGCCGCAGAGTCAGCCGCGGTCGGCGGCCCATTTGCGCGCACAATCAGGGCAGATGCCGTGACTGAACTCCACGTCGCTGTGGCCGCGCACGTACGACTCGAACTGTTCCCAGCCGCCCTGGTCGGTGAGCACGCGCTTGCAGGTGGCGCAGATCTTGATCAAACCCTGGAGCGTCTTGACCTCCGCGAGTGCGGTCTGGAGCTCGCGTAGCAAGGTCTGCTGATTCTCCTCGGCGATCTTGCGGTCGGTGATGTCCACCGACGTTCCCGCCATACGGACCGCCTTCCCCACTGCGTCGGTCGCCACGACGCTCACCGTGTGCATGTGTCGAATCGCTCCGTCCGACCGCACGAGCCGCCACTCGTACTCCTCTGTCCGACGCTCGGCGAGACCCTGGGTGATGATCCGCTCCACGCGGTCGCGATCCTCGGGGTGCACGCGCGCCACGAACCCGTCGTAGCTGGCGGGCGACCCGACTGGGATGCCGACGAGGCGGCACTGCTCATCCGACCAGGTGACGGCCCCGGTCGCGAGGTCCCACTCCCAGCTGCCGACGTGTGCGATTGCCTGGGCCTCGGCGAGTTGCCGCTCGCGGTTGCGCAGCCGTCGTTCGGTGCGCAACCCTTGCACCAGCGTTCCGTAGGCGCGCTCGTGTTCGCGCCACATGAACCCGGCGAACGCGAGAATCAAGACGAGGGTGGCATTTTCCAGCCGCCGATGTT
>WNFW01004704.1_pt1 | contig 12335 bp, 13 predicted proteins | sample 5400131 | NCBI WGS metagenome assembly WNFW01 (sample SAMN13153362, study PRJNA577476) | soil metagenome | isolation source: 20 cm soil or saprolite under grassland replicate 1 | place: USA:California | collected 2016-06-15 | reverse complement strand
CCGGCGATGTGACAAGCGAGGCGACCGCCAGGAAGGCCGTCGACCTGGCCGAGGGATGGGGCGGTGTCGACATACTCGTGAACAACGCAGCCATGGACTGGACGAGCCCGCTCATCGAGACCTCGGCAAGCGACATGCGGCAGGTGCTGGAGACCAACTTCGTCGGGGCGTTCCTCATGCAGCGGGAGGCTGCCACCAGGATGCTCACGCGCCACCGGGGGTCGATCATCAACGTGACCTCCCGCAATGCCTCTGTCGGGGTGGCGACGATGGGCGCATACGCCGCGGCCAAGGGAGCGCTGCTCGCGCTGACACGAGTGGCGGCCATCGAGTGGGCGGGGCTGGGTGTGCGCGTCAACGCGGTCGCTCCGGGGCTGACGCAAACGCCCCTCGTGCGTACATGGATCGCAGAGCAGAAAGACCCCGTCGGATTCGAGAAAGGGGTGGCGTCGTCGATTCCTCAGGGACGGATGGGCGAACCGGCTGATGTCGCCGGCGCAATACTGTTTCTAGCAAGCGATGAGTCCGCGCACATCACTGGTGCCTCCCTCGCGGTCGATGGCGGCTACACGGCGGCGTGATCGATGACCGTGAATAAATCCGTCGCCGGATTCTCAGCCGAGGAGGCGAGCCGACTTTCTGAGCTCGACCGTACGCATTGGCTTCATCCGCAGGGCGACCTTGCGGGGCCTCCGGGAACGATTCCGCAGCTGATCATCGTCAGGGGACACGGCGCGACGCTCACCGACATAGAAGGACGCGAGTACGTGGACGGCATGGCTTCGCTCTGGAACGTCAATGTCGGCTACGGCCGCGAGGTGCTCGCCACCGCGGCCGCGGAGCAGATGACGGCCCTGGCTTTCAGCTCGGCGTATGGCGGCTTTGGGACGGAGCCGGCGATCCGGCTTGCGGCCAAGCTGGCGGAGCTGGCCCCAGGCGATCTCGAGGTGACCTATTTCGCGTCCGGCGGCGGCGAGGCGAACGACACGGCCTACAAGATCGCGCGCCTGTACTGGAAGCTGCGTGGCGAACCCGAGCGCGTGAACATCGTCTCCAGGATCCGCGACTATCACGGCCTCACGTACGCCGCCACCAGCGCGACGGGCCTGGCCAACTTCTGGAAGGGTTTCGAGCCGCTCGCACCAGGATTTCTGCACGCTCCCGCGCCCGACCCCTACCGCTACGCAGGCGAGGGCTCCGCGGGAGGCGCATACGTGCAAGCCCTCGAAAAGGTCGTGCTCGAGGCCGGTCCGCAGACCGTGGCAGCGGTCGTGGCGGAGCCGGTGCAGGGCGCCGGCGGCGTGATCGTGCCGCCGGCTGATTACTTCCCGCTTCTCCGCAAGGTGTGCGACAAGTACGGGCTGCTGCTGATCGCCGACGAGGTGATCACCGGTTTCGGGCGCACCGGTCGCTGGTTTGGGCTGGAGCACTGGAACGTCCAGGCCGACTTGATGATCTTCGCCAAGGGCGTCACCAGCGGCTACCTGCCGCTGTCGGGCGTCATGCTGACGCGACCCGTCCACGACGTGCTCAGGTCGGTAAAGGGCATGTTCGCCCATGGATTCACTTACAGCGGTCATCCCACCGCGTGCGCCGTGGGGCTTCGCAATCTTCAGATCCTCGAGGAGGAAAAGCTGGTTGAGCGAGCCGCGGAACGAGGCGCCTACATGCTGAGGAAGCTGCGTGAGCTGAGCGAGCTCGATATCGTCGGCGACGTGCGCGGCCTCGGCCTGCTGGCCGGTGTGGAGCTCGTCAGCGACAAAGCGACCAAGAAGTCGTTCGATGTTGCGGAGGGTGCCGCCAGGCGCGTCTGGCTCGAGGCCCTCGAGCACGGCGTGATCGTGCGCCCTGTCTCCGGGGACGTGATCGCGATGTCGCCCCCGTTCGTGATCAGCGAGCAGCAGATCGACCGCATCGTAGAGGTGCTGCGGGGGGCTATACAGAGCGTCGGGAGTCAGCTGCGCCGGCCGGATTGATCCGGCGAACGATCGCCGGAAACCTCCAGGCGTTCGAGCGGCGCGACTCGCCGCTGTCGCTGACGCCGGCGGCGGTCGCGATCGTGCTCGTGATGAGCGATGGAATCCCGAGCGTGCCGATCTTCCAGCGCCCGTTGAACATGTCGAGACACGCGGGACAGATAGCCCTGCCGGGTGGAAAGGTCCACGCGGGCGAGACGGTTGAAGACTGCGCGATACGTGAGGTCAACGAAGAGCTGGGCCTTGTGCTCGACACGGCGGACGTGCTTGGTCTGCTCGATGACTTCGACACGGAGTCGGGGTTCAGGATCACCCCCGTTGTTATCTGGAGCTCGGCCGGCGTCTCAGACCTCAAACCTTCCAGGTGGGAGGTCTTAAAGCTCTTCGTCATCGGCACGCCGGAGCTCCACGATACGGTCGCGGCTGCGGCGCTTGGCTCGACGCAGGAGTTTTCCTTGAGGTTTCAGCGGGTCGAGGTGTTTGCTCCGACCGCGGCGATCCTCTATCAGTTCAGCGAAGTCGCGCTTGATGGGCGACCATGCCGCGTCGCCGATTTCTACCAGCCGCCGTTCACGCACCGATGAAAGGTGCATTGATACCGCTCAGTCGCACAGGCGAGGCATCGGATGTGCGCAGGCCGTTCTCCAGATGGGGCTTATGGTCGCCCAGACAACGGTCGGCATCGCAGCCGGTTATCTGTTCGCACTGGCGCCTTGACTGGTCTTTCCGAGCGTGGCCGTCGTGTGCGGCGTGGCGCTTCGCGTACCGTGGCTGAGCCGTCGCAGCCCGGGCGAATCACTGCTTCAGTGGCCCCAGGAGGTAGATGCGATTGCCGTCTGGATCGAGCATCGTGATCGTGCGCGATCCCCATTCCTGGTTGGTGGGTCCTTCCTCGATCGTGACGCCCCGAGCCAGCAGCTCCCGATGGTTGGCGTCGACGTCTGCCACCCGGAAACTGATGTGGTCGATACCAGGAGGATTGTGAACGAGGTCGTGCTCGCGACGCCCGGCTGGCTGGGTGGAGTCTGTTTGAAAGATGTAGAGCACTGCGTCCCCGGCCGTGAATGCGCCGCCGGCTTCCCCGTCGTCTTGTTGTTGAAATCCGAGCTTGCCGTACCAGTCCGCCGATCTCTTGAAATCAGTCACCGCCACACCGATGTTGTCGAAGCGCTCAATCATGTTTGGTTCCAACCTCCCGTTGAGGACGTATGACTCTGGACTAGAGAATTCTCTCCGAGAGCTCGACGGCTTTCAATCTCTCGTTCCAATGAAGCCCGAGGCTCGACCGTTCTTCCGCAACAGCGTGCTCATCCTCAAAGTTGGCAAGCAAGCGACGTCCCACCACATCTAGCAAAAGTTGCCTCTTGACTTTTATCTGCATACAGATAAACTCGAGAAGTAGTTCACTACTTAACCACTTTGAGGTGACGGCGGTGTCGGAAACGGTCCTCGATCAGAAGTCGGCTTCAGCCTTCGCTAGCGAGCTCGCCAAGTCCTTCTCCGGCGAGGTCCTGGTTGCCGGCAAGCCTGGTTACGACGATGCCCGGACCATCTGGAACGCGATGGTCGACAAGAAGCCCCTCGTCATCGCTCGCTGCGCGACCACCGGGGACGTGGTCGCATCGGTAAAGCTCGCGAGCCGTCACGACCTTCAGGTTTCGGTGCGATGCGGCGGGCACGGCGTCACCGGCAAGGCTCTCGCCGATGGCGGCCTGACGATCGACCTCACCCGGATGCGCCGGGTCAAGGTCGATGCGCACGAACAAGTGGCCACGGTCGAGGGCGGATGCCTCCTCGGCGACGTCGATGCCGCGACGGCGCAGCAGGGTCTCATCGTCCCCGCGGGCATTGTTTCCGAAACCGGCGTCGGGGGCCTCGCACTGGGCGGCGGCATCGGCTGGTTCTCGCGCAAGCACGCCCTGACCTGCGACAACTTCCGCGCCCTGACGCTCGTCACCGCATCCGGTGAGGTCGTCACCGCCAGCGAAAAAGACAACCCAGACCTCTTCTGGGCCCTCCACGGCGGCGGTGGCAACTTCGGCGCCGTCACCGAGTTCGAGTTCGTGGCGCACAAATTCGGGCCCGAGATGCGGATCGGCGTCGCCCTCCACCATCCCGAGGACGCTGCCAAGGCCCTGACCGAGTACGCGCAGATCTACCCCGAGCTGCCCGACCATGTGGGCTGGCACGCCGCCCTCAAGCAGTCGATGCCCGGCCTGCCCTTCGTTCCGGAGCCCCTGCGCGGCAAGCGCCTGCTCCTGATGATCGTCATGTACCTGTCCGACTCAAAGGAGGAAGAGGGCGAAAGGCTCGTCGAGCGCCTCATCAGCGTCGGCAAGCCCGCCGCCAAGGCGATGACCGTCATGCCCTTCGGCGCCAGGGTCCAGAAGCTGCTCGACCCCGAGTTTCCCAACGGCAACCGCTACTACACCAAGGAAGCCCACATCAACGAGCTGCCCGAGGCGGCGGTCGAGATCCTCGTCAACAGGTGGGCCGAGATGAAGATGTCCGGTGAGATCGAGATCATCGGCCTCGGCGGCGCGATGGCTCGCGTCAGCCCTTACGCCACCGCCTTTGCCAACCGCCATCACAACTGGTGGCTCAACTTCGCGCTGCACTGGGATGACGCCCACCTCGACGCAAGCAACATCGCGCAGATCCGTGCCGCCCACGACGCGCTCAAGCCCTGGCTCGGCACTGGCGTCTACGCCAACATGCTCAACTTCGACGAGGCCGACCGCCTCATCGACGCCTACGGCGGTCAGGAGAGCTACGACCGCCTGGCCCGGGTCAAGGCGCAGTACGACCCGGACAACTTCTTCCGCTCGAACAACGCGGCCATCGCCCCGATTGGAGCAGCCGCACCACACAAGCAATAGGAGGAGACCTATGGGGGATCTCGATAACCGCGTCGTCATCATCACGGGCGGAGCTCGTGGTATCGGGCTCGGCATCGCCGAGGTCGTGGCCGATCAGGGCGCCTGCGTCGTGCTGGCGGACATCCTCGAAGAAGAAGCAAAGGAGAGCGCCAAGAAGCTCGGCAACGGCCACCTCGGCATCAAGCACGACGTGCGCAAGGCGGACTCGGCCAAGAACCTCGTCGACAAGACGCTCGAGAAGTTCGGCCGCGTCGATGTCCTCGTCAACAACGCCGGCGTGGGCCCGAACCCGGCTCCCATCCAGGACCTGACCGAGGAGGAGTTCGACCGCGTCCTCGACATCAACCTGCGCGGAGTCTTCCTCACCACACGCGCAGTGGTCCCGCATCTCATCACGCAGAAATCGGGCCGCATCATCAACGTCTCCTCGATCGTCGGCCAGACCGGCTTCGCCATGATCGTGCCGTATGCCGCCTCGAAATTCGCGGTCATCGGCGTCACCCAGTGCCTCGCCCACGAGCTCGCGCCATACGGCATCACCGCCAACAACGTGTGCCCGGGGATCGTCGAGACCGCGCTCCATTCACGCGTCGTCGAGCAGTTCTCGGCCATGCAGGGCCAGACCATCGAGGAGGGCTGGGACTACTTCCGCAACAGGATCCCGCTGCATCGCTTCCAGACGCCCCGCGACCTCGGCGAGATGGTCGCGTTCCTCGCCTCCGACCGCGCCCAGAACATCACCGGCGCCACCTTCAACGTGGACGGCGGCTGGGAGATGCACTAAGAGTGACCGACGGCCTCATGCTGCCTCCGGGTGCCGGCCGCGTGATCGCCGGCGGCGGCCTTCACGCCACGCTCAAGGTTCCCGGAGGCGACCCGGCCGTCGCCTCGACCTTCGAGGTCGTCGTCCCTCCAGGCTTCGACGTCGGCGCGCACGTGCACCGCGCCGGCCAGGAGCTCTTCTACGTGCTGGAGGGCGAGCTCGACCTGCTGGCGTTCGAGCCGCAGACGAGGACGCCGGGCGACTGGCACGAGTGGGTGTCGTCGAGCGGGCAGAGGTTCCTGCGCGGCGGGCCCGGCTCGGTGCTTTTCATCCCGTCCGGCTGCCCACACGCGTTCTCGAACCCCACCAGCGCGCCTGCGCGCGTCCTCTTCCAGGCCGCGCCCTCAGGCCACGAAGACTACCTCGACGAGCTGGCAGTCCTGCTGCGCGAGGCGAAGGGCAGGCCCGACACCGCGGCGATCGCCGAGCTGCGCCGGCGATACGACATCGAGCAGCTGACCGCGCTGCGCAATCCGGCACCGGTCATCCGTTGACATTTATCTGCATACAGTTAGACTGGCGATAGTACAGAAGTTAACTATCGTGACCATGGGAGATGACGGGCATGGGTGACAAGACCGTCCTGGTGACAGGCGCAACCGGCACCGTTTCCACGGCCCTACTCGGCGCGCTCAAGGGCAAGCCCGGCCTCAAGCTCCGGGCATTGGTCCGCGACCCGGCGGGGGCCAAGGCCCAGGCCCTCCAGAAGGACGGCGTCGAGGTAGTGGCCGGCGACCTGGAGGAGCCCGACACGCTCACGGAGGCGTTCGAGGGCGTCGACATCCTGTGGCTGCTGACGCCCGCTTCGGCCCTCGAGCCCTCGATGGGATCGAACGCGGTCACCGCCGCGCGCAGAGCCAAAGTCGGCCACATCGTGCGGAACTCGGCCATCAAGGCCGGCCATGACGCCCCGAACCGAAATGGCCGCCTGCATGCCCTCGTCGAGGAGTCGGTGAAAGCCTCGGGCATCCCGTGGACGATCCTGCGTCCGCATTACTACATGCAGAATCTCCTCAGCTCGGTCGGCTCGGTGGCCTCGGACGGATTGCTCTACATGAACATGGGCCAGGGCCGCGTCGGCATGATCGACGGCCGCGACGTCGGCGTGTTCGGGGCGAAAATCATCGAGCATACGGACCGTCACGCCGGCAAGACCTACACTCCCACCGGTCCCGAGCTGACCACCATGGCCGAGGCGGCTGAGACGTTGAGCACCGTCCTCGGCAAGCGCGTCAACTACGTAGCCCTGCCGCCGGAGGCGGCGCAGCAGGCAATGCTCGGCTTCGGTCTCTCGCGCTGGTTCGTCGGAAATGTGGTCGATTACGGCCGCGTGTATGCCGAGGGTTGGGGCGACTTCACAACCAGCGACTTCAAGGACATCACCGGGCAGGAGGCCCGCTCGTTCAAGCAGTTCGCGACGGACTTCGCGCCGGCCTTCGGCGGATCAACGGTGGCGGCGCATGCGTGAGAGAGAGGAGGTGAGCTAGATGTCGAACGAGTTCTTCGCCCTGGATTCCGAAGGTGGCGAACCGCTCTGGTATTTGCAGATCCTGATGACGATCAAGGCCAGCGGCGACAAGACAGGCGGCGCGCTCGGCCTGCTCGACTTCAAGACCCCGGCCGGGCAGACGCCACTGCACGTCCACCACAAAGAGGACGAGGGCTGGTACCTGCTTGAGGGCCGGGTCACGTGCACGTGCGGTGACGAGTCGACCAGCATCGAGCCAGGGGGCTTCATCTGGCTGCCGAAAGACATCCCGCACCGGCTGCGCTTCGAGACCGAGTGCCACCTGCTGCAGATCGCGATCCCGGCCGGGCTCGAGGTCTTCCATAAACAGATGGGCCAGCCAGCTCCGCGTCTCGAGCTGCCTCCGCCGGGTCAGGTCCTCGACACCGAGAAGTACAAGCGTCTCGCCGCCGAGCACGGCCTCGAGATCATTCAGCTCCCGCAGTGGGACGCCAGCAAGGAGGGCGCGAAGCGATGACGGTTCTCGAATACGACACGTTCACAGCCGGTGCGGTCGATCCCAGCAAGTGGGTGCCGCTGCAGCTACCCACACCGGACGGAAGCATGTGGTCCTACGGCGACCCGCAGGCCAAGGTCGAGGCCCACGGCGGGACTATGTCGATCACGGTCAACCCGTTCCGGCTGAAGCACGACAGCGTGCACATGCTCGACGATCCGAAGCACCTGCTCGTCACGCCGCAGCCCATCCCGGTGCCGGCGTCGGGCGCAAAGATCTCAGCCGAGATCGCGGCCGAGAACTACAACGGCAACCCCGACGACATCACGGACGGCTGGATAGGACTTGTGGTCGGCGACTTCTCGACCGGGATGATCTTCGACTGGATGCTGAGCGCCACTCGCGTGGGCGCGCTCTACGAGCGGCTGCCCATCCCCGGCGTGACGCCCGAGGGCGGCTCCTTCAGCTACCTGGTCCAGTCGCCCTTTGTATCGATCAACAAGCCGGGAGAGTTCAGGTCGTGCGAGATCGCGCTCAATCCGAAGGCTCGGACCGCGGAGTGGACGGTTGACGGCCAGATGTTCTACCGGACCGAGGGTATTCCCGTCGAGGTCAAGTCGGTCACGCTGGGGCTCATCGTCTGCACCCTCAAACCCACCGGTCCGGGCGGCAGCACGTCGGTGCACGGCCAGGGCGCGAAGGGCAGCTGGCGGCACCTCAAGGTCACGAGCACGTAGGGCGACTCAGGCTGATTCCAGGGCCGAGAAGAGCTGCAGAGCGGTGCGCACCAGGGTCGGCTCACGCTCCGGGGAGATCTGGGCCATGAGCGTGAGCGCGGCTCGCGCAGAGTGCCGTGCCACCAGAGCCGCCGCCTTGCTGGCGTGCTTGGCCCTGCACGCCCGGAGGATCGCCTCGTGTTCCTCGTGGAGGCGCACGCCGCCGGCGATCTCCTCCGTCTGGAACATGCGGCGAAGCCGCTCGGCGCGGTCGAAGTACGTGGAGAGCGTGCGCGCAAACTCGCGGCCGGCCTCGGGGATCAGGGTGCGATGGAACCGCCGGTGCGCCCGCGCCCACACCTCGGTGTTGGGGTCGGAGGCGTGCTTGCGCATCTCCTGCACCGCCTCGGCCAGCTCATTGATCCTCGCGCGGTCGAGCAGCGGCACCGTGACCAGCACCCCGGCGCCCTCCATCAGCACACGAGTCCCGTACACCGTGTCGATGTCGCCGACGTCCAACGCGGTTACCCGCGTTCGCCGGCCGTGGTCGGCCTGGACGATGCCCTCGGCCTGCAGCATCTTCATCGCTTCGCGCAATGGCGTGCGGCTCACGCCGAGGCGTTCCGCCAGCTCCACCTGCGAGATGCTGGCTCCGTTCTCTATCGCGCCGTCGAGGATTAGCCGCCGCAGATGCTCATGGAGCGAACCGTTGCGCTTATACGGCTTGACGGCGTCGAGAGAGACGCTGGAGCGGCGGCGACGCGGCGTGGGCATTCGGGACAGTGTATGCAGTTAACAACCATGCGCCGCATCGACATCCACTGCCATCCGAACACGGTGGAGTGGTTCAACGCGATCAATCCATACGTCGAGGCGCTGCGCGCTTACTGGCACCGGCCGTGGGCCCCGCTGAGCGAGCAGCAGGTCATCGACGAGCTGCGCGCGGCCGACGTCCAGGTCCTGATGGTCGCCTTCGACACCGAGACCGTCACCGGCTGCCCGCCGTGCAGCAACGACTACGTCGCGGGTCTGCGCGACCGCCATCCCGACGTCGTGCTCAACGCGTGGGCGTCGGTGGATCCATTGGAAGGGCGAGGCGGCGATCAATGAGGCGGAGCACGCCATCAAGGATCTGGGCCTCATCGGCTTTCACTTCCATCCCGTCTGCGGGAATTTCTCCATCGACGATCCTCGGCTGCGGCCGCTGTTCGAGAAGATCAACGAGCTCGGTGTGCCGGTGCTCATCGACGTCGGCACCACCGGCATGGGCGCGGGTTCGCCCGGCGGGTTGGGGCGGCGCCTGAAGATGTCGCGGCCGATGCCGGCCCTCGACGATCTGGCCGCAGACTTTCCTGAGCTCAAGATCATCGCCGCGCACCCCGGCTGGCCATGGACCGATGAGGTACTGATGATCTGCCTCCACAAAGGCAATGTGTTCTGGGAGACGTCAGGCTGGGGCCCCGAGTACTTTCCTGAGTCTCTGAAGCGCGACATCCCGCGCCGGCTCAAGGACAAGATCATGTTCGGCAGTGACTATCCGAGCCTCACGCACAAGCGGCTTTTCGAAGGATGGTCGAAGCTTGGATACGCCGACGAGGTGATGGAGAACGTGTTTCACTCCAACGCGGAGCGAATCCTGAGTCTCGAGCTCGCAAGGAGGGCGTGATGATCAGTTCGATCGGGCACGTTGCGCTGCAGGTCCCGAACCTCGACGCTTCGGTCGCCTGGGCGACCACGGTCATGGGGCTGCGCGAGGTGGCCCGCGAGGGCAAAACCTCTTACTTGACCCATGGCGGCGCGCATCACTCGCTGATCTACATCGAGGCCGGCGAGGGCGCGCTCGACCACATCTCGCTGCAGGCGCGCGATGAAGACGCCCTGGGTGAGCTCACCGATCGCCTCGCCAAGCATGGGGTGACGACCATCGACCACCAGCGCGAGCCGGCGGTCAGGCAGTCGATTCGCTTCGAGGGCCCCGACGGCCACGTGTTCGAGGTGTACACGGGCCTCGCCCACGACCAGCCGCCCCACACCGGCCGCGGCGTGCAGCCGAAGAAGTTCGGCCACCCCATGCTCAAGTCCGAGCGGCCGCGCGAGACGCAGCAGTTCATCGAGCAGGTGCTCGACTTCCGGCTCTCCGACGACGTCGGCGACGGCACGCTTCTGTTCCTGCGCTGCAACGCCGACCATCACGGCATCGGCATCACCAAGGGTGGCGAGGGCCTGCACCACTACGCCTGGGAGGTCGAGAACATCGGCCAGCTGGGTCTGCTCGGCGACGTGCTGGAGAAGAACAACGGCAGGTTCCTCTGGGGGCCGGGGCGCCACGGCGCCGGCGGCAACCTGTTCACCTACCACCTGGACCCCGCGGGCTGCGTGGTCGAGTACTACGCGGACCTCATCAAGATCTACGACGAGGCCAACTACCGGCCGGGGAAGTGGGAGATGTCCGACTACCGCTTCGCCAACCTGTGGGGTCCGGGCATTCCTGGCCACGAGTTCTTTGACGCCGGCGCCAAGCTGCCGGCCACGAGGGTCGCCGCGAAGAAGTGAGCCCCTGGAGCCTCGTGAGCTACCGCACGAAGTCCGGTGAGGAGCGCGTAGGGGCGCTCGCCGGTGACCGCGTGGTTGAGCTGCCCGTGGCCGCGTGCGGACTGATGGAGCTCATCGAGCGCTGGGCGGCGGTCGAGCCGGAGCTCCAAAAGTTCGATCCTGACTCCGCGAGGCGCGTCCAGGGCGCCGAGCTCCAGCTGCCTCTTCGCTACCCGCGGAAGGTTCTGTGCTCGGGGACCAACTATTACGCCCACATGCTCGAGATGAAGGTGAGCCGCCCCGACGCCGCCCGTCCCTACTTCTTCCTGAAGCCGCCGACCACATCGCTGATCGGCCCAGGTGAGCCCATCGTCGTGCCCGCCGATCCAGCCGCGAAGGTCGACTGGGAGGCCGAGCTCGCTGTCGTCATCGGCCGCCGGGCGCGCCATGTCAGCGAGGCGGACGCCCTCGAGTACGTGGCGGGCTACTCGGCCATCAACGACGTCTCGCTGCGAGGCCCGCATCGTGTCCAGCACCCGATCGGCGAGCCTTTTCAGTGGGACTGGCTGGCTTCGAAAGGCGCCGACCGCTCAACTCCGCTCGGCCCCGGCATCCGGCCGGCGTTTCAGGTCGCCGACCCGCAGCGGCTGGACCTGCGCCTGTGGGTAAACGGAAACCTCAAGCAGCAGGCCAACACCTCGGACATGATCGACGAGGTCGCCGCGCTCATCGCCGCGGCCAGCGCGATCCTCACGCTCGAGCCGGGCGACGTGATCGCCACCGGCACCCCCGACGGTGTCGGCCTCCCGCGTGGCGAGTTCCTGCGGCCGGGCGACCTCGTCGAGATGGAGATCGCCGACTTCGGCCGGCTCACCAACCCGGTGGTGGTGGAGACGTCATGAAGGCAGCTGTCATCTATGAGTTCGGCCCGGCCGATGTGCTGAAGATCGAGGACGCCGCCCCGCCCAATCCGGCCGAAGGTGAGGTGCTTGTGCGCGTCCACGCAGTGCGCGTGGGTGGCCTGCTCGACATTGGCACGCGCGCGGGCCGCAACCCGTTCGCGCGGCTCGCATTCCCTCACATCCTCGGCGCCGACTTCGCGGGCGAGGTGGCCGAGGTGGGGGAGGGCGTCAGCAGTCTCAAGGCCGGCGATCGGGTCGCGGTCTCGCCATTCGTCGCCTGTGGCAAGTGCCCTGCGTGCCAGGCTGGGCGCGACTACGGATGTCCCAGCGCCCAGCTCATCGGCGTCCACCGCCCGGGCTCGTACGCCGAGCTGGTTTCGGCGCCGGCCAAGGTCGTGCGGCGCATCCCGGACGCGGTCAGCTACGAGCAGGCGGCCGCGATGGCGCTGAGCGGCCCGGTCGCCTTCACCCAGTTCTCGGTCGTGGGCCTCAAGCCGGGCGACTGGGTGCTGGTCACGGCCGCCGCGTCGGGCCTCGGGCTCG
>WNFW01002612.1_pt1 | contig 12342 bp, 10 predicted proteins | sample 5400131 | NCBI WGS metagenome assembly WNFW01 (sample SAMN13153362, study PRJNA577476) | soil metagenome | isolation source: 20 cm soil or saprolite under grassland replicate 1 | place: USA:California | collected 2016-06-15 | reverse complement strand
ATCGCTTGGTAATTATCGGGGCAATTCTCCGAAGCGGTGTTGAAGCCAACCCATTGCTTCTTTAGTTCTTCAATCTCGCTCGGCCGCAGATGCCAGGAGAGCGGTTCTTTCCCGGGATCTAGTCCAATATAGAATCGACCAGCCGGCTTTTTACCAACCAGAGCCTGCGTTTTCTGACTAGCCTGGACGTGCTCTTCCCGATTAGCTGGATCTTCCACTTCGAAAAAAATTTTAACGTCGCGAATATTGACCCCTTGCCACGCCCAACGCGCTTGGAACATTCGCAGCAAGCGTCGGGCAAACGATTTTTGCCCGGTGCCCCGCACGTTCATCACTGCGTGAAGCGGAGATGCAAGATTGTAGATCACGCCGTGAGCTACTTCAGCGGACTTATCTGCCGGCGCGGTCTGTGTCGGCTGACACGGATCCTCCGGATCGGTTGGCCGTTCGAAGGCATCAATTGCTAACAACAAAATATCCCTTGGTAACGGATACTGTTTGGGATTCTTTGCCGGATTGGTGAGATCGGTTAGAGCGTCGTCGATCCACTCAATCGCTCCGACGAGGCCGCTGTTCTCATAGTATCCGCCATCGACCAGGTGTTGATCGCCTCCGCCGCATGGTGGTGGTGACTCGGTCGAGCAAGCCGAGGGATTCGTGTTTAGCATTGCGGGCCGGCCGGTCGGGGTGACGAAAGGAAAAGTGGCCGAAAGCCGGGCCGCAGTACTTATCGAAATCTCGGCGCAGTAACGTTGGGTGAACTCAGTTTCGCCAATCAGTCCGTGCGTGATCGGCACAGTGGAGATGGCCAATCGCTGCCCCGTCTCTACAATGGTTGAATTAAATATTAGCGCCGGTCGTTTCAACAAAAGCGCGTCCGCACCCCACGCCGATAGAGTCGCCTCGGCCAGTTTTGCGGTCGGTTTAAATTTGTTGTCGAAACTTTTGCACCATTGTCGTTCCAAGACGCGTCCGCGATCGTTGCAAATATCAGTAACGAGAAATGGCATGAGGGCTCGCCAAAGGTCCTGTCGCAAAAGACCGCGAATGGTGGGCCCGAGAGCACTGGAACACGCAGCCTGGAAACTGTGATTGAAATCAGGTTGGGCCTCGTTGAAGTTTTCGGCGTAAAACATTCCGCCGACACTGCCGCCGGAAACGCCGCTGATCAGCCGTATGCTGCGCGGCAAATCATATGCGCCGCCGGAATCGGCCTTCAGACGTCTGCCTAATTGATCGAGGACCGAAGTAGTCCAGGCGGCCGATTGAATACCTCCGCCAGCCGCTGCTACCACCACGACGGGTCGATGTTCCTTCGCTGCTCGACCGACGATTTCGCCCGGCGTCAGTTCGGGATCGAACCTGAGTCTGGTCCAGACGCGATAATAATGGTCGGCCTTTAGAGAAAACCCGGCGAGCCAGAAATAAACGACCAGGATAAGAAGCACCGGTAACCGGTAACGGTCCCAAAAGAAAGTAACACCGACCAGAACAAGGACCCACAGGGACACCAACAGCATCAACGCCACCAGCGGCGCGACCTGTTTTCCGGTGATGACGCAGTAGGCGACGATAACAATAAAGGTGTAGCAGACCGCACGGATCTGACCGTCTTCATACTCCCACTTTGCCGGATTATCGGTCTCTACATCTGCGGAAACCGGGCGCAAATATCCTTTCTGCTTTCGGAGCCCGATCTTGATCCCAAGCCAAACTAAACCTCGGTAGGTGGGATTCTTTGCCAGGCGGAAAGAGATTTCTCTGGCGGCCAACGCGCCGGCGAACGCGATGAGCATTCCTAGGACCATCGCCCCCGCGATTTGGCCGCTATAAGAATGGATCGGTTTTGAAGCGGCAGCAGCTACCAGGATGTTTACGAAAAAAGCAACGATGATCGCGCCCGCCCACACTTTGTCGATTCGGCTTTGAACTATTGGATCGATGACGAGCCGAAACCGCTTGGAGCAGAGATTGGTAATAACGTGAGCGGTGAAATAGATGCTGCCACCGGCTAATCCATAGGCGATTCCAACGAAAAAAGCCTCGCCACCGGACGCCAAATCGTACGCTCCAAGAACGAGAGGCCGCCCGACCCATCTCGCAAATAACGGAAGGACGAATAAGGTGAGCCAACCAAGAAAAGGAATCCGCGCCAAGTATAAATAATGGATGGTGGAGGCAGCGGCTCGAGGACCTTCCGCAAGAGCGTTCTTGATCCGTTCCATCATTCCTGCGGCCGGCCTTGTCTTGCCGGCTGGTAAACTTTATCTCGAATGCGCGAAGTGGGCGACAAAATTTCAGTGCTTCATTTAGTGCTGAGCTTGACCAAATACGCTGTCGCCCGACAAATTTGTCGCAGTAGTCACATGAGCTATTGCGCTCGGGTTTCGCAGTGATGGGAAGTTTTGCCGTCCTTCGGCCGAAGAGCAGACCTCTTTACTACCTCGCCTTCGAATTGAAGATCAAACTGCAGCAGGTCACGCCAGCTTCAGCTTTCTGCAATTCCGACACGTCGATTGCCCGGACGCGAAACCTGCGCTTTTCGAGACGGGCGCATGTTTTGGGAAAAGAAGCAGGCAAAATCACGACATTGTTGAGCAGAAGCGCGTTCGCGGCAGGAGCAAGAGCAGGAGTGCGCCATTGGTCCTTCGCCGTGTATAAAGCCACCTTAAACGGGATGGAAACTTCCATCTTTACGCGGCTTCGTCATTCATTCGTCACTCAACGCCAGTCCGGCTCGGACCGTCCGACAATCCCCAAACCGAAGGCGGATTCCCTTCTGCCGTTGCGTGCAGAATCATTTGCGTCGTTGGATCAATCGCTGCCGATCGTGCATAGGCCAGGATCATTTGCGCGAAGACTGGCAAGCCCATCAGCATTACAGAAACGCGAACCACCGTGCCCGACTGCGTTTCCAGCCGGAACCATTTCATACTCGAACTGAATCGGACGCTGCTAAGTTCATCCCAGCAAAGAAATCCGCCGTCACCGAGTAACCGGCCGTAGAGCAGACCCTCGCGCGAGACTTCATGCCGAGCAGCGAAGTAATCGCCCACCACGGGCAGCGCGAGCAGCGCGAATCCTAAGAAAATTGCCGTCGTCCACCACGAAGTTGTTTTGTTAGAGAAGACATTTGAGATCACGGCGATAGCGGCAAACAACAGAAAACCCGCGAGCCCGATGATGAGCGTACTGACCGGATGTCGCAGTTGCTGATCGCGACAGGCCGGTCGTGGCCGCATCCGGCTCCGCGCCACCCAGCCCATGACAAGACTCATAATTATTGCCCAGAGCGTCCATTGCAGCCAGGAATCGCTTCGGGAAGTCATCGCCACCAAGAAAGGAACATGCATGCAGGTAAATGTAGCAATTTCTCGACCACGGGACCTCTGACCTCTGGCTACGCTTCGGTTCGCCGCGTTGAAACGTTGAATCGTTACATCCTTAAATCGTGGCAGTTCGGCGTTCGATGTTCGGCGTTGGGCGTTCGGTGTTCGGTATTCAGTTCTTTTCAATACCTTATTCCGCAGGACGACAGCCGATTCTATTTAGGAATCATGAACGAAGAAAAACATTGGGAGACCGCTGCGTTGGGTGAAACAATGGTCGCTCGGATCGAGATTGAGGAAATCGGTATCGCCGCCAATGAAAAGGAAATGACCGACGCCGTGACCGCCTTGCCCGGAGTCCGCGAGGTCAAGATTGAGAACGGTGCGATGCATGTGACTTACGATCCGCTAGCCACGACTGAGAAGAAGATCGAGGAAGCGGTGCGAGCTAGCGGAAACACGGTGAAAGCTGCAACCGCCGACACCGAAACGCCACATCCCTGAGAGCGATCGGGAAGAAAACGACGTTCGCGGAAGGCCCGGACTCAACTGCTGGGAAGGCGAGCGTAGCCTTCCCAGTTCTTGCTTCTTAACTATTACCGCGTTCTCGCGAAACGGTGTTAGTGCACCTGTGTGATGAGCGTGTGAATGGAGAACACGATCTGCAGCATGTGCACGGTAACAAAGGCAAAGAGCGTGCCCGATGCGACGAGCGTCGTTCGTTTTAGGATTTTATTTTTTTCCAAGAGCATCACGCCCAGTGCAATGAAGATCATAAATGCGGGCATTGCGTTAAGGAGATAAGAAGGCTTGATGGAGTTATACACCGGCAGCCGCACAGTGAGCGCGATGATTCCCGCTATGTTGAAGCCAAGCAACACAGGAAAGAGACTCAGGCTGGCCCGATGCACCGGACTTGCCTTGAATAAGGTCTTCCATCTGCCGCTCACGCAGAGAAAGCCGCCAACCAAGACGAGAGCCAGAGGAACAAGCCCCAGCAAAATGAGTCCGGCCGCAGAGAACATAGTCACACGGGAAAGCGAAGGGTTCCTGCCGGGAAAAGGTTCTTCTCCGCGATACCACGAATAGTAGTGTTGCCACCAGCCTCCGTTGGCATCGAGGAAGGAAAGGAAATAGGGCTCAGTATCAAACCACATCCCGCTGTAAAGCATCGTCCAAAAAGAATGCAGTTTACCGGGGGCGAGCACCGGCATGACGACATCTTCCCACGGCTTGAAAGAAACAAAGCTGATCGGCTCCGGATCACGCGGCCGATGCACGCTCGGGTCATAGAGCGAGACGTTCCACGGCAGCGGAGTATGGTAATGCTTTACGTTAGCCGCCATGTTGCCTCCCAGAACCGACAAAGGCAGGGCGAGCACAGCGAGGATTGATAACCAGAGTTGTTTTCGCGAGACAACAAGCCGGACGTGATAGGCCCACAACAATCCTGCCAGCACCGACGGTAGAACCGCGAACGCGGTGTACTTCGTGAACACCGTCACCGTCAAAACAATGCTCAGGAGCGCAAGACGCAATGGAGCGAGTTTGCGTTCCAAGGCGACGACGGTCAGGTAGATCGAAATCGCTACACAAAGATAGGAGATCGTGTCGTTGGAATTCATTGCCGACATGTAAATGTGTCGCGGCAAAAAGCAGATCGCTCCAAAGGCGATCGCGCTGGAGAAGGCCGAGAGCGGGAATTTCTTGAGAATAAGGTAACAGACCCCAAGAGTGGCGATGCCGTAAAAGCAGCAGACGAACTGCAGCGACTTGATCATGTGCGGCGGGGTCATCCCACCAGCTAACGTCATCTTACCGATCATGGCCGAGATCCAATAAAAGACTGGCGGATGATAACATTGGAAGCAGGCGTCCTTCGCGGGGATGGCACCCGTTTCCATGATCAGGAAGATCGGTTCGTAATGATTGTCGAACGCGTTCTGCGGCGGATTAAACCAGCAAAGGAGGAGTCGCAGGAGGGCGCCCGCGCAAAAGGGGAAGAGGAAAACGACGGCAGCCAACCGCGCAGCCGGGGCAGGAGGCTTGTTTTCTTGATCCACTCCGCGGCGAGATTGCCGAGCCATTTTCACAGGTCTTTAGGATCTTCTACCAGCTCTCTTTATTTCCATATTTTTTCTCTCAACTTTTCAACGTATCTCAGCTCACCTGTCGCGCCGTAGCCTTGTGCGTAGGCGGATCTTCCATCTTCTGAACGTGGCTGTTTCGATTAGAACGTCTTAATTCTTAACTCTTCCTTCTTACTTTGCTTTCCACCGGCTGCCATGCCGCGGTTCGACGAGAGTAAGCGTTCCTATGCGTGATGCGAGTTATCGCCGAAACTTCTCCGAGCTACTGCTGGAAACTAGTTGCCGACCGCTTGGACAACGGCGCGTCTCAGTGGTGGTGCTGGGTGTCAACCCGCCAGCGCGCAAGGTCCAACATTCGCCGAGCGTCGAGCAGTAGCAGATCTCGACCGTCACGCGTAAACCGTCCTTGTTCAGCTTTACCCAGAGCGGGTTCGATTTTTCGAAATTGAGGGGCTGATTTTCAGGATCGTGCGGAGTGAAGACGGTCATCGATTCGCCCGCGGCGAACACACGACCACTCATGTCGCTCTCCGAACCCAGATGCTCCCCAGGCCCCAGTATTCTCCCGAGTGCCTCTTTCCAATTCCTCACCGGCTGGCCATCCACTTTTACAATGACATGCCGGATAATCGCCGGTCCGACCCCCCTTGTTGGCGAGGGTAAAGTGAATGGGCGCATTGCTGCTATCGAATTCGAGGATGGGCCACACCGCGGCACGCACTTGCTGGCGCTGCACGTAGGCGATATAAGCGGAAACACACAAAGCACAGAGCCCGACGAGGGTCGCGATGACTGCGTCATATCGGCTGGCGCGACGCGTCTCCTGGTTATACGCCACGAGACGACGCTAGTTCTTTCGAGATAATTTCCAAGCCGTTGTCATTTCCGCACGGTAGATTTTTATTAGGCATGACTTAGCAACCGGAGCTCAGGCGTGAATGTTTGTTGGACATTATAGTGTCGCTTTCGCAGTCAGGACGGAGCAGAACAAAATTCCGCTGTGGGTTTTGTTCGTTGCCGTTCAGTTTCTCGATTATATCTGGGCAACCCTCGTGCTGCTCGGGATTGAGAAGCTGCGTGTTATCAAAGGCTTCACAGCTGGCAGCATGCTCGACTCCTATTTTCACCCGTATTCACATAGCCTCATCGCAGCGGTTCTTTGGAGTTGCGTGGCTGCTCTGTGTTACAAGTTACTTTGCCATTGGCGCGGCTATGGCTACACAAAATCAGCGGCCCTGGTCGTCGGCGCCGCAGTGTTCTCACATTGGATTCTCGATCTCATCGCGCATCCCCACGATCTCCCGATTTACGATAACACTGCCAAAGTTGGTTTTGGTTTGTGGAACTATCGTGACCCAGAGTTTGCCTTGGAGATCGGGCTGCTTGCGCTGGGCATCGCCCTCTATCTGGGACGGAATGTCATCCCGGCAATTCGCAAGGGCACCGTGATCGCTTTCGGAATCGCTCTCGTCGTTGTTCAGATAGGCGACACTTACATGCCTCGCACAGCTCTGAGCGATAAAGCAACCGCTCTAGGTGTTTGGATCTTCTACACGCTTTTCGTTCTCATCGCATTCTTCGTGGAAAAAATCGGTGCTCGACCACAAACTACCCCGTCGGGCTCGTGATACTACGACGTCAGGCCTGCGGACCCAGACCACTGCGGCAGCTGTTACGTTCCTAGGCAGGTCAGCTGCTCGTTAAACCTTTTTTGCGCTCCGCAGGCAAAATTTCCTTTGCCCGACGTCTATCGATGACATATGTATCAATACAATATATGTGGGCGTCAGTCCCCGATCGTGAGCTCAAGAAAGGAAGTGCGGAATTGCTGATCCTTTCCTTAGTCGAAGATCGCCCGCGTCACGGTTACGACATCGGCCAGCTGATCGAGCTGCGTTCACGCGGCGCGCTTCGCTTCAATGTCGCCTCGCTTTATCCACTCCTTTATCGACTTGAGAAACGTGGTTGGATTCGCGGCCGCTGGGTGGAGAAACCGGGCCAACGCCGCCGCCGTTATTATCGGCTCACGCCCGCAGGCAAAAAAATTCTCGCCGCGCAACGTGACGGCTGGCGCGAATTCGTCGAAGCCATCGGCCGGATTACCGGAATTCAGTATGCCTGATTTTCGCAGCGAAATCAGAGCGCGCTTAACGAGCCTCGGCCTTTCGCCAGCGCGCGAAGCAGAAATCGCGGACGAGTTGGCGCAGCATCTCGAGGATGAATACGAGCAGGCGCTGAGTCGTGGCTTGTCGGAGGACGAAGCGGAGCGGGCCGTACTCGCGGATTTGAACGTGGCTGACTCGTTAGGCCGCGAACTTAAACGCGTGGAGCGCCGCGTTCCGCAAAACCCGGTGCCAATGGGCACACAGGGAAGGAGCAACATGATCGGAGACCTTGGACAAGATGTGCGTTACGGCCTGCGGATGTTGGCGAAAAATCCTGCCTTCACCACGATTGCGGTTCTCGCTCTCGCGCTCGGGATTGGCGCAAACAGCGCGATCTTCAGCGTCGTTAACGCCATTCTGCTGCGCCCGCTGCCTTACAAAAATCCCGAGCAGCTCATGATGGTCTGGGAGAACGCAACCCATCTCGGCTTTCCGAAAAACACGCCGTCGCCAGCGAACTTCCTCGATTGGCGCCGGCAGACCACGGTCTTCGAAAGCATGGCTGCCTTCGCGGAACGCAGCTTCAATCTCACCGGCGTGGGCGAGCCCGAGCGACTCGACGGCCGCCGCGTTTCCGCGAATCTCTTCGGCTTGTTAGGCGTCCGGCCGATCATCGGACGCACGTTTGTGCCGCAGGAAGATCAGCCCGGGACGAAGGTCGTTCTTCTGAACGAGAGCTTGTGGAAACGGCGCTTCGGTGGCGATCCGAGCGTGATCGGTCGCGCTCTTACGTTGAACAACGAAAGCTACACCGTCGTCGGCGTGCTGCCGCGCAGCGTGCGCTTGCCTGCGTTCGGCAACTGGCGCGACCAGGTCTGGGTGCCGCTCGCCTTTCCAGCGGAGGAGGCCGCCGCGCGCGGCAATCACTTCCTCGAAGTGATCGCGCGTCTGAAGCCGGGCGCGACGTTGCAGCAGGCGCGGGCCGAAATGGAAACCATCGCCGCGCGTCTGGCGCAGCAATATCCGGAACACAACACGCGTATTGGCGCGGTCGTTAACCCTTTGCACGAAGAGATCGTTGGAAACATGAAGCCGGCGTTGTTGATCTTGTTAGGTGCGGTCGCGTTCGTGCTCCTCATCGCGTGCGCGAATGTCGCGAACCTGCTGCTCGCGCGCGCCGCGGTGCGGCAAAAGGAAATCGCGCTGCGACTCGCCCTCGGGGCCGATCGCGCGCGCCTGACCAAACAACTACTCGTCGAAAGCGTGATGCTTTCGCTGCTCGGCGGTGTGGTCGGCCTCGGCTTCGCCTATGCCGGGCTGCATGTGCTGACCCGCTTCATTCCGCACGACATCGCGCATGCCGACACCATCGCGATCGACGGCAAAGTCCTCGTCTTCACCTTCATAATCGCGATTGTGACGGGATTCATTTTCGGTCTTGCGCCTGCCAGTCAGGCGTCGCATTTCAACTTAAACGAGGCACTGAAGGAAGGCGGGCGCGATTCCGGCGCAGGCGTGCGTGGGAAACGCCTGCGGAGCTCGCTCGTGATCGCGGAAGTTGCGGTGTCGGTCATTCTCCTCGTCGGCGCAGGCCTGTTGATCAACAGCTTCATGCATCTGCGCAATCTCGATCCCGGTTTCCGCGCCGATCATCTCCTCGCACTCAATGTCGATTTGTCGGAAGTGAAATATCCGGACACTGCACGGCGCACTGCGTTCTTCGATGAAGTCGTTAGGCGTGTGCAGCCGCTGCCCGGCGTGCAATCGGTCGCCGTCGCGGGCAACTTGCCCTTTACCTACAACGGTGACTCGATGGGCATCGCGGTCGAAGGCATCCCTGATCCGCCGCCGGATCAATGGCCGGACGTAATCTGGCGCACCGTGGGGCCGGGCTATTTCAACACCATGCGGATTCCGCTCGTGCGCGGACGCGAGTTCAAGGATGGGGACACGCTCGATACTACGCTTGCCGTCGTCGTCAGCGAAAAGACCGCGAAGCATTACTGGCCTAACCAGGATCCGATCGGCAAACGCTTGAAGCCCGGGGCGACGACAGGAGAGAGCCCGTGGCGCACGGTTATCGGCGTAGTGAAGGACGTGCGGCAAAACGACTTCATCGCCGAGCCGAAGATGCAGATGTATTTCAGCTACAAACAAGTGAAGAGCCTCGTCGCGAATGCCCTCGTCGTGCGCACCTCGGTCGATCCGCTGAGCCTCGCCATGCCGGTGCGCAATGCGATCTGGTCGGTCGACAAAGATCAGCCGGTCGCGAACATCGACTCGATGGAAAACATCGTAGCCAGCGCGGTCGCGCGGCAGCGGTTTAGCATGTTGTTACTCGCGATCTTCGCCGCGCTCGCGCTCGTCCTCGCCGCGGTCGGAATTTACGGTGTGATGAGTTACACCGTCGCGCAGCAAACGCGCGAGATTGGCATCCGCATCGCGCTCGGCGCGAAACGGGGCGACGTGCTGAAGATGACGGTGAAACAAGGGCTGAAACTCGTCGGCCTTGGCCTGGTTATCGGCCTACCGAGTGCATTCATCCTCACCCGCGTGATGTCGAGCCTGCTCTTCGGGATCAGCGCGACCGACCCAATCACGTTCCTCAGCATCTCCCTCGTGGTGCTCGCCGTCGCGTTACTCGCCAGTTACATCCCGGCCCTGCGCGCGACGAAAGTCGATCCGATGATCGCCTTGCGCGCGCAGTAGCGAGCACACGTGGGGAAAGCATTGGTTGCTCAAACTTTAACGCGCCGGACTCGTGATACTCCCCACTTGCAGGGTAAATGTGGCAGAAGAACTGGGTCATCACCCTCTCGCGGGAGAAGTAGGGATGAGACAAGCACGAGCTGTTTTCTTCGCTACTTAAGCTTCAAGTTCCTGTCATACCGAGAGCTTCCGCATCTCTTGCGCGGCTGGCGTTGCTTGCGGCGAACGTCTGCTCTCCTGCTCAATCGAGAAGAGAACTAAGCTCAGGAGTCGAACAGCTCGCATGCTGTCGCTGGGCGTAGAATGTACTTGATAGCAAACTCTTCGCGCTGCGGAATCGATCTGAGCAGCGATATACGTGATTCACGTATACGACCCAGGACAATTGATCGACAAGCACGACACTTATCGGCCAATGAGCCGTTCCAGAGCTGCGAGCGCGAGGTGTCGCGGCTTCGCCCGCCCTTGTTCCCACTCCTGCAACGTGCGTGCTGACATGTTGAGTTTCAGTGCTGCCTCGCTCTGTGACAGATTATGCCGGAGTCGCCACTTGTACAACCGATCGCCCAACCTATGATGTCTGGTCGCCCGTGCCGATCGCGCCCGACGTTTTCTGCAGCTCATTCAAACACTAATCAGCAAAAGTCGTGACCATTTCAATCATATACGTGATACACGTAGATCATTGCGCGGGCGCACTTCCAAGGCGGCGAAAAGGTGGCGGCGATTGAGGAATCTAGTTTGGCTGCAATATACGTGACCCACGTATATGATTGCGCGAGCACAACTCGGTGGGGGGCCAAAGGTGAAAGAAAATTGGCGGCGTTGGAGCGAACCCGTTTTGCCGGCGGTCTTTCTTAGTTAACCTTTTACGAGAAATGGAAACACCGCTCACGCCACTCGAATTCGCTCGCCGCGCACGAAAACTCTATCCGGAGCACATCGCCGTGATCGATGGCGACTCGATCTGGACCTATGCGCAGTTTCTCGATCGGTGCGATCGTTGGTCAGCGGTCTTGCAGGAGTTTGGGAGCGCCTCGGGCGATCGCGTCGCCTATCTCGCGCCCAATACTCATGCGCAGTTGGAGTCGTTCTACTCCGTGCCGCAACTAGGCGCTGTGCTGGTGCCATTGAACTTTCGCCTGATCGCGGACGACTTTCTTTACCTCCTCAATCATAGCGGCGCGCGCATCGTTTGCGCACATCGCGATTATCTCGAAACAATCAACAACATTCGCTCCGGCCTGCCGTGCGTTGAACACTTCGTCGCTTTGACCGGAGAAGCTAACGACTGGCTGGATTATGAGACATTGCTCAGCGCCCGTGATGACGACGACCGTTTCTTGGTTGTTATTGCTCATCGTGCAGCTCAATCGTGACTTTCACAGAGCCGGCGACATCCAACGCAGCGACGCCGGAATCTATCTTCCCGATGACGATTATGCCAGGGTTAGGAGTCCTCTCGCCATCATTCCGATAGAAGATGCCCACGTCAGGACCCGGCGACCAATAAACCACCTGGCCAACTTCATAAGTGTGGGTTCGTTTTCCCTCTTCCGAAATCGCACGCGGCAGACGAGCAAACTTTTCTCTGCGAAACAAATCGTTCTTCGTGAGCGTGAGCGGCAGCTGTGAAACAAAGTCACGAGCGGTTTTGCTGTCGTTCAATGTGGCGGTGATTACCTTATCGTCGATCTTTAGTCTGATTTTCATAATTTGTGACTCCAAAGTGGACGTTTTAATTGGCGAGTTCGGCGGCGCACTGTTGGCCGTGCTATTATCTGCGCCGCAACCCGCGTGAACGAACGCGATCGCGAAAGCGAAGGCCAAAAAGATGCGTCTCATCGCAGGCTTTCTCCTTTCAGCGCGCGGTGTATCCGCCATCGACAACGAGCGCGTGGCCGATCACGAAGCTTGCGCCAGGGCTGCACAGCCAAAGAACGGCAGCGGCGATCTCCTCCGGCTGACCAAGTCGTCCAATCGGCTGGTCTCGCAGGATGTCTTTCATGGCGTCCGGTTCCTTAGCCAACATGTCCGCAACCATCGGCGTATTGATCGTCCCCGGGCACACCGCATTGATGCAAATTCCTCTGGAGGCATATTCGAGCG
>WNFW01015699.1_pt1 | contig 12344 bp, 9 predicted proteins | sample 5400131 | NCBI WGS metagenome assembly WNFW01 (sample SAMN13153362, study PRJNA577476) | soil metagenome | isolation source: 20 cm soil or saprolite under grassland replicate 1 | place: USA:California | collected 2016-06-15 | reverse complement strand
CCCCTCACGCGGGCGGACCGATGGCGAAGGAAGAAGCGATCGAGATCAATGGCACCGTCGAACAGGTGCTGCCGAACACCACGTTCCGCGTCCTGCTCGAGAACGGCCACTACGTGCTCGCGACCATCGCGGGCAAGATGCGGCGCTTCCGGATCCGCGTGCTCGCCGGCGATCGGGTCACCCTCGCGGTGTCCCCCTACGACCTCACACGCGGGCGTATCACCTACCGGTACAAGTGAACCGGGCGCTGGCGCGGACGGGCCTCGTCAAAGACGGCGGCCCGCCCCGCTGCCCCCAATGTGCTGGGCGGCTGGCGTTCGGGACCGATCGACTGGGGCGGACGACGGAATCGTGCGGTTGCGGATACCGCGCGTACGTGCACGTGCGGGGCACCGAGCCCGCCAACCCGCCGCCTCCCGCTCTTGCGGACCCTGTCGTCTGAGGCCACTCTAGCGCGCCCTCTTCAGGATCTTCCGTTGCGTTTCGCCACCATCGCTCCAATCATCGCCGTCCCGTTCGCGTTTTCCCCCCACGTCGCCGCCCAAAGTCCCCAGCGCCCCCAAGGCCCCCGGGTCGAGATCACCGTGCCGGCGGCGCTGCGCGCCGCAGCGGCGACCGGACGCATGTACGTGTTCGTGACGCGGCACGACGACGTCGAGCCGCGGCTCCAGGTCCGCCACGAGAGCGACTGCACGCCGTTCTTCGGCGTCGACGTCACCCAGCTCGCGCCGGGTGCGCCCGGGGTGATCGACGGCGGGACCCTTGGCTATCCGGTGTCGAGCCTCGACGAGATCCCCGCGGGCGACTACTACGTGCAGGGGCTGCTCAACGTCTACGCGGAGTTCCACCGCGCCGACGGGCACACGCTGTGGCTGCACGACGATCAGTGGGAGGGCCAGCAGTTCAACAAGGCGCCGGGGAATCTCGTGAGCGCGGTCCGGAAGGTGCATCTCGATCCGGCCCGAGCGGACACGATCCGGCTCGAGCTCACGCGTGTACTCCCGCCGATCGAGCTGCCGCCCGATACGAAGTGGGTGAAGCACATCAAGATTCAGAGCAAGCTGCTCACGGCCTGGTGGGGCCGACCGATCTTCCTCGGCGCGACGGTGTTGCTACCCCGCGGGTACGACGCAGACACCGCCCGTCGCTATCCGACCGTGTACCAGCAGGGCCACTTCACCCTCAACCCCCCGTTCGGGTTTTCGACCGACAGCACTCCCGAGACTCCCGAGCAACGGGCGGCGCGACTCGCGCGCAGCGCGCGCGAGCCCGGGTTCGAGTTCTACCGGGCGTGGAGCGCTCCCAACTTCCCGCGCATGATCGCGGTGACGTTCCAGCACCCGACGCCGTACTTCGACGACTCGTACGCGGTCAATTCCGCGAACAACGGTCCGTACGGGGATGCGCTGCTGCAGGAGCTCATTCCCTATCTCGAGCAGCACTTCCGGCTGATCCGTCAGCCGTGGGCGCGCGTGCTGACGGGCGGCTCGACCGGCGGCTGGGAGGCGCTGGCGCTCCAGGTGTACCACCCGGACTTCTTCGGCGGGACGTGGGTGCTGTACCCGGACCCGGTGGACTTCCGGCACTACGAGATCCCCGACATCTACAGCGACACGAACGCATTCGTCCACGGGGTGGCGGAATGGATGACCGCCGACGTGCCGGCCGAGCAGGAAGTCACCGGTCAGCCGCGCATCAGCGTCCGCCAGGAGAGTCAGTTCGAGGCGGTGCTGGGCAGCCACGCGCGCTCCGGCGAGCAGTTCGCGATCTGGGAAGCGACGTACGGTCCCGTGGCGGCGGACGGCTACCCCGCCGAGCTGTGGGACCTCCGGACCGGCACGATCGACCGCCGTGTGGCCGAGTACTTCCGGGCCCACGACTACGACCTGCGAGATTACCTGGAGCGCAACTGGGCGACCCTCGCGCCCAGGCTCAAAGGCCAGATCCACGTCTTCACCGGCGACATGGACACCTTCTACCTGAACCTCGCCGTGTACCGGCTCGAGGAGTTCCTCGCACGCGCGCGGCCCGCGGCCGACGCGGAGTTCGCCTACGGACGTCCCATGAAGCCGCATGGCTGGCAGCCCTGGACCAACGCCGAGCTCATGCGGATCATGGCCCGTCACATAGAGGGGCGCCGCGCGTCCAGGCTCAGGGGTCCAGCGCCGAAGTGAGCGATCAAAAGGGCCGCGCCCAGCATGGACACGTTCTTCATGAACATCGCCATCTGCATCCCGTGCATCATCGGGTCGGTCACCGCCCAGAAGTTGTGCATCTTGAGCGAGACCGGCACCAGAAACAGCACGATCAGCCAGGCGCCGATTTTTGCCTTGTAGCCGAGCGTGATGCTCAGGCCTCCAAGCGTGGCAATCACGCCCGACAGCGGGACCAGCAGCCCGGGGGCCGGCACGCCCGCCTGGGTGGCGTATGCGATGTATCCCGGCGAGAAATGCCCCATCACCGTCATCAAGAAGATCGCGGAATAGAGGAATCGACCAACAGGGACGAGGTAGAGCACGGGAATTCCCCTCTCTATCGGTTGGAGGACGAGTTACGAGGTCAACGCGCTGAGCGCGTTCTGGAGGCTGGTTGCCTCGCCCGCCTTGAGTGCGCGAACGATGACTCGTTGTCCGGATCGGCACGCCGGCGAACCAGGCCGTCTTTCTCCAGACGATCCATCAGCTGTGTGATGTTGGAGCGCACGCAGTGCTGGCGCGCGGCCAAATCGGACAGCGGCAACGCTTCCTTGGCCTCCGCCAGGAAATGGAGCACCGCCAGCTTCGCCAGGGACAGGCCGGTCGGGCTCAAGGCCCCTTCGAGGCGTGCCTCGACGGCGTCCGCCGCGCTCAGGAACGAAAAGACGAGCGCCTCGGCCGCCGGGCGGCGCCCGCTCTTTCGTCGACGGTTTGGCACACCCTCATTATGGCTCACGGCTTGGCGGCGGGCCAGCCGGCCCCGACGGCGCGATACAGCTGCACCGCCGCGACGAGCTGGTCCCGCTCCGCCTGGGTGAGCGCCAGCTCCGCGCCGAACAGGCCGCGCTGCGCGTCCAGCACGTCGAGATAGCTCGACACGCCGTTCCGGTAGCGCATGTCCGCGAGCTCGAGGGCCCGGCGCAGCGCGATCACCTGGCGCTCTTGCGCCCCGCTCCGATCCTGGGCGGTGCGCAACCCCACGAGCGCGTCTTCCACTTCGCGCAGCGCCACGAGCACCGTCTGCTCGTAACGCGACCGCGCCTGCGACGCGCGCGCCCGGGCGACGTTCACCTGCTCACCCGCCCCCGGCCGGCCCTCCTTGAAGAGCGGGATCGAGACCCCGGCGAACGCCTGCCAGATGTTGGTCCCCGACCCGAACCACTTGGAGAATTCGGTGCTCTGGGTGCCGTACTGCCCGGTGATCGTGAAGGTCGGCAGGAAGGCGGCCTGCGCCACGCCGATCCGGGCCGTAGCGGCGCGGAGCGTCGCTTCGGCGCTCCGGACGTCCGGCCGGTTGCCCAGCAGGGCCGACGGCACTCCGGCGGGGACCGGGATCCGCGCCGCCATCTCGGTGAGCGCGCGGCCCCGCGCGATGGCGCCGGGGTTGTGTCCCACCAGCACGCTCAAGGCGTTCTCCTGCTGAGCCACCTGCCGCTCGAAGTCGGCGACGCTCGCCGCCGGACTCGCCACTTCGGCCTCGAATTGCCGCACGTCGAGCTCCGAAATCAGGCCCTGGTCCAGACGCCGGCGGGCGAGGGCGAGCGTTTGGCGTCGCGAGTCGAGTGTGCGGCGCGCGATCGCGAGGTTGAGATCGGCCGCGCGCAGGTCGAAATACGCCGTCGTCACGTCCCCGATCAGCGACAACTGCAGCGCGCGTCGGTCTTCCTCCCGCGCCACGAGGTCCGAGCGGGCGGCGCCCGTGCTGCGGCGCAGCCGGCCCCAGACATCCAGCTCCCAGCTCAGGTCGGCCGTCGCCTGGTACACGTTGTAAGTGAACGACCCGAAGGTGCCGAACACCGTTTGGTTGCGGCCGGCCCGACCGTTGGCCGCCACCTCGGGCAGGAGCGCGCCCCGCGTAGCCCGGTACTGGGCGCGGAACTCGTCGATCACGGAAAGCGCGGTGCGCATGTCGCGGTTTTCCCGCAGGCTCGTGTCCACGAGCTGCCGCAGCACGGAATCCTGGATCAGGTCGACCCAGCGCAGCGCCGCGCCGGAGTCGCCGCCCGCGCGGACGGACGAGGTGTCGTAGCCGAACGGCACGCGCGCCGTGTCCGCCCCGGGCGGCAGCAGGGTGTCGCGGCTGGTGCGCAGCGAGTCGTAGAACGACCGCATCGAGTCTTCCGACGCCGCCGGACGCCGCCAGCCGTCCGGCATGCCAAGGGACGACCGCCGATACCCCGGCCCCACGGCACACCCTTCGGTCAGGGCGATCAGCGCGACGACGGCGAGCGGAATGAGGCGTTTCACGTCAGTCCCCCTCCACCGCGACGGGCGTGGGTTGCAGGAGGGCGGCGCTGGCACCCCGCCGCAGCAGGCCCCGCTCGCTCAAGGTTCGGATCGCCACGAAGAACAGCGGGATGAAGAACACGCCGACCAGGGTCGCCACGAGCATCCCGAAAAAGACGCCGGTGCCGATCGAGTGACGGCTCGCCGCGCCCGCGCCGCTCGACGTGAGCAAGGGTGTGACGCCCAGGATGAACGCGAATGAGGTCATCAGGATCGGCCGCAACCGTTCTCGGCCTGCCTCGAGCGCCGCCTCGCGAATCGAGCGCCCCTGGGCGCGCAGCTCGTTCGCGAACTCGACGATCAGGATCGCGTTCTTCGCCGCGAGACCCACCACGACGATCAGGCCGATCTGCACGTACACGTCGTTCGCCATCCCGCGCAGCCACACGCCGAGCAGCGCACCGAGCGTGCCGAACGGCACACCGAGCAGCACCGCGAACGGGATGGTCCAGCTCTCGTATTGCGCGGCCAACACGAGGAACACCATCACGAGGCCGAGGCCGAACACGAGACCGCCCTGCCCGCCCGAAGCACGCTCCTGATAGGACTGCCCGCTGAAGGCGTAGCCCACGCCCCGGGCGGCGTACTTGTCCTGGGCGAGCCGCTCCACAGCGGCGAGCATTTCGCCGGAGCTCTTCCCGGGCGCGGGGGCCCCGACCAAGAGCGCCGACGTAAACCCGTTGAACCGCGTGATCACGCTCGGCCCGGCCCGGAATTCGGTCCGGGTGAGGGCCGAGACGGGCACCATCTGCTGATTGGGCCCGCGCACGTACAGCCGCCCGATGTCTTCGGGGGTCTGGCGGAAGCGGGCCTGCGCCTCGGCCTGCACCCGGTAGGTTTTGCCGTACCGGTTGAAATCGTTGATGTAGAGCGTCGACAGAGACGCCTGCAAGGTCTGGAACAGCTCCGACAGCGAGATCCCCAGCGCCTTCACCTTCTCGCGGTCCACCTGCACGAACAGCTGCGGTGTGTTCACCCGGATCGTCGGGTACACGCCCCGCAGCGCGGGGCTTGCGTTGGCGTCGGCCGCGAACTCGCCCGTCAGGCCGGCGAAGCGCGTGATGTCGTTCACCCCGCGGTCCTGAAGATTCAGCTCGAGGCCCGCGGTCGTGCCCAGCCCGATGATCTCGGGAAGGTTGAACGCGAACCCGCGCGTCTGCTGCAGCTGGAAGAGAAAGCCGTTCACGCCGCCGAGCACCGCCGCGAACTGGTCGCGTGGGGTAGTCCGGTCATCCCACGGCTTCAACATGACGAACATGATCGCCGCGTTCGTCTGGTTCGCGTTCTGGATGAAGTTGAGGCCCACGAGCGCCACGACGTGATTGATCGCCGGCTGCTGCATGAGATAGCCTTCGACCTGCTTCACGACCGCTTCCGTGCGCTGGCGCGAAGCATTGTCGGGCAACTCGATCAGCATCCCGAAATAGCCTTTGTCTTCGTTGGGGATGAACCCGGTCGGGACGGACCGCACGAGGACGAACAGCAGGGCGATCGCCACCGCGAAGGCGGCGAAGAACGTACGAGGGCGGTCGATCACCCGACCGGCGGCGCCGAGGTAGCGCTCGGTCACCGAACGGAAGCCGCGATTGAAGCGACCGAAGAACCGGTTGAAGACCTTCGATACGGAGCCGCTCTCCGCCACCACCGGCGCTTCCTCCGGCACCGGCCGCAGCAGCACGGCGCACAGCGCCGGCGTCAGAGTCAGCGCGACGATACCCGATAGCACCACCGAAACCGCAATGGTGATGGCGAACTGCTTGTACATGAGGCCGGTGATGCCCCCCAGGAATGCCACCGGGATGAAGACGGAGCACAGCACGAGCACGATGGAGATCAGGGCCCGGCTCACCTGGCGCATCGCCCGGTCGGCGGCGACGGCCGGCGGTACCCGATCCTCGGCCATGATGCGCTCCACGTTTTCGATCACGACGATCGCGTCGTCCACCACGATGCCGATCGCCAGCACCAGGCCGAACAGCGTGAGCAGGTTGACCGAGAATCCGAGCACCTGCATCCCGAAGAAGGCGCCGATGACCGAGACGGGCACCGCCACCACCGGGATCAGGGTTGCCCGCCAGCTCTGCAGGAACAGGAACACAACCAGCGTGACGAGCAGCAGCGCCTCGAACAGCGTCTTCACGACCTCGTTGATGGACGCGGTGACGTAGGGCGTGGTGTCGAAGGCGATCGACCAACGGACGCCCTGAGGAAAGCTCCTGGCGAGCTCGGTCATCCGGTTGACGACCTCGCGCTTCACCTGGAGGGCGTTCGCACCGGGACGCAGGAATACCGGCGTCAGGGCCGTGGGCGCGCCGTCGAACCGGCCAGCCAGGTCGTAGTTCCGCGCCCCGAGGTGAGCGTCTCCGATGTCCGAGAGGTGCACCAGCGAGCCGTCGGGCCGCCCCCGGACGATGATGCGCTCGAAGTCGCTCGCCTCTTTCAGGCGCCCGCTGGTGATCACGGGAATGGTGAGTTGCGTGCCAGGCGGCGCGGGCTCGCGCCCGATGCGGCCGGCGGGATTCGTGGCGTTCTGCTCCTGGACCGCGGCCGCGACGTCCGACACGGTGAGGCCGAGCTGCGCCATGCGGTCGGGGTCGAGGCTCAACAGCATCGAGAAGTCGAGCTGGCCGAACGTGCTCGCATCACCCACGCCGGGGAGCCGCTTGAGCTCGTCGTCGATATAGATCTTCGCGTAGTTGTTCAGGTATTCGGTGTCGTACCGCGGATCGTCGGAGGAAAGCGCCAGTACGACCAGAAAGGCCGTCTGGCGCTTGCGCACCGTGATACCGTTGCGCACCACTTCCTGCGGCAGCTGCGGCTCGGCGAGGGCGATCTGATTCTGCACGTCCACGGCCGCCAGATCCGGGTTACGCGAGACGTCGAAGTAGACCGACAGGTTCATGACCCCGTCGCTCGAGTTCGCCGACTTGAAGTACAGCAACCCTTCCATGCCCGACAGCTGCTGCTCGATCGGGGCGGCCACCGCATCGGCCACGTCCTGCGCCGTTGCACCCGGGTAGACCGCTTGCACCTGGATCTCAGGTGGCGTGAGCGGCGGATAGCTCTCGACCGCCAGCCGCGAGAGAGAGAACAGCCCTAGCAGGACGATCACGATCGAAATGACGGCCGAGAAAATCGGGCGTCGGATGAACAGGTTGCGGATCTGCGGCGTGTCGCTCACGGGCGGCTCCGAATCCGGAGGGGTGCCGCTGGCGGAGCGATCAGCGTGCTGTCCTGGGCCCCGGTCGCGGCGCTGTCGACCGCCGGCCGATAGGCCACGGGCCGGGCGGGCTGCCCGGGCGCGACTTTCTCTCGGCCGCTTGAGGCCGAGCAGGCGGACCCGCACGAACTGCCCGGGGAGCAGGACGTGCTGGGGGTTTCTGAGCTGCGCGCGGAGCTGTTGGGTACCGGTCGCCGGCTGCAGCGCCAGATCGGCAAAGTTCAGCTCGCCCGTCGCGGGAAACAGACTCCCGTCCGCGAGGGTGACCTGAACGGCGAGGGCGTGGGGTGCGGGCGGCATGACCAGACGGCCGTCCGCGATGTCGCGTCGCAGGCGCAGCAGGTCCTCGTCGGACGGACTGAAGTTCACGTAGATCGGGTCTACCTGCTCGACGGTCGTGAGCCGGTCAGCCGAACCGGTCACGCGAGCGCCGAGCTCCAGCTGCGCGCGTCCGGCGCGTCCCGAGATCTCGGCGCGCACGAACGTGTCCTCGTAGTCTTTCCTGGTCTGATCAGCCGCCGCCTGCGCCTGGTCGAACGCCTGCTGTGCGTCGTCCACGTCCTTTTGCGCCACTGCGCGCGCCGCGAGCAGCGGCTTCAGCCGCGCCAGTGTGCGGTCCGCGTTGGCGAGCCGGGCCTGGGCGCTGCGATAGGCGGCCTCGTACGTGGTCGGGTCGATGCGGAACAGCAGCGTTCCCTTCGCGACGTCCGTGCCCTCGGCGTAGGGCCGCGCCACGATCACGCCGGTGACCTGCGAGCGAACCTCGACTGAGCGTGAGGCGGCGGCCTGCCCGACGTACTCGTAGCGCGCGACCACAGTCTCGGGAACGACGGTGAGGACCGATACTTCCGGGGCTGGTGGAGCAGCGCTGGCCACAGCCGGGCGCCGGCGCGCCGCCGCCGCGGCGACAAGCAGGAGTGCGACCCCGACTACGGCGATCCACGTGGCTGGTTTGATCAAACGCTTCATGCGAACACCCACTGGTGAAGGTGACGACTACCGAGCCGATAGTGCAGGAATGAACTATGCTTGCCCAAGGTTCCCGCGCATTCGGCGAGCGAGGCCGGGCTCCCCCGTTTGGGTGGGGCCGCACCACCTGGTTGGCCGGCGTGACCGGCGCGATGCGCCCGAAGCGGTACTCGAGGCCGGCCCCCAAGTTCCGGGGAACTTCGCGCCGACCTGGACCATTGGTTCATTTATGAACCATTCTCGGACTCTGGAGAGGAGCCACCCATGATGCCCCCATCGGCACCCGACACTGGGAACGCCACGTCGGACGAGGGGCCCGCCGTCTCGGGCCTCACGCCTCCGCAGGCACACGAGCTGGTGGCGGGCGGGCGGGCCGTGCTGGTCGATACCCGCGACCGGCGGCTGTTCGACAACGCGCACGCCGCGGGCGCCCTCTCACTGCCGCTCGCCACGATCGAAGCCGCCCAAGGGCATGCGCCTGCGGGCGTGCTGCCGCCCGATCGCATGATCATCCTGTACTGTGCGTGAGTGGACGAGCGCACAAGCGCCCGGGCGGCGCGACTGCTGCGGTACTTTGCCCCCCATGATCGACGTGCTCGGAGCCTTGCGCGAAGGCCTTGCGCCCCACTACACCGTCGAACGGGAGATCGGGGCGGGAGGCATGGCGCGCGTGTTCCTCGCCGCCGAACGTCATCCGCCGCGCAAGGTGGCGGTGAAGGTGATGAACCCCGAGGTGGCGGGCTCCGAGTTTCGCGAGCGCTTCATCCGCGAAGTCGAGCTCACGTCCCGGCTCAGCCACCCCCACATCGTGCCGATTCTCGCCGCGGACGAATGCCTCTTCGTGCCCGATGGGCCCGACGGACTGTGCTACTACGTGATGCCGTACATCGAGGGCGAGTCGTTGCGGGCCCGCCTGGAGCGGGAGCAACGCTTGCCACTCGAGGCGGCGTTGCGCATCGCCCTCGAGGTCGGTGACGCGCTGTCCTACGCGCACGGACACGGCGTCATCCATCGCGACATCAAGCCCGAAAACATCCTCTTGTCCGGAGATCACGCTTGGGTGGCCGACTTCGGTATCGCGCGCGCGATCAGCGCCGCGGGGGGTCACACGCTCACCGGGGGCCACCCGGTGGGGTCACTGGCCTATATGAGCCCTGAGCAGCTGATGGGGAGCCGCGCCATCGATGCGCGGACCGACGTGTACAGCTTGGGGGGCGTGCTCTACGAGATGCTGGTGGGCGAACCGCCGCTCGTCGGGCTCGCCGGCGGGACGCCCCACGGCGGCGCGCCCCTCGACGCGGTGCTGCGTGCACAACGTGTGAGCCACCGGACCGAGCGCTTGGTCAAGGACACCATCGCTCGCGCGCTCGCGCCGGAGCCCGACGACCGCTTCGCATCTGTCGACGAGTTCGCGACCGGCCTCCGGGAAGCGGTGGGCCGGCGGCTGGTCCCGCGCCTGCGGTTGCCGCGGGTGCGCTGGAAGCCGCTGCTGCTCGGTGGGGCAGCGGTCGCCGTCCTCGGCACGGCCTTCGTGGTGTTGCTCGGCAGGCGCCCTCCGGCGCTCGACCCGAGGCGCGTCGTGGTCGCGGGATTCGAAGACCTCTCGGGGGATCCGACCCTCGCCCCACTGGGCCGCATCGCCGCCGATGGGCTGACGCAAGCACTGGCACGCCGCGGCGGGCTGGAAGTCGTGCCCGGCGCCGCCCCCGGCCATCTCGACGCCACGCACCTTCGAGCCCTCGCCGCGCAGACCGGGGCGGGGACCGTGGTCTCGGGATCGTACTACCGGGATGGAGACTCGGTCCGTTTCCACGTCCAGATCATCGACGCGGCGCAGGGCACGGTGCGGCGTGGCGTGGAGCCCATCGCCGCGCCGCGGCGCGCGCCGGCCCAGGCAGCCGAGGCGTTACGCGGCCGCATCACCGCGTTGTTCGACACGTTGTTTCCCCCCACCAGTCGGTGACGCCGCTGGGGCCCGGCTCGGGTCACAGCGTGAACCCGACCCCCACACCGAGGGACGCAACGTGGTCGCGGTAGAATTCGCCGTATGGCGCCGGCCCGGTGTATGCCTTCAGCAGCACGCTCCACCGCCGCCCGGACCCCAGTGGGGCCAGTGGGTCGCCAAGCTCGACACCGGTCACCATGCTCCACCCCACCTGCCACTTCTGATCCTGTATCGCCTTCGCGTCCAGACCCGCGACGAGGCGTCCTGTGGCGAACCGGCCGAGTCGCAGCAACGAGCGCGGCTGGCGGTATTCCAGACCGCCGTGCAAGACGCCGGGTTTCAGATCGGCCGGCGAGTGCGCGAAGACATAGTTCCCGCCGCCATACACGCGCCATCGGGACGTCTCGCTCGCGACGAGCAGTTCCACGGCCTGGAACGTCAAGTCGATCCGCCGGGCGTTCGTGTGCGCCATGTATTCGTCGCCCAAGTGCGAGCTTTGGTGAAACACCAGCAACCGCGTAGCCAGGGAACCGCGGCGGTACGTGAGCGGCAGCCCGACGAGGTAGTCGGTGTTCAACAGGTCGGTCGTCGAGGATGCCATGTTGAACTCGGAAAACACGCCGGCGGCGATCCCGAGCTGCCAGTCTCGCCCGTGCAACACGCCGATCGTTTGGCCGAACCCTACGGTTCCCAGCCTCGACGCGAGCCGGGGCGAGCGAGCCCAGAGATAGCCGGCGAAGAACTGCGGCTCCTGCGGGTCGGCGAGCAGCGGTTGGAAGAGCACGGTCGGGGGTCGCCCAGCGGGCGCCGGAGCCTGCACGGCAGCCCCCGCCTGCGCGATCACGACGGCGGCCCCCAACTGGTACACGACGGCGCTCGCCCGCATCCCCACGTCCCCCCGAGTATGATAGTTCAGTAATGAACTATGGCGGGGCGGAGTTCCCGGCGGGCTGCTGGCACGGCGCCGCGGCGCGACCGTTCCCGCGACCGGCGCCGGGCGCTGCGACGCGGGCGGCCGTTGCGGAACGCGCTGCACGGCAATCGGTTGCAACACAGCTCCCGGTCCCACTGTCGCTGTCTATTGTGACTGAGGACACCGTAGTGAATCCTGTGAGGCCGCATACTGCATGATGGTCGGACCTATGGCCTTACGGATCCTGCTGCTGGAAGACGTGCCGGCGGACGCCGCGCTGGTCGAGCGCCACCTGACAAAATCGGGATTGGAGTTCGTCAGCGAGCGGGTCGACACGCGCGCCCGTTTCGAGGAGGCGCTGCGGGACTTCGTGCCGGACATCATCCTGTCCGATCACGGCCTCCCCGGGTTCGACGGGTCCGCGGCGCTCCAGCTCGTGAGGGAGCGATTCCCCACCCTGCCCGTCATTCTGGTCACCGGATCGCTCAACGAAGAAAAAGCCGTCGAGTTCATGAAGGCGGGCGCCGCGGACTACATCCTGAAGGACCACCTGACGCGACTGCCCGAAGCGATCCGCCGGGCCATGCGGGAGCGGCAGCTGCGCGAAGAGCGCGAGCAGGCGATCGTGGCGCTACGGGAGTCGGAGGCCCAGTACCGCTCGATGTTCGAGAGTACGCCGTATCCCATGTGGGTCTTCGATCTGGAGACGCACCGCGTACTCGCGGTGAACGGCGCCGCGATCAAGCACTACGGGTACTCGCGCGAGGAATTCCTGGCGCTGCGGATCGAGGACCTGCGGCCGCCGGAGGACATCCC
>WNFW01002609.1_pt1 | contig 12348 bp, 11 predicted proteins | sample 5400131 | NCBI WGS metagenome assembly WNFW01 (sample SAMN13153362, study PRJNA577476) | soil metagenome | isolation source: 20 cm soil or saprolite under grassland replicate 1 | place: USA:California | collected 2016-06-15 | reverse complement strand
AGCATCGGGGTGAGCTTCCGTGTCGGTGCCGTCGTTGAGCAGCAAAGTCGATGGGACATCCATGCGCGCTGATCGAGAGAGTCAGGAATCTGCTGGGCGATGCGCGGAGCAAATCTTTATCAATTTATCAACCATAGAGTTGCCGGAAATAGCCGCTGTCGTCAATCTCTTTCACATAGTGGAGATCCCATAACGTCAACGGATTGAAGTCTTTGATCTCGGGATCGCGCTTTAGCGCCAGGGCGAAAACGTTCTGAATCGCCTCGATGGAGGGATAGGGTTTCTCCTCCAGCGACGCTGCCTGGGTATCGTAGAAACAATCCCACTCCTCGTCATCCTGCATCTTGAGCAGCTGCGTGCAGTGTTTTTTGATGATCGCCAGCGTCTCGGCTTTCTTTGTCTTGAAGAAATGAGTCGCGTCGATCATGGCGAGAATCAGCGCCCGCACTTCGTGCTCATGATTTTTCACGTAGGTCGTCGTGGTCGTGAGCGTCACCCCTTCGACCATCGCCATCGACGGCACTTCCATGATCCTCGCGCCGAACTTACGCGCGCGGAGCTGGTCCACCGCGCGGATGAAGGTGGCATCGTACGTGCCGGCCATGACTTCTTTGGCCCGCTCCGTCCCCTTTTTGTTGTCGGTCACCAACTCGACATCCCTGCCTTCCTCCAAACCATTCAACCGGAGATAGAGCCAGACGTTCAGTCCCGTGTGACCGTCGTAATCGTCCATCGCCACTGTTTTGCCTCTTAGGTCTTGAAGCCCGTTAATACCGTTACCCATGACGAGATAGTTTTCTCGCCACGCGTTGTTGCTTTGCGCGACGTGGACGTACGGATCGTTATTGAGAGCGCGCCGGGCATAGAGGTTGTGATGATTCCCCGAAACGATGTCAAGCTCGCCGGACTTCAGGCCTTCGGCCGCCCGCTTGCGCTGGCCCTCCAGCGAGCCCATTTCCATTTCCAGTCCGTGCTTCGCCAGAAAGCCGCCCTCTTCCATCACCTTCCACAGCGGCACGTGGCTGGGCGCGCGGTAATAAATGCGGATTTTTTTCTTAGCTGCCATGGCGTCTCCTTATCTTAAAAGCTGATTTGCGAACCAAACAAATAGGGGAATGCAGCTGGACCCTGTGTGTCATTCTGAGCCCGCAGGGCGAAGAATCTAGATCTTTCGTTTCACGCAGGATTGACCCAGGAGTCAAATGCGGATCCTCGTGCGCGAATCGCAGCATTCCTTATCGTGATTTCAAAATCTTCCAAAACTTTTCCCGGTATTCCTTTCTCCCGGTGATAACCCATTTCCAATCCGTGTCATCGAAATATTTCACGTTGACCTTGGGAACGATGCCGGGCTTGAGATAGGATTCGTCGATGTCTTTGCGCAAGGTCGCCGTGCCGTAACCCCGAGCATAAATCTCCAGTCCTTCCTTCGACAAGATCCAATTGACGAAAACCCGGGCGGCATTGGGATTGGGTCGCCTGTTCGCGACCGTCAACAGCCAGGGAGAGCCGTTGATCGTGCTGGACATACCGGACAATTCGAAGATCTCCATCAGTTTGAATCCTTCTTTTTCCAGAGGGCGGACGTCATCTTCACGGCAGTCAAGGCAAATCGGCTGCGTGCCTCGCGCGAGCCAGTCCGTCATCTGTCGCCGGTCCCGTGTGGGCATCGGCTGTTGGTCAATATACAGCTTGCGGACGAAATCTTCCCCGAGCTCGAAATAAAAGCGCGCCGCTTGATTCGAGCCCGCTCCGATGGTGGATGGATCTTCGGCGGAGATTTTTCCTTTCCATTTGGGATTCAGCAGATCTTTGGCCGCGCGCATCTCCTCCGGCTTGACCACGTCGGCGTTGATGAAAAAAAGGCTGGCGACGCTCGAGAAAGCGCGGACCACGTAACGTTCCTCAGGGTCGATAAACCAGAGCTTCCCTTGCTTCCATTTTCCGCCGTCAACGACTTCAGGCAGAATGAGCAACGGTTTCAGCGGGTCGATGAGTTTCTCACCGTAGAGCGTGTTCGCGGTCGTATCGGGACCTGAGAGATAGACGTCCACGTTAAAGATGCCGGCGGATCGTTCCGTCTGCACGCGCGAGACAATCTGACTCGACCGACCGGCGATAAACTCGATGGGAATGCCGTAGCGCGCGGTAAATTTTGGAATCACTTCATTGCGCATGACGGGGTCGGGCGAGCCGGCGACTACGACCTTGCCCTCCTTCTTCGCCGCGTTGAGGATGTCCTGCCATTCCTTGTCGCTGCCTTTGGTCTGCGCCAACCCAGGCGCACACCAACCGAGCAGAAAAAGGACCATCCATGCTCGTTTCATGCCGTTTTACCTCATGATTTCTAAATGCAGATTTCGCCTGCCGTTAATCCGAGCCGGACAGTTGCAGGCCGAGCTTTCTTCCGACGATCATCATGGCGCCGATGATTAGCGTAATCAGCAACCCCAGGGCCGCGCCTCGTTCCAGCTCCCCGGTGAAACTATATTCCAGAAGAAGAATCGCCAATGGTCTCGACTGGTGGCTGTAGAGTAGCACAGGCGCGCTGATGCTGGTCAAGGCGTTGCCGAAATTCATCAGCCCGACGGCGGCGGCGATGGGCGCCAACAGCGGCAATAGAATGCGGCGGTAGGTGGCCCGCCAGGAGGCCCCACTCACACGCGCCGCTTCTTCCAGATCGGAGCCAAGCTGCAGGAAGCCCGCCTTGAACGCCTGAGTCGTAACCGGGCTATCAGCGAGGATGAGCGCCAGCGCAATGCCCCACACCGTCCCGTAGAGGACCGTGCGCAACGGCGTCGAGAGAAAAAGCCATAGGACGCCGAGACTCAAGAGAATGCCCGGGAGAACGTGGGGAATCCAGCAAAAGCTTTCCAGCCATGGCGCGGTCACGGATCGGCGTGACACCAACAGATAGGCGGCGGCGGAATAGAGAAATATGCCGCCTAATGCGGTGACGGTCGCGATGATCAGACTGTTTTTAAGCGCTACGAAAAAAATCGGATCGGTGAACAGGCTCTTCAGTGGCTCAGGGTAAACGGCGACGCGATGTGAAAAAAGCCGTAGCGGCGCATGAATGAGCCGATCACAAGAAAGAGCAGGGGCATGACGATCATGACCGCGACGTAAATTAGACAGCCGCCGAGGGCAAGGTAACGCCATTTTCCGAGTGTCACGCGCAGAGTGGAATAGCCCTGCCCGGTGACGACGGTAAATTTTTTGCCGCCGCTCAGATATTTCCAATAGAAGAACAGCAGGGCCGCGAGCACCAGCAGAAAGACCGAGCCCAGCGCCGTCGCCTCGCCATACGCGCGCGGTTCACGCTGAAGGTAATCGTAAACCCGCGTCGAATAGACATAGATTCCCGCCGGCGTGCCGAGGAGCAGCTCCGTATTAAAGGATTGAAGTCCGCGGATGAAGCTCAGTACCGACACTGCCAATATCATCGGCGATAAAACGGGTAACGTGATCCGGCGCAGCATCGTCGCCGTGCTCGCGCCGGCGACGCGCGCGGCCTCTTCCAGCGACGCTCCCAAGCGGCGGAAGACCGGCGCCAGCAGCATGACTTTGAACCAAATGCCGCCAGTCGAAGTGTGCACCCAGACGATGCCCCAAAAGCTGTACGGGTTGAAAATAGGTCCATGGATAAACGGCAGGCCTTTGGCCAAGGCATTGAGAAAACCGAAGTTGGGATCCAGCAGGAGAATCCAGGCGAGGGTCAAGGGAAAATCCGGAATGAAATAGGCGATCCAGCACAAGGACTCGATCGTCCTCCCTCCGGGCATGTCGGTGCGCGCGATCAGCCAGGCGACGAGAACGGACAGGATCATGGCGGGAATCAAGCGCACGACGGAAAGGAGAAAGCTCATCCATAGGGCGCTGATCGTGCCGGGATCGCTGAAGGCTCGCACCCAATTATCCAAGCCATAAACTGCAGCCTTGCCAGGCGTTGCCAAGTTGAAGCTGCCCACCAAAAGAAACAGTAGCGGCAGGCCCATCGCTATGGCGAGAAACGCCAGCATCAAGAACTCAGCGACACGAATGGAACGAACACGAAATCTGAAGCCCGGCAAGGCCATCGTCGCTGGCGATGTTTTCATCCTATTCTCAGACGGAGCGGATAGTGAGGCGCTCGCAGTCGAGCTTCAACCGGATCTCGGCGCCGACGGCGAACCGTTGCTTTTTCGAAGCCGATAGGACAAAGAAAGCCCCGGCAGCTTGGACATGATAGTCGATGTGATCGCCCAGATAAGCGACCTGCTCGATCTTGGCGGCTACTTGATTAGCCGCGACTTCGGCGCTTGGCAGGATCTCAATGTCTTCCGGCCGCGTGAAAAGCCGTACCTTTTCGCCGCCGCTAAACGAACCGCTCTTTTTACCGTCGAGGAGAATCCGCGCGCCGCCCGCACCGAGATCGACCCAGCAGCCGCCATGGTTTTTCGCGATCATGCCCTCGAAGCTTATCGTCCGCCCCAAAAACTCGGCGACGAACGGCGTCGCAGGCTGTTCGTAAACCTCCGCCGGACTGCCGACTTGCTCGAACCGGCCGCGATGAACCACCGCCATGCGGTCCGACAGTGTCATCGCTTCGGCCTGGTCGTGAGTGACGTAAAGAACCGTGAGTTTGAATTTCATCTGCAGCGCGCGGATTTCCAGACGCATCTGCTCCCGCAGTTTCGCATCGAGGTTAGACAGCGGCTCATCCAGCAATAAAATCGCCGGCGCATAAACAAGCGCGCGGGCAAGCGCCACGCGCTGCTGCTGGCCGCCCGACAACTCCGTCGCCCCGCGCCCTTCGAGCCCCGCAAGACCCACGGTCTCTAACGCTTGGAGCACGCGTCGACTGAGGGTTGAAGAAGGTTCGCCGCGCACTCTCAATGGGAACGCGACGTTCTCAAAGACCGTTAAGTGCGGCCAGATGGCGTAAGATTGGAAAACCATTCCCATCTGCCGCTTGTCCGGCGCAACGAAAATACCACGGCGTGGCGCGGTGACCGGTGTACCGTTGACCAAAATCTCACCGTCATCCGGCTCTTCCAATCCCGCCACAAGCCTGAGAGTCGTAGTTTTGCCGCAGCCAGATGGGCCTAGCAAAGTGAAGATTTCACCCGGCTGAATGGAAAAGCTGACCCCGTCGACCGCCGGGACCGTCCCGAAGCGCTTGACGACATCGCGAAACTCGAGGACCGGTTGCGCCATACTCAGAGCTAGGTCAGCGACCGCTTATTCATCGAGCAGCTTGCAGTAATAACGCCACGAGGATGCCGAGTAAACGGCCTTGGTGCCGCCGCGCGTCTTGCCCACCATGATGTCAATGTCTTCTTGAGGAATCGCTTCCGGGGTGCCGAGAAGATGGGCTCGATAGTTGATCTCCGCGAGATCGTTCAACTTGATCGCCGTCAGGGACGCCTCTTCGACGCTTTCCCCCGCGGTGGTAATGCCATGGCCTCTCATGAGACAAGCCGACTTATCGCCCATCGCCGCGGCAAATTCTTCGCCGAGCTTTTCGTTGGAGACGGTGATGCTCCGGCGATAGGTGGATAGTCCGCTCACGGCGAGACGCAATCCGGATGGATCATAAGCGCCGAAAAGCGGTTGCAGCGGCTTGTTGCAGATGGTGAAGAGCACGACGGTCAACGGGTGAACGTGTACGATACAGTGGACGCCGGGGCGCGTTCGGTAAAGCCAGGTGTGAATAAAAACTTCCTGCGGTGATTCAAGACCATCCTCTCCCTGGACTTTCTTTCCCGCGAAATCGACCGTGATAATGTCGCGCGCGGTCACAAACCGAAGTCCCGACTCTTCCGGCCCGCGCGCCTTGATGAAAATTCGATCCTGTCCGGGAACCCGCGCGCTCACGTGCCCGCTGGGTTCCTTGGTCAAATTGAGCTTCCCGAGAACTCGACACGACTGCGCGACTAGCTCACGCAGTTGAGAATGATCGCTCATGGCATTTTACCTCGCGGAACAATAAAAATACGTGTTTGCAGAACTGCCAAACGGCGAGAGAATCATATTCTCGCCCCAATGCTAAGGCAAGCGAAGATTTTTCCGGGCAGAAACTTCTCCGCCTCGCTTTCGACGGCGAGAGCAAGGCGAAGTTTGGATTTACTCGTTCACGGCGCGCGACGCGCGGGATTGAGAAACTTGCGCGATGGATTCCATGAGATGGGTATCCACCATTAGCATATTCTGACGTGGATCCCGCACGACTCCCATGGGATCATGCCCCTGCTGGACGCGATCCATTTCGCGCATCATGACTTCTCGTAGCATGACGATGCCACGGTCCGAAGAGGTCAAGCGTTCCCGGGTCCGGTCGGCAATCGGTCCTTGGGTTTCCCACGCCATGTGATCTTGCGCCTGCACCGCGTCCATGCGGAACTTTGTGTAAGGGTGCAGCGCGTCGGGCGGGTTCTTGTACGGCTGAATATACTCCACCGGCGGTTCGTCGTTCTCGACTATGGAACTATCTTCGGTCGGGAAAAATCGCACGAAATAGATTTTCGTGTGGGCATCGTCCATGGGAACGCGGATCTGCCCCACGTTTCCCTGCCGCAAAATGTTGGGGAAAATCACCGGATGCTCATCCACCATGCCGTTTCTGTAAGTCCGCCGCTTCATGAGACCGTACGACACTTCGTAGAACTCAAATTTTTCGACATCGTCGCTCAGCCCCCGCGTGCTGTTCTGGATCGGTTGCCCGCGCCCGGCGGTGTCTTGATGAAGAATCTGCAGATGGGCGGGGTCCATCGAATTTTCCATCGCCTGAAACCAGTTGCAGTCGAGCTGCGGCTGGATGAAGATTTTTCTGTGGCCATCCTTCCTGAACCAGATATCCAAATTCGGTATCAGCGGCACCGGTTCCGGACCCAAATAGCCCCAGTAAAGACCGACCAGCTTCTGCACCGGATAGGACTTCTGCTTGACGGTCAGATGAAATTTGCTCTCAGGAGGCTCGGCGGGTGTTTCCAGGCAATTGCCTTTCGTATCGTAAAGCCAACCGTGATACGCGCAGGCGATACCGCGCTCCTCGACGCGACCGTAACAGAGAGAAGCGCCGCGGTGTGCGCAGCGGTCATCGAGCAACCCGACCCGTCCCTTCTTGTCGCGAAACAGCACCAGCGTTTCACCGAGAATTCTCACCAGCTGCGTAGGATGCTCCGCTGTCAGTTCACTCGCAACACCCACTGGATACCAATAACGACGCAACAGTTCTCCCGCCGGCGTTCCCGTGCCCACGCGTGCTATCCTCTCGTTCTCTTCTCTCGTTAGCATGATCGTATCCTCCGAATTTGCCAGCTTCGACCCACCGCAAACGGAGCTTACCGAAAAGGATACTTCTTTGCAAGGATTTTGTCTGAAAAAACGCTGTAAAATCAATAGTTTATGTAAGGTATGAAATATTTAAACATGAACCTTTTCAGTATAAATTCAGCGAAAGGAGCGCTCTGATGAAGAGTTACCTATGATTTATTGAGCCGTGACGGAAAGGGCTGTCTCAGAATTCGTTGCTATCTTTTACCTCATTTCCAGCCAAGCGACAGCGGGTGCGAGCCGGAATCCAGGAAATGCGGTGATTTATTCAACGCGCTTTAAAGACACTAGCGAGTGTCTTTGCGTCCAAGGGGTATGATTTCGATTACGACGCGACTGCTTTCTGATCTAAATCCGAATTGGATGGCCGATGAAGTCCGATCCTCTCGTTCATGACGTCGAATTCAATGATGCGGTTTTTCTCTGGATCGCGAATGACACCGATCGGATCTTCCCCGCGTTGAGCGACTTCGATCTGCTCTTTCAGAAGCTTCCGGAATAAAATAATCCCCTCGTCGCCAACACCGAGGTGTTCCCGTGTCCTGTCCGTGACCGCGCCTTGTGTCTCCCAGGCCATCGAGTCCTGCGCGGAAACCTCTTTCATATTGTACTCGCGCTCCGCCGTCTTCAGGCGAGAATATTCAAAAGGCGCGTCGGCATCGGCGGGCGAGCGCTCGGTTTCACACGGCACGAAGCTCACGCGATAAACCTGGGTATGCGTATCATCGATAGGAATCCGAATCTGGAGGTTGTGACGAAACCCGCCGGCTTTTCGGTCGGGCGCCACGTGCCTTAAGACGTTGGGAAAAAGCAGCGGGTGTTGATCGATTAACGGTTCATCGCCGGATTTTTTAGGCGGCGTGATGCGACGCTTCATGATGCCGTATTCAAAGCAAGAAAACTCATGGCGCTCGTCGTAATCGCGCACGATGGGAGCCAGATGCGCCGAATGGCCGTGCAGCCAGTAGAGGTGCGCCGGATCCACCGAGTTTTCCATCGGCTGAAGCCAGTTACAATCAATCACAGAATCAATCACGATCCAGCGTCTCCCCTGTTCCCAAACCAAAACATCCCAGCGGGGCAACAGCGGCCGCGGCTCCGGTCCAAGATAAGCGAACAACAGTCCGCCGAGTTTTTCTACCGGATAGGCCGTGTGTTTGATACGATCTTTGAAAGTGCTCCCCGGTGGCTCGGCAGGTTGCTCGAGACATCTTCCGCTATTATTAAATTTCCAGCCGTGATACGGGCAGCGGATTCCCTCCTCGTCCACGCGGCCAAAGGCAAGCGACGCCGAACGATGCGGGCAGTGCTCGCCAACGAGACCGTAATGCTTTTTTTTGTCGCGATAGAGCACCAGCTCTTCGCCCAATACTTTGACGGCTTTGATCGGCTTTTCGTCCGTGAGCTCTCCGGCGACGCCCACCGCCTGCCAGTAGCGGCGCAACAGCTCTCCCGCCGGCGTGCCTCGCTCGACGCGGGTCAGCAGTTCATTCTCTTCGCGGGTAAGCATGTCACGCCCTGGTCAAGTTTCTTGCATCAGCGTCGCGCACGCGAGCGTCGATAACCAGCCCGTCAACATCGCGTCATGCAAGTTTGCCGTGGCGAAGTGTATCGCACGAGAGATTATCGTTGGATCGATTGAAGAGGTCATGAAATATCGCTGCACCTAATACCTGCGTTGAAGCTCGTGGTATTTAAACGTTCGTCGTAGTTCGTCCAGCCGCTCTCCCTGAATGGCGGCGCTGAGGATCCTCTCTTCCGCCTCCGAAATCGATTGCGCCATCGATAGGACGTCTGTCTCGTATTCTTTGGGCACGACCAGAACACCATCGTCGCTTCCGAAGACAATATCTCCTTGGCGCACCTGGACATCGCCTAGCGAGATCGGCACGTTCACCCCTTCCAACTGCACCCGATCTTTACCCGTACGCATGAACTTTCCCCGGCTGAAAATCGGATAGCCGAGGTCGACGCTTCGCGCGACATCGCGGCAGGCGCCGTGAATAACCGTTCCCGCGAGGCGGCGTTTGTTTGCAACCGACGTCAATATATCTCCCCAAACCGTGCAGTCGACACGACCAGCGTTGTCCATCACTACTACATCGCCCGGTGGAACATCATCGATGTAATCCCCGACTGTTCCTTTGTTCATTCCACAGGGTATATATTTCAGGGTGAACGCCCGGCCCGCCGTCTTACTACCCAGAGCGATGGGTTGAATGCCCAAGCACTGCCCGTGAATTCCCAGACGATCCAAGGCATCCGACACCAACGCGACTGAGAGCTTCTTGAATTCCTCGACGAGAGCATCCATCTTTCTCCTCCTATATTATTTCTTGTTCAGCATTTGCTCGTAGCCGAGTCTTTCGAGCACTTCGAGAACTGACATACCTTCGCGAATGCCTTCGGCCATTCTGGCTTCGGTTGCGGTCACCGCTTCGGCTTCGCTTACGACTTCTTCTTCTTTCGCGCGAGGAATGATGACGATCCCGCTGCCATCGGCAATCACCAAGTCACCCGGGTGCACCTGAACACCAGCAAACTCTATCTCTCGATTACAGGATTCTTCCATGACACGGCTGCGCGCCGTCATTGGCACCGCCGCACGCGCGTAGACAGGGAATCCTACCTCCCGACTCTCGTCCACATCTCGACAGGCACCATCGATAACCACGCCACTTATTCCCTTTGTCTGAGCCGCCAGTGAAAGGAGCCCGCCCCAGCAGGAGGTATCGGGACGTCCGCCATTGTCGATCATAATGATATCTCCCGGATTCGCAGCAACGATGGCCTGCGTACCAAGGTGCTGCTTCGATTTGTCCAGACCCACGGGCTTGATTTTCATGGTGACCGCGCGCCCGACGATTTTTGGGCAGGGCCACATGGGCCGAACCCCGAACGTCGCCCCTTTGAGCCCCAAGCGATCCATCCCGTCTGAAACGGCGCAAGTATCGAGTTTGACCAAACGTTCAATGATAGCTTCCTGCGTCATCAAAAATCCTTCAAGCTGTGTTACATCCAGTACGCGAATCCCATGCCGCAGCCGGTCGCGGCCGGCGAACGGTAGGTCGTCACGTATTCGAGGTATTTCAACTCCATCGACTCCACCACCCCGCCTAGCGCCACCCAGTTAAGGATCTCCGATGTTCCGCCCCAAAGCCTTTCACGGGGCAACCGCCACAAACCCTCGGGCTTTTTATTCTTGAGCGCATCAATGGTCATCTGATCGATCTCTTCGTCGATGACGACGTGGCTGAGGCCGCCGGAGGCCATGACTGCTATCCGCTTATCGGTATCCCACGATTCAATCGCCTTGCGCACCGCTTGGCCGAACGCATAGCATCGTTTGGGTGTCGGCTGATTAGGGGGATAATACGTATTAACCATCACGGGAACCATCGGCAAATTGCCGCCGGGCAAAACGCGCCGGTACAAAAAGCTGAAGGCATGGCCCACACCGATCTCTTTTCGCAATTGGTTACAGCGTGCAATGTCAAACTCGTCGTTAATCAGAGATCGGATCAGATGTTCGGCCAGTGGGTAACCCGTCTCGTATTCGGGAGCGGTCTCCGCCCAACCGCGCTCCTCCATCGTCTTCCATGCCGCCGGGTTGCGGCCCGAATGGGCAACGACGGTCAGAGATTTCCCGTGGTAGACCGCAAACGTCGGCATATTGTCGTCTTGAAACTGCTCGTGCTGGTCGTCCCCAAAAATCACCACGACATCGACTCTGGCACTTTTGAGAATGTTCCCCAGCGTTTGGATCGCTTTCTGACAGGCTTCATCGCGCCCGCGAAATTTCTCCGACGTCAATTCCGCGTCTAGACCTTTTTTTGCTCGTTGCAACAGGCCGTTGTAGTCCAGTCGCGGATCATGCTCGTCCTTCTCCCGAAGAACCGCCCAGTCAGCAGCGCGAACGCTAAGCTGCGGGCTATGGGATGTCCCGATTCCTAGAACAATTTCTGCCATCGTCGCACCATTTCCCTGGTTTCGCTCGTTCTATAATTACAATCAAACTGGCTGACATCTATAAGGAAAGGACTCCATGTGTCAATCGTCTCCCGTCCTGGTCGGGTATATTAAGATTTCGCAGACCTGGATATGAAGGCTCGAGCGTTTTCAGAAAAAGTTTGACAAGGAGTTGAAAACCGAGGAGAATCCGTTCGCTTTATGACTTCTGAAACATCGTCAATCGTAGACCTGTATACTCACTAGTTGGCCGTCATGTCAGCCAATGAGATCGCGAGCATCGTGGCGGGCGGTGTCATCACAATTTTGGTCACTATCGTGGTCGAGGTCTTGCGCCAACCGAAACTTCGTCTCGTCGCTGCAAGCGCAGTGGACAATACCTACGACGCTGGACGTCCAGCGACGAGTGGACGTTACCTTTACGTCGATCTCGTCAACGATCCACTTCCCTGGTTCGCGCGATGGATGTCCCGAAGTCCAGCGCTGCAGTGCACTGGCACGATCACCTTTCATCATCTCGATGGCCAGCAGTTCTTTGCCAGACATATGCCAGTTCGATTCTCTCGCACGCCAGAACCGGTAGCCGTGCAATTCGTCGTCGGGGCAACTCAGGTCGCCATCTTTGACCCCTCTCGGGCAACCGCCGAGTCCCGGATCGATGTCTATCCGGGCGAGAGCACCCCTCTTGATGTCGCCGCAAAGTTTGAATCAGAGGAGGACGCATACGGGTGGAGTAACTTGAGCTACTTTTCAAACCCGCCATGGCGAAATCAAGACTGGAAGCTTCCGCGCGGGCGCTATCTGGTTGCGATAACCATTTCCTCCAGTGGGCAAAAATGCGAAGGCCTCTTTCGCCTACTCAACGAGGCTGGGCCAAAAGACTTTCGCCTCGAACCAGCTCAGCCTGGCGATCGAGTCTTGAAGTGACCGGTCGGGGACATAGGTAACAAAAAAGTCTGGAGACATGGGTTACATATTTTTTCGTTTCAGTCTACCAAATGCATCCTCGATTCGCATGTGTCTTTCAAGCAGTCTTCCTAGCTTGAGCGGTCCAAAGTAAAC
>WNFW01004506.1_pt1 | contig 12353 bp, 10 predicted proteins | sample 5400131 | NCBI WGS metagenome assembly WNFW01 (sample SAMN13153362, study PRJNA577476) | soil metagenome | isolation source: 20 cm soil or saprolite under grassland replicate 1 | place: USA:California | collected 2016-06-15 | reverse complement strand
CTCCCCGACCCTCGGGCTGCTTCAGAACCTTGGGTTCACCCCCGTGTGGGACACGCGAGATGTGACGGAAACGCTGGCGGGCCGCCACGACTGGGATCTCAAGGACGCTACCGGGCAACAGGTGGAAGTGCACTGGCGCGTGTTCCCCGAGCGTTTCACGCCGGACGGCGTCATGGAGTTCTGGGCCGGAACTGTCCCGGTCACGATTCATGGGACATCGGGCAGGACGCTGAATGCCGCCGACCAGTTGCTGCACGTCTGCGCCCATGGAGTCGCCTTCACTTCGAGATCGGCAGTTCGCTGGGTCGCGGACGCCATGGCGATCCTAAGAGGGGCTTCCAGGGAGCTGGATTGGGACCGGCTCCTGGCACAGGCCCGGCGACGCTGGTTCATCCTGTTGCTGCAAGCGACCCTGACGTATCTGCGCGACATCGTAGACGCTCCGGTTCCCCTCAGCGTGCTCCAACGGATGACCGAGATGCCGGTGCCTCGCGCAGAACGCATCGCGCACACGTCAAGGACTCGCCCTCCTGAACTCCGGAGCCCATGGCTGGCCCTCTCTGTGCGATATCTCGAGCATTGCGCGACCCTGCCGGCAAACGCCGGGACACTGGGGAAGCTCATGAGGTTTTCCAGGTTCGTCCTCCACCGGGTCAACGCAAGCAGTTGCCGGCGCATCCTCGTTGCCGTAGCGCTTTGGGGAACGCGCCGGATTGGCTCAGCGGCGAAAACGTATGGCCGCCGATGGACCATCCGGCGGGAGATCACGTGAAGCGTCATTCCCCCCCGTTCGGGCGCGAAGGCTACGCAGCCTGGCGATACTATGCGCGTTTCTATGCAGGCTCTTATCGACCACTGGCTCTCAGTGCCGCCATCTCTGTGGCGCAGTCCACGGCCGCCCTGCCCATCGCCCTCCTGGTACGGTACATGTTCGACAAGGTGATCCCTTCCGGACACGTAGCGCTCTTGGCGCCGATCGGTCTCGCCCTGCTGCTCTTGAATCTGCTCAATCCCGGAGCCACCCTCTGGACTCGCCATATTTCACTGACGGTGACGAAGCAGGCGATCCAACGGGTGCGCGAGACGTTGCTGGAGTGGTGTTACGCTCGCTCCAGAACGTACTACAGCGATGCCGATCGCGGCCGGTTGCACAGCACCATCATCCTGGATACGGAACGGGTAGACGTCATGAGTAATGCGCTGACGCAGTTGCTGCCTGCCGTCGTGACTTCTATGGTGCTCGTTATGGTGCTCTTCGCATTGAATTGGCGACTGAGCTTGCTGATGGTCGGCATGTTTCCCCTCGTCTTCATCATGGATCGATCGATGCGTGAACTGATCCGGATGCGCATCGGCAGGTTCCACCAGGCGTTCACAGCCTTCAGCAAGGGCTTCTTGTTTGTCCTCCAGATGATGGATCTCACCCGGATTCAAGCGGCCGAGACCCTCGAACTCCAACGCCAGCGCCGGTCACTTGAGCTGGTGCGTGTCACCAGCCAATCGATGGCCTGGCTCACCATTGCCTATCACACGGTTCAACAAGCCATCGTGGCATCGTTCGGCGTAGTGATTCTCGTCATTGGCGGCGCCTCTGTCGTGACGCGGTCCATGACATTGGGCGAGCTCCTGTCGTTCATCGTTGCATTCCGCATGCTGGGGAGTCCTCTGAGCACGATACTGTCCATCCTTCCCCCGGTGATCGAAGGGCATACGTCTCTGACCGCCTTGTTCGCCTTATCTCGGACGCCGGACGCGCTCCCGTACTCGGGCCAGAAGCGGATTGCTTTCGAAGGAAGGATCTCACTCGAGTCCGTGAGTTTCAAGTACGAGGATAAGCGGGTGCTGCACGGTGTGACGCTGAGCGTTGCTCCGCAGGAAATCGTCGGCATCGTGGGGGCGAACGGATCCGGCAAAACCACGCTGGTGCATCTTGTCCTTGGATTCTACCGTCCGCAAGAGGGCCGGCTGTATGCCGACGGCCACCCGTTCGATGAGCTCGATATGAGGGACCTGCGACGGCAGATGGGCGTTGTGATGCAGGATCCGATCATCTTCCCTGGGACGGTGCTCGAGAATATCGTGTACGGCTGCTGCGAGGCCGACATGGATCGAGTTGTCCGGGCGGCCCAGCTGGCCATGGCTCATGAATTCGTCCAGCAGCTCCCTCAAGGGTACGACACCGCTGTCGGAGAAAATGGGATGCTCCTCTCAGGCGGGCAGCGCCAGCGGATTGCCGTGGCGCGCGCCCTGCTACGCCAGCCGAGGTTGCTCATCCTTGATGAACCAAATGTTCATCTCGATGAGGCCGCCGTGTCCCGATTGATTGACAATTTGAGAGAGATGGCCAACCGCTTGGCCATCCTGGTCATCAGCCATGACCCCTCCGTATTGAGCCTGGCGCAACGCACCCACGTGCTTCTGGACGGGCGGATCGTGGACACGCGATATCCCCTGGCTGCGGCAAAGACCGGACAGGTCGACGGAGCGGCATCCGGTGCTTCAGGGAGAGGCGTTCGTGCGTATGGCGCACCGTAGATTGGACTCCTGGCCCACACCGCAGCAGGAATCTCTCCTGCGGGCCGCGCTCTTGCACGGCCGTTCCGCGCTTGAGGCGTGGGAGGAGTGGAGGGCGCGAACGGACATCGATCACCTCGATGCAGGATCTTACCGATTGCTTCCTCTGCTCTACCGGAACCTGCACCGCCAGGGGGCCAGAGACCCGACTCTGGAAGGCTTCAGGAACCACTACCACCGTGTCTGGCGCGAGAATCAACTCCTTTTTCATCGCACCGCGAAGCTGCTTCGGGTGCTTCGGGAGAACGGGATCGATGTGATCGCCCTCAAAGGCGCGGCGTTGTCGGTGCTGTACTACAGAGACTGCGGCGTGCGGGTCATGGACGATGTGGATCTCCTCGTCCCTGAAAAAGCGCTTGCGAAAACAATCAGGCTCATGAAGACGGCTGGATTTGTTCCGCCGGAGGGATGGCCTCCGGGTCACGTCCATATGTTTTGCGACGCCGGAGGTCAACGGATCGACCTGCACTGGCGTGTCTTCCCCTACGGTCCGCACAAGGTCCCGGACGACCCGTTTTGGGATGGGGCGGTGCCGATCGAGATCCATGGGGCCTCGGTCTATGCGCTCAATCCGTCGGACCAGCTGCTCCTCGTCTGCGTCCACGGTGTAGAATGGAACCTCGTGCCGACAATTCGGTGGGTCGCCGACGCCATGACGATCCTGGCAGTCGCGAAGTCGGTGGTGGATTGGACTCGGGTCTGCGCGCAGGCACGCGTCCGGCGCCTGACGCTCCCCCTCCAGGACACGCTGGGCTACCTGCTGGACGTTTTTGCAGCGCCGATCCCCGAGTCGGTGTTGCGGAACCTCCGTCAACAACACACGTCGATTGGTGAACGCATGATGTATATCGCGCTCACCCGCCCCCACGACCTGAGAAGCCCCTGGTTGTGGCTCTATGACTGCTATCGGCACAATTCTGCATGGTTACCGGGGGACACGAGCCTCTTGCGCAGACTCGTGGAGTTCTCCCGCTTGTTGCAGGGTGCGTTGAAGACGGACCATCTGTGGCAGCTGCCGGCGATCGCCGGGGCGAAGGCGCTACGGTGGATCGGACGCCTCGCCATGCGGTATCGAAGCCAATGGTCACGGCCCAAATCACAGATTCCCCGGCTTGGAAGCGTGGAGAAGCCCGGCGGCGAGCCTCCTTGGGAGTCCCGGAGCACACAACCCAATCCTGGCCGGTAGGAGGCGGTGCTTAATTGAGTGCGGACACTCGGTTTAGGATCAACGCTCCCCAGGTCACGCATGAGGCCATTGACGGTGAAACTCTCATTGTCAATCTTGATAATGGCAACTATTATAGCTTACTCGGAGTCGGTGCCCGCATTTGGTCGCTCATGGAAAGGGGCGCTGCTGTCGGCGATATTGTTGACATGATTGACCATCACTACGAGGGAGCGCGCGTTGATATAGAAAAGGCCATCGACAAATTCCTGGCAGAATTGCAAGAGGAAGAGCTTATCGCGCGCGATGGAGGATCCCCACCTGCGAGCATCGCGGAAGTTGGCACCCGGACCGAAACGGAGGCGGGTGACCGGAGACCTGCTTTCGAACCCCCCATTTTAAACAAATATACCGACGCGCAAGATCTGCTCTTGTTGGATCCCATACACGAAGTTGACGAGACTGGCTGGCCCACGCCAAAGCTGTCCGAAGACGAATAGATGACTCTGATCTCACCACAGCCGCAGTTGTTGACGCGAGAGAAAGGCGCCGCCTGGCCGGTCCACGGCTCGAAGGCGGGTTTCCCGCTGGGGCTCAGCCATGGTCTGGGCGGCATCGAAAGACCGGGGCGTTGATCAATGAGAGCGAACTCGCTCATCAGCGTGATCATCCCGGTCTATAACTGCGAACGCTATCTCGCAGAGGCTATTGAAAGTGCACTGGGCCAGCACTATCGGCCGATCGAAATCATCCTTGTGGACGATGGTTCGACAGATCGCAGCGCAGAGGTGGCGAAGCAGGTTTCGCAGAGCATTCGATACCTTTACCAAGCGCACGGCGGCGCCGGCGCCGCCAGAAATGCAGGAGTGGACCTCGCCACCGGAGAGTTTCTTGCGTTCCTTGACGCGGATGACCTATGGGTGGAGGAGAAACTGGCGCGCCAGATGGCGGCCCTTGATGCCGATGATTCGCTCGACATTGTATTCGGACATGTACGGCAGTTTATTAGTCCGGAGTTGCCTGAAGATGCCATGAGACGCATCAAGTGCCCACCCGACCACATGCCCGGCCGCCTTCCGGGTACGATGTTGGTCCGATCCACCTCCTTCTTCCGTGTCGGTTATTTTGCCCCTGCGATAGGCGAGGTTCTAGACTGGACGTTGAGGGCTGAAGAACTGGGCCTAAAGCATGAGATGTTGTCTGACGTCGTCCTGAACCGACGCTTACATTCAACCAACAGCGTCATTCTTCATCGCAATTTTCGGGTGGAATACGTGAGATACTTGAAGGCCTCCCTCGATCGTCGCCGGGCTGGGAAACGCCAGCTCGAATGAGGACCCAGGTTGTGGCGGCCAGGACTCCTGACTGGGTCGGCATTCCGCCAACCCAGCCCGCCGAAGGAAGAACCCATGATCAATGAACAGAGCACGAAAAGCGACGCGGTAGAGATGGACTTCTTCCAAAGGTGCTACGAGAGGTTCCTCAAAGCAAAGGAATCTGCGGGAGAGGTTCATCACTGCTACCGGGTGGCTGAAACAATTGTTCGTCTGGTATTCGCAGGAGAAAATCTGGTTCCCCATCTCACTCCGGCTCTGGAACACCTCCGCATATCGGACATCGATCGTCTTCCTGATCTCACGTTGTGCATCTGGGACAGTGAGTCGACCTCTGTGGAAATGGTCTCTCCTCCCTGCCGGAAGGAGAGTCTTACGGACAGGGGAGACATATGGGGATTTCGCAGCAGCCGCATCAAAACCGCATTTCATTGGATTGAGTGCTCGGTGAATCTCATGGACCACTCAGCACGAACCGGCATGTACTGGGTTCAGAACGCCGGGACACTGCCGTATTGGGCGCATGCCTGTCCGTTGCGGACCCTGTTCCATTGGTGGGTGGAGAAGAACGGGTGCCAGCTGCTCCACGGAGCAGCAGTGGGGACGGAAGACGGCGCAGTGCTCATTACTGGGAAAGGGGGTGTCGGGAAATCCACGACCGCCTTGTCGTGCCTGCAGTCGGGTCTCTATTACCTTGCCGACGATTACCTGATCGTTCGCTTGGAGCCAGAGCCGCTCGCATACAGCTTATACTGCACCGCGGGATTGACTGCGGACCACATCCTCAAGTTCCCTGACTTCTCCAGATGGGCGCAGAGTTTTCGGGTCTTGGGCGAGGAAAAAGCGGTCATGTTTCTCTATCCTCAATTCGCAAAGCAAATCGCTTCGGAAATGCCGTTGAAAGCCATTCTGCTGCCGCAACGTGTCAATCTGGAGACGAGCATGTTCACCCCCGCGCCGACTTGGGAGGTTCAGCGCGCCACTTCGTTCACGACAATGTCCCAATTGCCCTATGTCGGCCGCCACACCCATGATTATATCTGCCGCTTGTCCTCGAACCTCCCTGGGTACATTTTCGAGGTGGGGAGGGATTTGCGGAAGATCCCGGTGGCGATTTCGGACTTCCTCAAGAATCAGCCCAATGGTCCGCGGGGTCATCATACCGACCTTCGTGATCCCGCGGATTCGGACAAGAAGCCGCTCGTCAGTGTCATCATTCCGGTTTTGAACGGCGAATATTTCATCAAAGATGCGGTCGCAAACGTCCTGTCGCAGAATTACCCCGCGCTGGAACTGATCATTGTCGACGATGGCTCGACAGACAGGACGGGAGAGATAATTTCACAACTGCCCTGCGACATTCGTTATTTCAAGCAGGACAACGGGGGCCCGGCGTCTGCACGCAATCGGGGGATCAGAGACGCTTCGGGTGAATTCATCGCGTTCCTGGATGTTGATGACCTCTGGCCTGAGAATAACTTGAGGGTTCTGGTCGACGAGTTATTGCGTGATCCCGAGATTGAGGTGATCCATGGCTACGGCCAGTTGATGGGCAAAAACCCGGAGACGAACAACTACGAGTACATCGGCAGTCCGAAGGAGTCCTTTCGATATTACATCGGCGCGGGGGTATATCGAAGGTCGGTCTTTGCGAAGGTCGGGCTGTTTGATACGACATTGGTATTCGGTGAGGATACCGATTGGTTCAATCGGGCCAGGGAAGGGAACGTGAGGATCAAGCGAATCGAGGACGTGACCTTGCTCGTCCGACGGCACGGTCGGAACATGACGCACGGGAAGAATCTTGTCGAACTCAACGCGCTCCGCACACTCAAGAAAGCACTCGACCGAAAACGTGCGAACGAGACTCACCCGATACAGCGGGGATAAGATGAGGGCCTTATCTCGAGATTCAGCGTTGATACGCCAACACCCCTGGCTGATGAAGCCGGCGCGAATGGGATGGAAAATGGCGAAAACGGGGTGGGGGTGGGCGGCGTGGGGGTGCGCAATGTCCAGAGGAATTGCGTGGGACGCCCAGAGGCATCTTCGCGGGTATCTCGGCCTGGGCGCCCGAGGCTCCGCCAGGCGGGCGGCGGGTCCGTCGGCGCTATCGAGGTACATGAGGAACTACTTTTTCCAGACAGACGGCTGGTTCCATGAGGTATCGGCTGCCCTCTGGGATTGTCTGCTCGCATTCCAATCCCACATGCACCTCCGGGGAAATCTGCTTGAGATCGGAGTGTGGAAAGGAAGATCAGCAATCCTGCAGGCCATGCACGCGGCCGCGGACGAACAGTTGGTCCTCGTGGATATCTCGATCCAGGAAACGATGAGGCGGACCATCGGTGGAATCAAACCCTCTGCTGTCCAATACCTGCAGATGAGGTCGAGCGATCTCCCGACCACCCAGCTGTACCGCGAAGGATCACGCTCCTACCGATGGGTCCACATCGACGGCGAGCACACCGGCACCGCGCTCACCATCGACCTCGACATTGCGAACCACCTGCTGGACGCCGAAGGAATCGTTGCGATCGACGATTTCATGCTCCCTGTGTATCCGCAAGTGACACGCATGACGTTCGACTACTTGTCGCAGCACGAGAACGACCTCCACATGTTCATCTGCGGCATCAACAAGGCGTACCTGTGCCGTCCGGAAATGGCCCCGACTTATCTGAGTTTCGTGAAAGAGTCCCTGTACGCGGAAATGCGCAGCCGAGGATATGGCAACATCACCATATGCAAAACGGCGCACCCGAATGATATGAATTGCTTCGGCATCTGTCCCTACCGGCAAGATGGACTCGATTATCGAGGGCCGGATGGGGATAGACAGTCGATCAGGATCTGACACGCTGTGCAGCCGAAGGCCGCGCAGGCATCCCTCAACGCGATGATACTTAGCCCCGGCCGACGCAGCATCCCCGAATGGAGTCGGTCCATGAAGCCATCCTTGCGCAACGAACTCGAGAAGGAGCTGCGGGGCCTCATGGGTGCTTGGTTTCCCCGCAGTGTTGATCGAGAACACGGCGGGTTCCTTTGTGATTTCGACCATCGATGGAGACCCTCGGGAGCGCAGGTCAAGATGCTCGAGTTCCAGGCGCGGCAGACAACCGCTGCCGCCCGGGGCGCGGCCCGCTTCCCTGATCTCGTACCCCTGCGAGAGGCGGCCTTACACGGCTTTCGCTACCTCAAGGAGAGACAATGGGATCGCAGTATGGGTGGCTGGTACAGGCTGCTCGATCGCACCGGAAATCCCCTCGAAAGAGCGACGAAACATGGGCATGGCTCGAGCTACGCCCTCTCCGCCTGTATAGCCTGTTATGACCTGACTGGAGATCCTGAGAGTTTAGAGCTGGCGAAGGTAGCCTTCACCTGGCTGGAGGACCACGCGCACGACGATACGCACGGCGGCTATTTTACGTTCTACCAGCAGGACGGAACTCCGGTCCTGTCGAGGGACCAAGCACCCGCCCCCGGCCAGAGTCTGGATCCCATCGGGACGCCCATCGGTTTCAAGGACGCCAACACCACCTCGGATCTCCTCAAGGGCTTCGCCGACCTCTATCGCGTCTGGCCTGACACCTTGCTGAGGAAGCGGCTGGAGGAGACGTTGTCGATCGTGCGCGATCGTCTCGTCGTCGCCCCCGGGGTGATGCACATGTACGCTCATCCCGACTGGACGCCGCTGCCCGACGTTGTCCGCTACGCGCAGATCCTTCGTGCGGCGAACCATTTGCTGTCGGCTTCGGCGGCCCTTGCTGGAGACGTGGATCCGATCACTGGACGGATCGCCAGATCCATGGCCGATACGATGTTGCGCGCCGCGTGGGATCCTGACAAGGGCGGATTCCACCTTGCGGGATCCAGTTTCGGGCCGGCGTATATCGAAGACACCGTCGTCTTCGCACGAACAAAGTGCTGGTGGGCTCAGGCCGAGGGGATGAAACTGCTGCTGGCAATGGCCCGGCTTCACCCAGCCGACGCGGCCGGGTACGCAGCGCATTTCGTGCGCCTCTGGGAATACGTGAAGAAGTACGTGATCGATCGGAGGTACGGTGGTTGGCTTCTTGCTGGCCTCGACACCAACCCCGAGGCGAGCAAACGGCCAAAGGCCACGATGTGGAAGGACTCCTCTCACGAAGCCGATGGTCTACTGGATTCTCTCCTCATGCTGGATTCGCTTTAATCGGCCGGAGTGCTGCTGATGCCCGGTTGCCGCTGAGGCTTCGATAGGGTGCGACGCCCTGAACCGGCCGGCAGGGACAGGAGGCAGGAACGATCAGAGCCAAAGCCACGCTTCTTGCGAGGATTCGGCACCGGATCCGGCTGAGCCGACTGAACATGAGACCCGGGATCCAGATCGCTTCCTCCACCTATATTGGCAAGGGCGCGATGTTTCAGACGGACTCCGACGGCTGCTCGTTCGGAGGGCGCATCCTCGTTTCGGAATGGGTCACCATCTCCGACGGCGTTATCATCGCCACCTATGGCGGCACCATCGAGGTCGGACCGAACGTTTACATCGGTCCGTACTGTGTTCTCTACGGACATGGAGGGCTCGCGATCGGCCGGGACACCATGATCGGAGCACACACAGTCATCTTCCCCGCGAATCACGGCTTCGCGCGACTAGATGTCCCGATATTGGAAACGGCGCGGTGATCGGGGCTGGATCCGTCGTCACCAAGGACGTCGACGCGTATAGCATCGCCCTCGGGGTTCCCGCCAAGATCGTGAAGAGCCGTCAGCAGTAGGAGGAGGATCGCTCTCCCGCCCGAGATCGATGATGCGTCCCTCGCGCCGCCCGTCAGAACCGCCGACCCAGGCGCTGCCACCAGCGATGTTTCTTGGTTGTCAGTTCTCGCAGGCGCTGCCACCAGCGACGACTCTTGACCGTGCGTCCTCGCAGGCCATGTAAAAAGCGATGCTCCTCGACTGTGAGCGGTCCTCTGGAAACGCTTTCGAGGTTGCGCATGATCCACCCCACCTTTCTCATCGCGACGATGACTCGATCCACATTGCTGTGAAACAGCGAGAACCGCAGCATCAAGTCCGCCACCATGGACCGGAGGGTACCTGCGTCGCCGTATCCGCGTGCCGACGCTTCGGCGATCATCCGGTCCAGTTCCCATCCACGAAAAAAAGGGGACGTGGCGAGCGTCTCCCACCCTGACCTCTTGCAGGCCGCGAAGACGGGCGCGGCGTCATCCGTCGTGATGTTGAACGATCGGATCGCGAATCGAAACGGGTTTTGATTCCGATAGTGTTCGATGATTGCCGGATCCTGGATCCAGAATCCCAGGGAACGGACGTAGCCTTTTCTCTGCCACTCGACCATCAGGTCTTCCTGCCGCTGGTTCTCCGCGGGGTCGTCCAAAGGCACCACGACCAGGCAGTCAACGTACGCAGTATGCAACTGCTCCAGAATGACATCGATATGCCCGGCCCGATAATACTCTGGCAGTCCGACCGGATCGCCCGGCGAGAAATCCGTGAAGAAGTTCCAAGCCAGGATCTTTGCTTCGCCGCGCCTGCCGAGGGCGTGAAGCACGTTGCCGAGAGCGACCCGTTCGGGCTGATAGGTGGTGTCGAACCATCGAATCCCGTGGTCCAGGCACGTCTCTACGATCTTGTGCTGCTCCTGCTCGGAAGCAGGCGGGTCGTTGCCCAGCTGACTGATAAACGAGTGCCCTCCGAGAATCAGCGGCATCTCGGCCGCTCGCTTCATCCTCGATTCCTCGCCTGTGCGTCAGCGTTGAACGTAGGAGGAGTCGTGAAAAGAGCCAATACAAGTCTAATATGTCGGGCTCAACCTTCGTCAGTTGCCCCGGGTGGCCCTGCCGGTTCCGCCTGTGGCGCCAGGGTTCTTTCTCCCGACGCGATCCTGACGCGCCTTCAGGGCTGGCTCCAAGAGCCAGCAACTCCATCTCTATCTATAAATCCGCCATCACTGCGCGCGATGTTAGCCCGGCCCCTGATGAGGCGGCCGCGCGGATCGAATGGGTGGAGCGGCGCTATCCCGACCCGGGCACGCTTGAGGAGGAGATCAATCGATGGCACGAAGTTTGAAGCGGAAGCGCCCGGTGGAGCGCGACGCCGCCTGGATCCCGTCGGCGGTGGGGTTTGCTATCTCCGCCTATCTGCTGGTCCTCGACCGCTTCAACGCCGCAGCCTTCTGCGTCACACGATACACATGCGAGATCGTTCGCAGCAGCGCCTACGGCAGAATCCTCGGCATCCCGGTCGCGGCCGTTGGCGTGGTCTTTTTTGCGGCGGCCTTCGGTCTCAGCTCCACCCGTACGGCCTGGCGCGGCCGCGTGCTGGAGATCCTCGCCGCCGCCGGCGCGGGAGGAGCGGCTGTCTTTGTCGCCATCCAAGTTTCCATCATCCACGCCGTTTGCCCCTCCTGTCTCGCCGCCGAAGCCGCGGCATTCGCGCTCGCGTATCTCGTCTTGAAGGACAGCCCGCGGCCCCATTGGATAGACGCTGCCGTCGCCGGCGTCCTGGCCGCAGCCGTCCTCTCCATCATCTATGTGGGAACCCCCTCGCGCCCGGCAGGCTCCGCGTACACCACCGGCCTTGCCCGCCACCTGGCCGCGAGCGGGGCGGTCATGTACGGCGCGTACTGGTGCCCGCACTGCCGCGAGCAGAAGGCGCTCTTCGGTCCCGCGGCGTCCCTGCTTCCCTACGTCGAGTGCGATCCCAGGGATGCGCACTCTCAGTACGAGCGCTGCCGCGTCCGCGGCATCCGGGCCTTCCCCACCTGGGAGTTTCACGGCCAGCTGGTCGAAGGCGCGCTCTCGCTCGACGAGCTGGCCCGCCGGTCCGGCTACCCGCCGCCCCCGTGACCCGCCCATAAGGAGGCCTCGATGATCGACGCGCACGCCCACCAGGTTCCACCCGACCTGCGCGACCGGCTCGCCGTGGACGGCGAACGCCTGGGGGTCCGTCTGCGGTCCGATGGCCGGGTCGAGTTCGCGTCGGGAGAAGTCAGCCGGCCGATGGTGCCGGGGTTGTTCGCTCCGAAAGCGCCGGCCGGATGTGACCTGCAGATCGTCTCACCGTGGGTCGACCTGTTCGGATACGGCCTCGATGCCGAGCGGGGCGCGCGCTGGGCGCGGCTGCTGAACACCGCGGCGGCCGGCCGACCCGCGCTGGCGACGGTGCCGCTGCAGGACGCCCGCGCGGCGGCGGCGGAGCTTCACTGGGCGCTCGGACACGGGCTGCTGGGCGTCGAGATCGGCACGAACGTGCGCGGCCGCGAGCTGTCG
>WNFW01012785.1_pt1 | contig 12359 bp, 8 predicted proteins | sample 5400131 | NCBI WGS metagenome assembly WNFW01 (sample SAMN13153362, study PRJNA577476) | soil metagenome | isolation source: 20 cm soil or saprolite under grassland replicate 1 | place: USA:California | collected 2016-06-15 | reverse complement strand
CCACACTGCCATGCCCGCGTCGGCCATTGCCGTGTTCGTCAACGCCAACAAACGCGCAAGATCGACTATGCCCAACTTTCTTTGATCAGCGATCAGCACCGCGATCTGATTGTAGAGTCGCGGCGGCGCACAGAGACTAGGCGTTCCATCGTAAGCCCAGAAGCTGCCAATAAAAGTTTGTTCTGCGGTGCGTTGTGTCGGCGTCACGACGCCGTCGCCGCCGATGGCTTTCACGCCGTTATAAGCGGTCGTGTATTCCGCGCTCGTCAGTGCAGGCGGCGGCGGAACGCGAAACTGTTGCGACGATTCCAAGACGAAGGTAGCGCACTGGCCCCAGTACGCGCCGAGAGCGAGCGGGATCAAGCTAATCGGATCCTGACGCCAATGTCCGGGGAGATCGCTTGTGAAGTAATCGATGCCGACGCGAGGTTCCGGGATCTGCGAGCCGTCGTTGAGTTGCAGGGCAAGAATGGCAGCGGCCGCCCGCCGCCCCAGATCGATGCCGTTCACCTTTTCGTTTTTGTTTTTTATCTGAGCGAGATCGTTAGCCAACAAAGAATCGAAACTCGCTGCCTGCGATGGAAAAAGCGCAACGAGCGTGTCATGCGCGGCCTGACTGACAGCCGCATCCATGGAGGTTGCGCCTTGCGGGGCGGAGACACCGGTGTAGCTGTGGTAACCGCCGAGCAAAGCATTCACTGCGTCGAAAATCGCGATATGCACAATAGCCATTGCCCGGCTCGAGCGCCCCGGCCCGAGTTGTTCGCCGAACACTCGATTCTCGCCAGGGGCAACTGGCGTATGATCGAGGCCGGTCGCATTAATCGCGATTTGATTCCACCGGTGAACTGAGTCGAGCCCCTTCTGCGGAGCCTGGTTTAAGTAAATGGACTGCGCTGGAGCAAAGCGCGGTCCGAGCGCGTCGCGAAAGCTGTCAGCCCGTCCGTCGGTGAAGGCGGGGAAACAAAGGACGAAAGCAAGAAAGAGTGTGGAGGATAATTTCATCTGGTTAATGGGCTGCGATTTGAATTCGCCATAACGATGTTTGCGGCGAATGGCGAGGATGCTGACTTTTTCTTGCACAGGAGTCAATTCAATCTGCAAGATTGCGCGCGCAGCAAGCTGTTCAACGATGGACTTACAGCAAGGTTGATAGATTGATAGATGGACCTGTAACGAGGTCGCTTACTCTCGTCGGAGCGGGATGATGATTCCCTGAACATGACCGAGCCAGGACGACGCGGCCATCCTGAATCGGAATTGAGCGCAATCTCACTACGAATTTGGCGGGGAATCCGGGAAAGAGGTTATTGCGAGGCAGTCAGGCTGCGACCGGTACGCAGTAACCGAAAAATTCGCGTTCCTTGATGATCTGCACTACTTCTGGCGGAACCATCCGCTCCCAAGCGCTATCTCCGGACTGCAATTTGGCCAATGCGTCAGGCGGATAAATCCGCAAGTACTCAGGATTATAATCGGTGATCTCTTCATGTATCGATTGTCGACTAAATAACGAAATAAGGAGCGCAGATTCCGAGCAACCCCGACCTGTGTTGCGCTGACAATCTTCCCCGTCGATTCGTCGATCATTGGGTAAACGTAAAGCTTTAGTCCACCCTTAAACATCCGCCCCAGCGCTTCTAGAATTCCGCCTTCGAGGTTCAGATAATATCTTTCGTCGAAGATTTCCATTAAGCTCGGCACGCCCATCACCAGGCCGATCATCTTGTCTGTATAACGAGAAAGATACGCGGCGAGCCGATAATATTCGCCGAATCTCGAGATTAAGACTGTCCGTCCGAGTGCGCCGAGAATATCGACTCGAGCGAGAAAGTCGGCGTGATTCAGTTGTCCCTCAGTGAGCAGATTCTCAAGAGTCATCTCCATGAGCAGGACCAGATTTTTTTCCGTGCAAGCCGACTGTGGGAGAATAGCGCGGTGCGCGCCATCTAGCATGTCGTTCGTGGCGTAGGTCACGGGCCGAAAACTACCCCGCTCGACAAGGATCGCCTTTTTATGAAACACTTCGGCGGGCTGTACCGTCTCACCGTCCGCCGCGAACATCACCGCATTCGTCAACCCCTTGCTGACTAACTGCAAACTCATCAAGCGGTTATCGACCCCTTGAAAGACCGGTCCGGAAAATTTGATCATGTCCACTTCGATCCTGCCGGGAGCGAGGTTCTCCTGAAGCGACGAGATTAGTTTTTCCGGTTCGTGGTGGTAAAAAGCGCCATCCAACAGATTCACGCCGATGACACCGAGGGCTTCCTGTTGTTTGACGTTGGCTTCATCAAGCAAGCGCACATGGATGATAATCTGGCTCGGTGTGCCGCGTTTCTCGGACTGAAATCGCACGCCAAGCCATCCGTGAGATTCATTGTGCTGTTTAAAACTGCGCGCTGCCACGGTGTCCGCAAAAACGAAAAACGTTTTTCTGCTCCGAGTTTTTGATCAAGCCGCTCCACCAGAAGCGCGTATTCGTGATCGAGCATCGTCTGAAGACGGACACGACTGACGTACCGATCGGCCGGGCCGTAAATCGCGTCGCTGAATGTCATGTCGTAGGCTGACATTGTTTTGGCGATAGTACCGGCCGCGCCGCCCACACGAAAAAATCGGCGCGCCACCTCCTGGCCCGCACCGATTTCGGCAAATGTTCCGTACTTGCTAGCCTCCAGATTAATCCGGAGAGCCTTTTTGTCGGTGCCGATTTCCATCTCGGGGTTCATGCGGGAACTCAAGATGTAAGCATTTGCCGTGTTCTCAACCTGGCAAATGCTGCGGCAACCTCGAAAGCGTTCGGGATCGCTCGAGTTTCGAAGATCGCGGATCCCCGCTACAAGCGCACTAATTCTGCGCTCGTTGCCGGAATCCATCCGCGTAGATTATTCGGTAGCGCCGCGTAAACCCAGTTACCGCGTGTATTCAGGATTTTGATCTCGCTGCCCGGGGGTAATGCCAGGACGCTGTTGGCAGTATCGGCCGTCGCGAGTCGCGCCTGCACGTCGCTACCGGTGACAACTGCGAGGGCGCGGCCTTTGCTGCCATGGTCAATTTCGTAGATCGCGAAAATTGCCAGGGCAAAGACTGACAATGATAAAATCGACAATGCGATCAGGCGAACTGACCGGCGACTTGCGAAGATCAACGCGACAATACAAAGAGCTCCCGCCCAGAAAGCGACCGCTGCTGTGGTGCTGTATTGGTTGACGCTGGCAAATTGCAAATAGCGTTCTGGCCAGCTCTGCTGCATCTCGAGTGCGCGCGCTTCATCGCGGGCGATCTGCAAATTGGCGGCGGCTTCGGGGTGCTGACGTTCCAGCGCAAGCGCGCGTTCGTAATTCAAGATCGCACGGCCAAAGTCGCTCGCACGAAAGTAAGCGTTGCCGAGATCGTAAAACAAATTTGCGCTCAATGGTCCTGAGCGAACAAGCGTTTCATAACCAGCGATCGCTTCTTTGAAATGTCCCTCCGCATATTCTTGATTCGCCTTATCAAAATCCGTCTGTGCGAATGCCGATGCAGCAACAAAGGTGCAAGTTACGGCGCCGCACAGGTCGACAAGAAGTTTTCCGGCCTTCATACGTGCAAATGTTCCACCAACTCCAGCACGTCGCGGCGGTTCTCCGAGGAAATCCGTTCCGAGCCGTTGTGGGCTCCGCTATATTGGAACTCGTCGCTTTGCTCGAACAATCGCCGCAATCGTTCGCGCGAATCCGCATTTAGTCCGAACGTATCCGCCGCCGTCTCAGCATCGACGGCGTTTGGATCGACATTGCGCGCCAGCGCTGCTTTCACTCGAACGACCCTGGAAGCCTCCGCGTAGTATTCCCGTGGCGATACATCGTCCCGGCGCAATTTGCGCATCAGTTCAGCAGCTTCATGCTGCAACGCGGCGATGCGTCGCGCCTCACGGTTGTCGATCCTGACTTGTCGGATTTTCCATCCGGCAAATCCAAGTAAAACAAGTAACGGAATCAACTGCGCCATCCAGAAAATTGGACGGACGTAAAGTGGCGTGAACGATTGCACTCGGCCCCGCTCAGTAAGTTGATACAAAATGTCCTGCTTCGCTGCCGGTGTTGCGGCTGCAGCGGGCATCGCTGACGCCGCCGGTTGAGATGTCACCGATGCGGGAACTGGTACTGCGCCGCCTTGAACCTCAATAGCGATCGGATCGCTACGCAGCGTTACATATTGCTCTTTGGCCGGATCAAAATACGAAAATGCGAGAAGGGGAATGTTTTGCTTCTTTTCATTCGGCGAAAGCACCATCTCGAAAGTCTTCGTGCCGCTAATTCCGACCTCGTCATCGTTCTTGAACTTGGAAGACGCCGGATATTTGTGCCAACCGCGGTCGTCTTCCACTGCCGGCGCGTTAACGCGATCGAAATTACCACGCCCGGAAATCGTCGATGTGACAGTAATCGGATCGCCTACCTGCACACTCTTTGGCTTCGCTTCCGTCGTCATTGTGAAATTCCCGATCGCACCCGAAAAACTCGGCGGGGCGTTTTGCGGCAACGGTTTGACCTCGAAAGCTACGGGTTCACTGTTGATCTCAATCTCGCGCCGCTCGCCGAATTGGCTGAATGGGTCGGAAAAAAACGGGTCTGAGAACGGGTCGTCGAGATTAAACAGATCAAAGGGTGAACGGGAGCGCGGCGTGTTTGGTCTTCGCGCGGCTAAAACTTGTGCCTTCGCTTTGACGGGCCCGATTTCGAATTTTCCGGCCCGCGCGGCAGCAATCGCCGTCTTAAATGTCACCACATCATAAGACCTCCCGTTAATTGTCTCCAGGTTTTCACCAGATTGCTGCAGTTTTTGTGCTGTAAATCCTTGCCCGCTGATCTCGGGCCCTTCGAGCAGCTTTGGGTGCGCACGCGGATCGAATCCGAGCCGGATTTGGACCGGGACTATTTCGCCAACGTAGGCAGTTTTCTTGGGCACAATCAATTCGGCGAATACAAGCTTGGCCGCATTTGCGGGCTGCGCACTTTGGTTTGAACGCGTCGAGCGACCGGGCGAATCAGCAACGTTTAGCCTGAGCTCCGGTGTACGCAGTGAACTGTTGCCCACCCGAATTGTTTGAGGTGGGATTATGAACCGGCCCGCTTGGAGCGGCAGAATTGTGTAATTGTAAGTCACGCTCGAGTTGGTCGTGAAATTGCGCATTTCGTATTGCCGCGATGTTCCAGTTGCGTGAATCTCCAAGCCATCGACCGAGATGTTCTCCGGCGGTTTCGTATCCCCCGCGCCGCTTACCTTGATTTGCAACTGGACCATTTCCCCGACAACGGCTTCCGAGTTACTCAACACCGCGGTCACGTTCGGCGAATCGGCAAATGCAACATCGTTTCCTGTTAACGCGATCAACGCGCCGAGCAAAACTGCAATGGGAATCCGTGGTCCGTACATCGACATCTCAATCAACCATCAACCGTGCCCACCTACCAGTCGTTATAGACACGGTGTGTGGCCCTGCGTTCATCAAGTTGCACGCGCGCTTCCTCGTCCTTCATCGACTGCAAAAGCGACTCTGCTTGACGTTGGGTCATTTGATCTTCCTTTTCCGCTTCGGCCTCGGCGATCTGTGCATTCTTATCGGGCGACTTTTTTGATTCGTCCTTGCCCGCTCCCTTTACTTCACCGGCCAATTTTTTCTGGGGCGATTCTGTTGGAGCAGCGGAAGGCGTCGGATTTTCTTCGGCTCCTTCGCCGCTTCCGGGGGAGGGCGATGGCGAAGGCATGTCGTTTCCATGGTCGCTGGGACCGGGAGAAGGCTGTTCCGATTGTTGCGGCTCGTTCTTTGCTTGGGATTGATCCTTCTTCTTTTCCTCTTTTTGATCCTGACCGTGGCCGGATTCGTTTTGTGATTGTTGATTTTGTGATTGCTGCTGTCCGTCCTTTTGTTGTTGCTGCGACTGGCTCTGGTGCTGCTGCTGTTGTTGTTGTTGTTGTTGTTGTTCCTGGTTTTGCTGATCTTGCTGGGATTGCTGATTCTGCTGGTCTTGTTTGTCCTTCCGCTGAGGCGATGGTGAGGGCGAGGGCGAGGGCTGTTGCTGGGGTTGCTTCTTGTTTTTTAGCTCCTCGATCTTCTTCTTCACGTAATCGTAGTTGTCCTTCGCTTCTTTATTTTTCGGTTCGAGCTTGAGCGTCTGCTCGTAATGCTCGAGGGCATTTGTCCAATCGCTCAGCTTTTTGTCGTCACTCTTCTGTGTTTCGCCGCGCTCGTAGAGCGTATTTCCGAGGTTATAGTGACTCTTGCCTTGCAGGCCGGTATCGGGCGAGAGCAAAGCCTGACTAAAGGATTCCAGCGCTTTTCCATATTCTTCCGACTTGTAAGCGGCCGCGCCGGAATCGAACTGCAACTTATCCTCCGACCGAGATTGCGGATGCGTTTTTAGGGTCTGCTGAAACTGATTGTAGGCATCGCTGAATTTGCCTTCGCGATATGCGTCCAATCCGGGCGCGGCAGCGAAAGCGAACTGGCAAAAGGTGATCCATAATGCTGCCGCTGCAGTTGCAATTTTTACGGGAGCGCGAACGTAAACTCTTTCGCGCGTGCGCTTGCGCTCACCGATCAAGATCGACAAGGCAAGCGCGATGAGTGCTGCACCCAACGGCCATTCGTAGCGCTCAATTGGCCGCCGCGACAGACGCACATCCATCTCGGCCGCCTGCATTTTCGCGAGACCTTCGGTGTAGATCTGCTGCATCGTGCGCGGACCATTTTCCAAATGCAGATAAAATCCACCCGCGGCCTGAGCGATCTCGCGCAATCGTTTGTCGTCTAGTTTTGATTTTACGACCTGGCCCGCTGAATCTTTAACGAAAGCTGTTCCGCCATCTTCGCCGTTGACGGGGATGAGTGAGCCTGCCGGCGTCCCAACGCCGATCGTGAAAATGCGCACGCCGGCATCGGCGGCAGCCTTCGCGCTCTTTACCGCATCACCGCTAAGCTCCTCGCCATCGGTGAAAATGGCGAGTGCGCGATTTCCCATTGCGCTTTTCCCGAAACTTTGCGTGGCGAGGCTAATGGCCTCGGAGATATTTGTGCCCCCTTCGGGAATCGTTTTGGTATCGAGATCGTTGATCGATTCCATTACAGCTTCGTAATCGATCGTGAGCGGTGCCTGCAAGAAGGCGCGGCCGGCAAATGCAATCAGACCAACACGATCGCCCTGTAACTCATTGATCAAATCTCTGGCGGCAAGTTTGACGCGTTCAAGTCGATTAGGCTGCACGTCATTAGAAAGCATGCTCCGCGACGTATCGACCGCGACGAGCAAGTCGAGCCCCTTGCGTTTTACATCCTCAAACGTATAACCCCAGCGCGGCTGCGCCAGACTGATCGTGGCAAGGGCAAGACCGGCTAGTTGCAACGCAAATCTCAACACACGGCGTGGACGATTTACGGATCCCGCAAGTTGAGGCAGCAATCGCGCTGAGACAAACTCGCGCAAACGAACGACCCCGCGGCGCTCCGCACGAATAAACAACGCGATCAGCGCCGGAACCAAAAGCAGTCCCCAAAGCCATTGCGGTGCACCAAAGTTCATAAGATCGACGCGCTTTGCGCCCGAAGAGCAGCCGATTCGCTCAATTGGCTAGATCGCCCAGCTCCTTCAATGCGTCTTGCAGCTCCCGGCGCGTTGCTTCTTAAGGAGCTGCGCAGTTTTGCCGGGTTCGGCGATATCTTTTTCATGGCAATTTTTTCCAGATCGTTTGAGACAGCAAAATCTGGGCGACCAGCAAACCGCAACCGCTCATCAGACAAAGCGGAAAAAGATCGCGGTACTGCTGGTATTTTTTCACGCTCACGGTCGATTTTTCCAGCTTGTCGATGTCGCTATAAATTTGCTCCAGCGATTTGGTATCTGTTGCTCGGAAAAACTGGCCGTCCGCAATTTTCGTGACTTCCCTCAGACCCGTTTCGTTAAATTCAACACGCTGGTTTTCGTAAAGCATGTTGCCCAAGGCATCCGTTAACGGCCCTCTGGGAGTAAAAATTGGGGCCGGCGCGATTCCATTGATTCCGGCGCCAATGGCGTAGAAGTGAATTTTTAGTGCTTTCACTGCTTCGGCGGCGGTATTCGGCGGAATTTTGCCGGCATTATTTTCTCCGTCAGTTAGAAGGACGAGCACATGGCTTTTTGAGCGTTTGTCATTTAACCGGTTGGCCGCCGCCGCCATGGCCGATCCGATAGCAGTGCCGTCTTCGACCAGACCGATCCGCACTCTCTCTAAATTTTGCAAAAGCCAATCATGATCCAGCGTCATTGGACTTACGACATATGGCCGGCCGGCAAACGCAATGATACCAATGCGATCGTTTGGACGGCCTTCGATAAATTTTCGCGTCACTTCTCGGATTGCGTCCACGCGCGTCGCTTCCTGGCCGCCGATCGTAAAATCTTTGGTCAGCATCGATCCGGAGACATCAAGCACGAGCATAATATCGATCCCGCTCGCGTCTATCTGAGTAAGACTCTTGCCGAGCTGCGGGCGCGCGAGTGCGATGGCGAAAATCACCAGCGATGCAAGCAGCAAGGCGCGAAGGATTTTTCCAGCGCGCGCCGCGCTTTGTTTTCCAATGGCGCGAAAAGCAGATGTCGACGAGAACGTCAAGGCGGCAGCCGGCCCGCGTTTCCCGCGCAAATAGGCGAGCAGCGGAATCGCGAGTAAGAGCAAGAGCAGCCACGGACGCGCAAACGTGAGCGCACTGTTTGCTGTCCACCAATCAAACAGTTGCAAGTTGCCCTCCTTTCACAAATCTGGTTGCTTCCTCTAGCAATAATCTGCTGTCGGCCGAAGTCGCTTCATGACGCGCGAATTTGATAAGGTCGCATCGATTCAGAAAATCTTCGAGCAACAGCTTCTCATCGCTCGAAAACTGCGGCGTCTTTGCCAGCGCGTTCAAAAATTCCATCGATGTCTGCCGTGTCACTGGCAAGCCATGCTGTTCCGTCACATAGCGACGAAGAATGTCCGATACGCGGATGCTAAACTGATATGGATTAAGCAGGTCGATCTGATCTCGCATTCGCTCGAGCGCTTCGAGTGCGCGGGCGCGCGGCAACTGAGGCGGTCCCGGTCGCTTGCGCCTTTGCGCGATCAGCCAAACAATCAATCCGATGATCGCCAGGGCAAAAAACGTCCCGGCGAAAATCAGCCATGGCGGAATTAGTGAATAATCCACTGGTGGCGCAATATCGTGAAGTTCCTCCGCCGCCAACGTCGAGATAAACAAAATCGGCATCGTCATTCACCGAATAGATAGACGGTGTTCGCGTTGCTTGAAGAACGAGCGCAACGCCGGCAAATAATCCTTTCCTGTCTGCAGCGCGATCGCGTCGACGTTGTTCCGCCGGAGCGTGCGCGACAGGTCGGTTTCGCGTTTGTCGACCAGATCGCTAAAACGTCCGCGCGTCCCGCGATCGGCGGTGTTGATCTCAATCTGTTCGCCGGTTTCAGCATCTTCCAGCGTAATGATGCCGATGTTCGGCAGGATCTTCTCTCGTTCGTCCCGAATATGGATTGCAATGAAATCGTGCCGTCGCCCGCTCACCGCGAGGGCCCGCGAGAAATCTGGCGCTTGAAAATCCGAGATAAAAAATACGACTGCCCTCCGAGTGATGATGTTGTTAAGGTAGTCGAGCGCCAGGACGGGCTCTGTGCCCCGTCCCTGCGGTTCAAAAAACAAAATCTCCCGGATGAGCCGCAGGGTGTGCGACCGGCCTTTCTTCGGCGGAATAAAAAGCTCGACGCGATCGGTAAAGAGAATGAGCCCGACTTTGTCGTTGTTCCGAATCGCGCTGAACGCGAGCAGACACGCCACTTCCGCCGCCAACTCGCGTTTCGACTGCGTCGTGCTCCCAAAATTTCCGGATGCGCTAACGTCGACAACAAGAATTACGGTTAGCTCGCGTTCCTCGGTAAATTTTTTCACATACGCGGTACCCAGCCGTGCAGTCACGTTCCAATCGATCGTGCGAATTTCGTCGCCCGGCTGATATTCCCGCACATCTTCAAAATTCATTCCGCGTCCTTTGAAGACGCTGTGGTAATCGCCGGCGAAGGCGGTCTCGACCAATCCGCGTGTCTTGATCTCAAGTGTGCGAATCTTCTTGAGGATCTCGGCCGGAGTTTGTCGTCCTTCTTCCATCGACAAAGTTATGGCACCGGCAGCCCTGCAAAAATTCGCTCAATAATCGTTTCACTTGTGACCGACTCAGCCTCAGCTTCGTAGCTAACGATGATGCGATGCCGTAGCACGTCGGGACCGATACTCTTCACATCTTGCGGCGTGACGTAACCGCGGCCGTTCAGGAACGCGTGGGCGCGCGCCCCGAGGGCGAGATAGATAGTCGCACGCGGCGAAGCGCCGTAGCGGACGAGTCCTTCCAGCCGCAAGTTGTAAGAGGCGGGCTCGCGCGTCGCCCAGACCACATCGACAATGTAATCTTTGACGCGATCGTCGATATAAATGCTGTTGACTACGTCGCGCGCGGCGATGATCTGCTTCGGGTCGATTACCGGATTCACGCGCAGATCCGGTGCCGATGTCGCCATTAGATCGAGGATCTGTCGCTCCTCTGATTTTTTGGGATAACCGATATTCAACTTCAACATGAACCGATCGAGCTGGGCTTCTGGCAATTGATAAGTCCCTTCCTGTTCGAGCGGGTTTTGCGTCGCCAAAACCAGAAACGGATCGGACAGCGGATAAGTTGTCTCGCCAATTGTGACCTGCCGCTCTTGCATCGCTTCCAGCAACGCGCTCTGCACCTTTGCTGGCGCGCGATTGATTTCGTCGGCCAAAATTAAATTCGAGAACAGCGGCCCGAGCTTGGTCGTAAATTCGCCTCACATGACCAACCTGCTGGCGCAGTGCTGGAATCCATTGCCCTAGGTCTCGCACTTCCTGGGTAATTTCCTGTGTCGATTTCACTCGTGTGATGTCAGACAGACGCGACGAGAGAATGTTCGATCAAACAGCTGCCCAATGAGCGCCCTATCGGCAACTACTTTCGCCGCGTTTTCTGCCGCGGACGGCAGGTCAGAATGATCGAAAGCCCTGGATAAGGTTTCGCCTTGCGGATACGAGCTTCGAGGTAGCGACGGTAAGTTTCGCCCAATAAGCGAGGCTCGTTTACGAAGAGGATAAATTCTGCAGGTTCGACTGTTGCTTCGGGATTCCCGCTCGCTTGTGCAGCGTAAAAGAGTTTCAGGCGTCGACCGGAAACCATCGGCGGCGGATTGGCGGCAAAAGCGGACCGGAGCAGTCGGTTTAGAACGCCAGTCCCCATACGCTCACGCGCTGCGCGCCGAACTTTTGCGATGACCTCAAATAATTTCTCGATGTTTTCTCCGGTCAGCGCAGAGGCAATCAGGACCGGCGCGTAATCGAGAAAGAAAATTCGCGCACGTGTTTCATTGACGAGCTGCGCCATCATCTTCCTTTCGCTGCGTTTCGGTCTGATCAAATCCCATTTATTCAAAACAACGATCGCTGCTTTGCGGGCTTTTTGAATCAGGCCTGCGATCCGTTTGTCCTGTGCGGTCACGCCCATCGTGAGGTCAACAATCAGCACGCAGAGATCGGCGCGACGAATGCTTCGTTCCGCGCGCATCACGCTGAAGACTTCAACCGAGCTCGATTGTTTGCCGCGTCTACGGATTCCAGCGGTATCGATAAAGAGAAACTTTTGCCCGTTGCGCTCGTATGAGATGTCGACGGAGTCGCGCGTTGTTCCGGGCAATTCGCTCACGATGGCGCGCTCGCTGCGGACAATTGAATTGATCAACGAAGATTTGCCGACATTGGGCCGGCCGATTATCGTGATGGAGAGCGACTGGTGACCAGTGACCGGTGACTGATCGGTTGCCGCAGGGGAGGGGAGGAGTTGATCGATTGATTCGATCAAATCGGAAATGCCGCGACCATGCGCTGCACTGATCGAGAGACTCTCTGAGAATCCCAATGATGCAAAATCGACCGCCAGATTCTCGTGTTTCTCAGTGTCGATCTTGTTTATGACAAGCACGACCGGCTTCTGTGATTTGCGCAGCATCCGCGCGAGTTCCTGATCGAGCGGCGTCAATCCGTCCTTTGCATCGACGAGAAAAAGGAGGAGGTCGCTGGCGCGAATTGCTTCTTCGACTGCGCGCCGGACCTCCGTGGACAATTCCGATTCGCCTGCGCCTCCGACAACGCCTGTATCCCACACGACGAATGGCTGCCCTCCGCGCGTACAGACGGCTGAGATGCGATCACGTGTTATGCCTGGTTGATCGTGCACAATCGCGATCTTGCGCCCGACGAGGCAATTGAATAATGCCGATTTGCCCAC
>WNFW01008765.1_pt1 | contig 12363 bp, 6 predicted proteins | sample 5400131 | NCBI WGS metagenome assembly WNFW01 (sample SAMN13153362, study PRJNA577476) | soil metagenome | isolation source: 20 cm soil or saprolite under grassland replicate 1 | place: USA:California | collected 2016-06-15 | reverse complement strand
CCCACGTTCCGCTATCGCGGGTTGTTTCACGACGATGAAGACATCCTGCCCCGTCCGTTCGACGCGCGCGGGTACCCGCTCCAGACCGGCGACGTGCCGCTGGCCTGGTACCGGCGTTACTTCGAGACCGCGCTGCGGCTGCGGATGAACATGGTGGCGCCGTACGTGCGGGTGCATCGCCGCTTCGAGGTGCAGCAGCTCGCGAGCGACTGGGGCCTCTATTACACCTCGCACCATTACGACATCCTCGTCTCCAATCCGTTCGGCCTGACCACGTTCAACCTCGCCGCCGAGCGCGGCGTGCGGCCCGATTACGACTGGTTCACCAACCGCGACGGTCTGCTGACCTTCTGGCGCGGCGGGGTCGAAGAGAACCACGACCTGGACGTGATCTGGCCGGTGGGGCTGCGGAACACGTCGGACCGCTCGTATGCCTGGCCCGAGGGCACCACCGACGACGACAAGGCCCGCGTGTTCCGCGAGGTGATCGGGTTGCAGACCGCCATGGTGCGGAACGCGTCGCCACCGGGGCGCACACCCGTCTTTCACTTCACGATGTACTCGGAGATGCTGGATCTGTATCGCCGCGCTCCCGCGGCGTTCGGGCTCCCGGACGACGTGATCATCGTGTGGCCGGACGACAACGACGGCCACATGCGCGGGCTCCCGGACGACCTGGGTCGCTGGAAGCACGGCGTGTACTACCACCTGGCGTACCTCGGCGGGAATCTGAGCAAGCAGACCACCCACACCGTGGCTCCCGGGACCATCGCCGCCGAATTCCAGCGAATCGTCAAGGCCGGCGCGACCGAATACATGCTCGTCAACGTGTCCGAGCTGCGCGACTACGTCATGGGCGCGCGCATGATCGCCGACATCACCTGGAACGCCCCGGCGGTGTACGCGTCGCCCGATCCTGCGGGCCGCTTCGTCACCTGGTGGACGCGGGAATACTTCACGCCCGCCGCTGCTCGAGCCCGGGCCGCCTACGACACGTACCATGCGCTGCTCGACACGCCCGACAAGCTGTGGTTCGCGTCGGAAGCGGTGCAGAACCTCATCGAGCGCTTGTGGCAGCGCGCGACCCGCAAGCCGTTCGCACCCTTCAACGCCGACACCCTGGCGGCGCTCCAGACGCGCATCGGGCGCCTCGACACGGCGCTGGCGGCGGTAGCGGAGGCCGGGGCCGCGATGTCGCGGGCCGAGCAGCGCTTCTTCTCCGTCGACGTCGGCCTGGGTCTGCGGGTAGACGAGAGCCAGACGCGCGCCGCGCTCAAGCTGGCCGATGCGCTCCAGGCGCCGGACTCGGGCGCCATGTGGCGCCTGGTGCGCGAGGCGCTCACGCCGCTGGAACAGCTCGAAAGCGACTTCGCCCGCGCGGAATACCCGCCGTTCGATCGCTGGTATGGCGAGACGTGGATCCGGGCCGGACTGCAGCGCAACAACCCGCACCGGGCGTACGTCGAGCTGCGGGCGTTCATCGCCAGCGATGGCCGCTCGCGGCTCGAGCCACTGCCGGCATTCGGCCGGCCACCGGTGGCGGCGGGATCGCGGCCGCGCGCGCCCTGACGCTCACGCTCGCTCTCGCGGCGGCCGTCGCCTGCGCGCCGGCGTCAGCCACGCCCCGCCAGCACTGGGTGGGGACGTGGACCGCGGCGCAGCAGCTCGTCGAGCCGCGCAACATGCCGCCCGCACCGGGGCTCGCGGGCGCTACGCTGCGCCAGGTCGTCCACACCTCCATCGGCGGAGCGTCGCTGCGCGTGCGGCTGTCGAACCTGTTCGGCGACGGCCCGCTCGCTGTCACCGCCGTGCATGTCGCCAGCTCGCGCGGCGGGAGCCTCATCGAGGTCGCGAGCGACCGGCGGCTGACATTCGCCGGAGCCGATTCCGTGCGCCTCGCTCCCGGCACCGCGGCCACCTCGGATCCGCTCGATTTCGCGGTCCCCGCGCTCGGCGAACTCGCCGTCACCATCGAAATCGGCGCCGCGCCCGCGGCCGTGACCGGCCACCCCGGGTCGCGCACCACCTCGTATCTTCGGGCCGGCCGGTGGGCGAGCGCACCCGAGCTGGCCGAAGCGGCGACGACCGATCATTGGTACGTGCTCGCGGGGCTCGACGTGGCGGCGGGGGAGGGGGCTGCCGTGATCGCGCTGGGGAACTCGATCACCGACGGCCGCGGCTCGGGCACGAACCGGAACGACCGCTGGCCCGACAATCTCGCGCGCCGCCTCCAGCTCGATCCGCGCACGCGGGACGTCGCCGTGCTCAACGCCGGCATCGGCGGCAACGCGGTGCTCGAGGGCGGCCTCGGTCCCACCGCCCTGTCGCGGCTCGAGCGCGACGTGCTGGCGCAAAGCGGCGCGCGCTGGGTGATCCTGCTCGAAGGCGTCAACGACATCGGCGGCGCCCGGGAGCCGGGGCGAGCGGCCACGGTGGCGCAAAACCTGCTGGCCGCCTATCGGGATATCATCGCCCGCGCGCACGATCGCGGGCTACGCGTGTACGGCGCCACGATCCCGCCGTTCGGCGGATCACAGTATGATGGGGACGACCGCGAAGCGGCGCGTCAGCGCGTGAACCACTGGATTCGCGAGAGCGGGGCGTTCGATGCCGTCATCGACTTCGACGCCGTGCTGCGCGATCCCGCGCAGCCCTCGCGTCTCTTGCCGCTGGCGGATACGGGCGATCACCTGCATCCCAACGAGGCGGGCTACCGCATGATGGCCGACGCGATCGACCTGGGGTTGTTTCTTCCATAGAGGCGCGTATGCTGACCGCCGTCCTGATCGTCGCGCAACAGCTGACCTTCACGCCCTACCATGCGAACGGCATGTACGAACTGCGCGAGCGCGTGGGGTGGAACGTCGGCCTCGCGCCGGGCCAGACCGCTGCAGGGACATATACGTACACGGTCAAGCGCGACGGTCTCGCGCTGATCGGCTCCGGCACCCTGGACCTGTCGTCGGGTCATGGCACCATCGTGACATCGCTCGATCAGCCGGGCATGCTGCTCGTCGAAGTGCGGCCCCCCGCCGGTACGACCGGCTTTCACGGCGCGAGTAAGTCAGAGGTCGGGAGGGTGCTGCTCGGCGCGGCGGTGGCGCCGCGGCAGATCCGGCCCTCTGAGCGCCGCCCGCCGGACTTCGATGCGTTTTGGGCGGCTCAACTGCGGCGTCTCGACTCCCTCCCGTTCGACACGGTGCTCACGCCGGGCGAGAGCGGCCGACCGGACGTCGAGTTCTTCACGATCCGGATGCGCAACGTGGGCGGCGCTCACATCTACGGGCAACTCGCCAGGCCCGCCGCTGGGGCGCCGCGTACACTCCCGGCGCTGCTCATTCTCCAGTGGGCGAGCCCGCCGTATCCGCTGCAGCGGCAATGGGTGACCGACTATGCCGCGCAGGGCTGGCTCGTGCTCGACGTGGAGCCCCACGACGTGCCGCCCGACATGCCGCCGGCGTTCTACGACGCGCTCCCTCAGCTGATCAAGGACTACCGTCTCATCGGACGCACCAGCAGGGACGAGAGCTACTTCCTGCCGATGTACCTGGGCGACTACCGCGCGGCCCAGTACCTCGCGAGTCGGGCGGACTGGAACCGCAAGACCCTCGTGGTGATGGGGACGAGCATGGGGGGCCAGCAGGGCTTCGCCGTCGCCGGGCTCGACACCCTCGTCACCGCGCTCATCACGCACGTGCCCGCCGGCTGCGACATGCTCGGCCCGCTGCACGGGCGCGCGGCGCCGTACCCCAACTGGGACGTCGACCGGCCCGACGTGCGCCGTACGGCCGCGTACTTCGACGCGGTCAACTTCGCGCCGCGCATCCGGGCGCACGCCCTGGTTTCCATGGGATTCATCGACGAGACGTCGCCGCCGGCGGGGATCTGGGCTGCCTTCAACCAGGTGCCGGGGCCCAAGGAAGCCGCGCCCATGGTGGAGTCGCCCCACAACCACCTGGCAACACCCGTGGAGATGCTGCCTTACCAGGAGCGCTCCACGGCATGGCTCGACGAACTGGCGCGCGGGCACAGATGAGCGGGTCGCCGTTCGGTCTCGCCGGTCGCGTCGCGGTCGTCACGGGCGGGTACGGCGTGATCGGTGGCGCCATCGCCTCCGGCCTGGCGCGCGCCGGAGCGGCCGTCGCCATCCTGGGCCGGCGACGCGACGCCGCGGAAGCAAAGGCGCAGGCCATTCGCGACGGCGGGGGCGACGCCCTCGCCCTCATCGCGGACGTGCTCGACGAGGCGCAGGGGCGCGCCGCCCGGGACGCTTGGGTCGAGGCCCGCGGCCGGGTGGACATTCTCGTCAACGCGGCGGGGGGCAACGTGGCGCGCGCCCGCAGCGACGACCGGCCCGTCTTCGATGTGCCGCTCGACGCATTCGACGCGGTGCTGCGGCTCAACCTGCACGGATCACTCATCCCCGCGCTCGCGTTCGGTGAGGCCATGGGCGGTCGGGGGGGGGGCTCGGGCAGTATCGTGAACATCTCGTCGATGGCCGCGCGCCGCGTCCTGAGCGGCGTCCTGGGATACTCGGTGGCGAAAGCGGGGATCGAGAGCCTGACGAGCTGGCTGGCCGTCGAGCTGGCGCGGCGCTACGGCGACGGGCTCCGCGTCAACGCCGTCGCGCCGGGGTTCTTCGTGACGGAGCAGAACCGCGCCGTGCTCCTCAAGCCGGACGGCAGCCCCACCGACCGAGCCCGCGCCATCATCGCCCATACGCCGATGGGCCGCTTCGGCAGGCCCGAGGAAGTCGTCGGCGCCGTGCAATGGCTGTGCAGTGACGCGGCGTCGTTCGTGACCGGCGCCGTGATCCCGGTGGACGGCGGCTTCAGCGTGGCCAGCGGTGTCTGAGCCGGGATTCAGACACCGCTGGACCGTCGTGGCCCTGCTGTTCGGCGCCACCACCGTCAATTATGTGGACCGCCAGGTCCTCGGCATCCTCGCGCCGACGCTGTCGCGCGAGCTGCGGTGGACCGAGACCGACTACGCCGCCATCGTCTCCTGGTTCAGCGTCGCCTACGGTTTGGGGCTCCTGGTCATGGGCCGGGTCATGGACCGGATCGGCGTGCGCTTGGGGCTGGCACTGGCCGTGTTGGTCTGGAGCCTCGCGGCCATGGGGCACGCCCTGGCGCGCACGGTCGCCGGCTTCGGCGTGGCGCGCGCTCTGCTCGGCGCCGGCGAGTCGGGGAACTTCCCCGCCGCGGTCAAGGCCGTAGCCGAATGGTTTCCGCAGAAGGAGCGGGCGCTCGCCACCGGAATCTTCAATGCCGGCAGCAACGTCGGCGTGGTCGTCGCCGCGCTGCTGGTGCCGGCGATCACCCTCTGGCTGGGGTGGCGCTGGGCGTTCATCGCCACCGGCGCGCTCGACTTGCTGTGGCTCGTCCTCTGGTTGGCGCTGTATCGGGCGCCGAATCGCGCCCCGATCGAGTCGATCGAGAAGACTCCATGGCGCGCGCTGCTGGGCCGCCGCCAGACCTGGGCATTCATCGTGGGCAAGGCGATGACCGACCCGGTGTGGCTCTTCTTCCTGTTCTGGCTCCCGAAGTTCCTCGACTCGAGCTTCGGCGTACGGCTCGCGGGCCTCGCGGCTCCGCTCGTGGTCATCTACGTCGCGGCCGACGTCGGCTCGATCACGGGCGGCTGGATGTCGGGAGCGCTCATCCGGCGCGGGTGGAGCGTGAACCGGGGCCGGAAGACCGCCTTGCTCGTGGCGGCGCTCTTGATCGTGCCGGCCATGTTCGCGCCCGGGGCCGGTAGCATGTGGGTGGCGGTGGGCCTCGTGAGCGTCGCCGCCGGCGCGCACCAGTGGTGGTCCGCCAACCTGTTCACGACCGTGAGCGACATGTTCCCCCCGGGCGCGGTCGGCTCCGTCGTCGGGATCGGCGGTTGCGCCGGGCTGTTCAGCGCGTTCGGCCTGCAGCGCCTCACGGGTGCCATCCTGCAGGCCACGGGCGGCAACTATGCGCCGATCTTCGCGGTGTTGGGAGTCGCCTACATCGGGGCTCTGGGCCTCATCCATTTGTTGGCGCCGCGCCTCGAGCCGGCGGCGGGGGCGGAGGGGTCGCTTGCCGCGGTGAGGTGATAAGGTGAGTTTATCACTATGAAGATCGCCGATATCCGCGCCACCCCGGTCTCGGTCCCCCTGGCCGCCCCGCTGCGCCACGCCAACGGGTGCCACTGGGGGCGCTTTGTGCGCACCATCGTCGAGGTCGAGACGGACGACGGCCGGGTCGGCCTGGGCGAGCTGGGCGGCGGAGGCGAGGCCGCCACGGCCGCCGTGCTCGGGTTGAAGCCCTACCTCGTCGGCCGCGACCCGGCGCGGCTCGAGGAAATGCGCTTCGTCATCGCCAACCCCACCGCGTCGTTGTACAACCAGCGCACGCAGCTGCTCGCGGCCCTCGAGTTCGCGTGTCTCGACCTGCTGGGTCAGGCGTGGGGCGTGCCCGTGAGCGACATCCTGGGCGGCCGGCTACGCGATCGCGTGCCGTTCGCCTCGTACCTGTTCTATCGCTACCCCAACGCCGATGGCTCCGGTGAAGTCCGCACGGTGGACCATCTCGTCGCCGAAGCGCGCGCGCTCAAGCAGCAGTGCGGATTCACGACGCACAAGCTCAAGGGTGGCGTGTTCCCGCCGCGCTACGAGCTGGAGTGCTATCGTGCGCTCGCCGCCGCGCTCCCGGGCGACACCTTCCGCTTCGATCCCAACGGCGTCTGGTCCACCGAGGTGGCGGTGTGGTTCGGGCGCCAGATCGAGAACCTCGACAACGACTACCTCGAGGACCCCGTGTTCGGGCTGCACGGCATGCGCCGCGCCCGCGAGCGGATCCGGATCCCGCTGGCGACCAACACGGTCGTGGTGGGCTTCGAGCAGCTGGCCGCCAACGTGTTGCAGCCGGCGGTGGACGTCATCCTGCTCGATACGACGTTCTGGGGCGGGATCCGGCCGTGCGTGAAGGCCGCGGGAATCTGCGAAGCGTTTCAGCTCGGAGTCGCCGTCCACTCATCGGGGGAGCTGGGCATCCAGCTCGCGACCGGCGCGGTGATCCCGAACCTGACCTTCGCCGCGGACGCGCACTACCACCACCTCCTGGACGACATCGTCGAGGGCGGGAAACTGCAGTACTGCCACGGCGCGATCCCCGTGCCGACGAGCCCGGGGTTGGGCGTGCGGCTCGACCGCGAGCGCGTGGCCCGCTATCACGAAGCGTTCCTGCGGCTCGGGCCGTATCCGTACGACCAGGACCCGCTGCGGCCGGGCTGGGCGCCGCTGATCCCCAACACCCGCTGGGCCGATCCCGCCGACGGGCGCATCCCGCACGTGCCGGCCTGACCAGGGGGGGCCGGCATGCGACCGTTTGCATCGTGCCGGTCGGTCGTCGCGTGCTGCGTGCTGCTCGCCGCGGCTTCCCCGCGGCCCGCCGTCGAAGACGGCTACGACCTGTGGTTGCGTTACCGCCTGGTCGGCGACAGCGGGCGACTGGCGGAGTACCGCGCGGCGCTGACCCAGCTGGTCGTGGAGGGCGACTCCCCCACCCTGCGCGCCGCCCGTGACGAGCTGAGCGTCGGTCTCGCGGGGCTCCTGGGCGGCGCCATCCCGGGCGCGGACAGCGTCCTCCGTGACGGCGCCCTCATCGCGGGCACGCCGGCGACTTCGCGCCTCGTCGCGGGGCTCCCGCTCGCCGACGACCTGCGGCGCGCGGGAGAGGAAGGGTTCGTGCTCCGGGCCCTGCGGGTACGCGGCCGACAAGCGATCGTGATCGCCGGCAACTCGGGAGTAGGCGTGCTGTACGGCGCGTTCAATCTCCTGCGTCTCATCCAGACGGGCGCGCCGCTCCGAGGTCTGGCCGTCGTCAGCGCGCCGAAACTGCGGCTGCGCCTGCTCGACCATTGGGACAACCTCGACGGGACGGTAGAGCGGGGCTATGCGGGCCGGTCGCTGTGGGACTGGCCCCACCTGCCGGACTCGATCGACCCACGCTATCGAGACTACGCCCGGGCCAACGCTTCACTCGGGATCAACGGCACGGTGCTCACGAACGTGAACGCGAATGCCACGGCGCTCACGCCCGAGTACCTCGGCAAGGTCGCCGCGCTCGCCGACGTGTTTCGTCCGTACGGCCTGCGCGTGTACCTCACGGCGCGCTTCAGCGCGCCCATCGAGCTGGGCGGCCTCGCCACGGCCGATCCGCGCGACTCCGTCGTCCGGGCGTGGTGGCGCCGCAAGGTGGACGAGATCTACCGCGCCGTTCCGGACTTCGGCGGATTTGTCGTGAAGGCGAACTCGGAGGGGCAGCCCGGCCCACAGGACTACGGCCGCACGCATGCCGACGGCGCCAACATGCTGGCCGATGCCCTGGCCCCGCACGGCGGCGTCGTGATGTGGCGGGCGTTCGTCTACTCGAGCGCGGTCCCCACCGACCGCGTCCGCCAGGCGTACGATGAATTCACGCCGCAGGACGGCGCGTTCCGCCAAAACGTGCTGCTCCAGGTAAAGAACGGGCCGCTCGATTTCCAGCCGCGCGAGCCGTTCAGTCCACTGTTCGGCGCCATGCCCCGGACGCCGTTGATGATGGAGCTCCAGATCACCAAGGAATACCTCGGCCAGGACACCCATCTGGCGTTCCTCGCGCCGCTGTGGGAGGAGGTGCTCCGCGCCGACACCTACGCGCGCGGCCCCGGGTCGACGGTGGGGAAGCAGATCCAAGGCCTCGCCGGCGTCTCCAACGTGGGATCGGACCGGGACTGGTGCGGCTCGGACTTCAACCAGGCCAACTGGTACGCGTTCGGCCGGCTGGCGTGGGACTACACCCTCTCCGCGGCCGCCATCGCGGACGAATGGATCCGGATGACGTTCTCGAACGATCCCCGCGTCGTCGGTCCGGTGAAGGCGATGATGCTCGCCTCGCGCGAAGCCGTGGTGAATTACATGACGCCGCTCGGGCTCGCTCACCAGATGGCGCGGGGCCATCACTACGGCCCCGGACCGTGGGTGACGGGCGGTCGCGCGGACCAGACGTCCGTCTACTTCAATCGCGCCGACTCGGCGGGCCTCGGCTTCGACCGCACCCCGACCGGCAGCAACGCCGTGCACCAGTACTTCCCGGGGCTGCAACGCCGATTCGCGGACCGCGACTCCGTGCCCGAGACGCTGCTGCTGTGGTTCCACCACGTGGGGTGGAGCCAACGCCTGCGGTCGGGTCGCACCCTGTGGCAGGAGCTGCTAGCGCATTACCAGGCCGGCGTGGACACCGTGAGTTGGATGGAACGGACGTGGGACGGCCTCGAGCAGGTGGTGGACGGCGAGCGATTCCGCCGCGTCCAGGCCTTTCTCCGGATTCAGGAAGCGGAGGCGCGCTGGTGGCGCGATGCGTCGGTGTCGTACTGGCAATCGTTCTCGCATCTGCCGCTGCCGCCGGGCTACGCGGCGCCCGCGCATTCCCTCGACTGGTACCGGCAGCTGCGCTGCCCCCCCGATCCACGCAAGCCCCGTTGCGACGCTTTGACCAACAGCGGCACCCCGTAAGGAACGTCTGCACAAGTCATCGTGGCGCTGGGGGTCGGGGCGGAGGGCGCTTTACACGCGAGGGCGCCACGAAGGCGGAACTCGGAGGCGCGGAGCTGGCTCGGGCCGGCACACGTCCCCGTGGCGTGGTTCGGAGTGCCCTCGCGTGTAGGCGCCCCTAGCCCCGACCCCCAGCGCCACGCACCGGGTTGTGCCGAGGTTCCTGTAAGCCATTCCAGGGGGGCTCCCGTTCCTGGATGAAAAGTGATAAGATGACCGTATCACGCCCGCCGTACGGAGCAACAACGCCACGCTCTCGGTGAGGGGACTCGACATGAGAGACAAGAGACTGTGGAGACTCCTGCTACCACTGATGCTCGCGGTTCCGGCCGCGGGCCGCCTCCAGGCGCAGGAGACGGGCCAAGTTGCCGGCACCGTCACCAATGAACAGGGCCAGCCGGTCGCAACCGCGAGTGTGGTGGTGCAAGGCACGCGACTGGCCGTCGCCACCGGTCTCGACGGGAAGTACGTGATTCCGGAGGTCCCTGCCGGAACACGGACGGTGGTAGCGAGGTTGATCGGTTTTGGTGTTGCCACGCAAGTGGTGACCGTGACGGCCGGACAGAGCGTGGTCGCCGACTTCCGGTTGAGCGTCAAAGCGATCGAGCTGCAAGGCCCCGTGGTCGTCGGCTATGGCACGCAGGAGAGGCGCACCGTAACCGGCGCGGTGTCGACGGTGCAGGCGGCGCAGATCGCCGAGCTCCCGACGTCGAACGCGCTCAAGGCGATCCAGGGGCGTGTGCCGGGCGTGGACATCGTGAACGCAGGCAACAAGCCCGGCGACAGCGTGAGCATCGTCATCCGCGGCAACCGCTCGATCACCGCGAACAACAATGCGCTCATTGTAGTGGACGGCGTTCCCAGCGCCGGCGGGATCGGGGACTTCAACGCGAGCGACATCGTTTCCATCAGTATCCTGAAGGACGCGGCCGCCACGGCGATTTACGGCAGCCGCGGCGCCAACGGCGTGGTGCTGATTACCACCAAAGGCGCGGGCACCGGGGGGGTGAAGACGCAGTTCACGGCCGACGCGTACGTGATAGGCCAGCGTCCGTACGGCCTTCCCACCATGATGAACCCGCAGCAGTACCTCGCGATGCTGCAGGCGGCCGCGCGCTATGCCGGCGTCCCCGACGACCCCAACCTGGTCCTCCCGTACGCGGAGCAGAAAGCGGCCTATGCGGCGGGCCAGGCGACGGATTGGCAGAAGCTGATCGAGCGCACCGGCCAGCAGCGGAACGCCTACGTCGGGATGAACGGGATCTCCGAGAACACCCGCTTCAACCTGTCCGGGAACTATTTCGACCAGACCGGGACGGCCGTGGGCTTCGACTTCAACCGGATCACGGGTAACGCCTCCGTGGATCACGTGCAGGGCCGGCTGCGCCTCGGGCTCACCGCCTCCTACGTCCATTCCCTGCAGGCGACGGCGCTGGGCGACGGCCTCTGGGGCGCGGCGCGTCAGCAGACCGGCTTTGGATCGCCGTACGACGCCAACGGCCTCATCGTCGCGCATCCGGATGGCGATGCGTTGGCCTTCAACCCGCTCAAGGCCGTGCAGGGTGTGCGGAACGACGTGACGCGCGACCGCTTCTTCGCGTCGGCGTTCGGCACGTTCCAGCTGCTCGACGGCGTGAACCTGCGCGTGAACTTCGGGCCGGACTACACCCATCAGAGCACCGGTCATTACGAGGGCCCCGACGCGATCTTTCCCGGGCACACCGACCGGGAGGCGTCGTACAACCAGTTCGCCAACCTGCAGTACACCCTGGACGCCATGCTCCAGGTGAACCGGGACATCGGCACGGTGCACCACGTGGATGCCACGCTGCTGTACGAAATCCAGAGGTTCCGCGGGTCGGCGGCCAACGAGAGCGCGGTGCTCATTCCGTACGACGAGGCGCTGTACTACTCGCTGGGCCAGGGACAGCAGTACGTCCTCAGCACGGCCCTCACCGAGACGGCACTCGAGTCGTACATGGGTCGCGTGGTCTACACGCTGCGGGACCGTTACACTGTCTCGGCCACGGTCCGCCGCGACGGCGCCAGCCAACTGGCGCCCGGGCACAAGTGGGTGACCTTCCCGACCGTCGGCCTGGCATGGCAGCTCGGGGACGAGCCGTTCATGCGGCGATTCGCTTTCCTCAACGCCCTCAAGCTGCGCGGTAGCTACGGCGTGACCGGCAACTCGTCCATCGGTGCGTACCAGACCCAGGGCGCGCTCTTGCGCACCCCGTACAACTTCGGCTCGACCACCGCGCCCGGGTACGCCCCCAACGCGAACAATCCGGCCAACCCGAACCTCAAGTGGGAGAAGACCGCCCAGGCCGACCTGGGCGTCGAGTTCGGCATGCTGGACAGCCGCATCACGGGCACTGTGGACTGGTACCGGCAGAATACCAGCGACCTGCTGCTGCAGCGCACCCTGCCGCAGACCTCCGGTTACAGCCAGGCGCTGCAGAACATCGGCAAGACGCGTAACAGCGGTGTCGAGATCGGGCTCTCTTCGATCAACGTGAACAACCACGGAATCCGGTGGCAGACCGACATCAGCTGGGCCCACAACCATAACGAGATCGTCGCCCTGGCCGTGTCGGACACTGCCGGGTGTCCGGCGGGCGCGAGCCCGTGCGACCTGAACAACGGCTGGTTCGTCGGCCAGCCGATCAACACCGGCAGCCAGACCGCCCCGCTGAACTCAAACGGAGGCTTTGTCGGCAACCCGCAGCAACGCGTGTGGTACGACTACAAGTTCGTGGGCATCTGGCAGCAAAGCGATTCGGCGGAGGCGGCCAGGT
>WNFW01006933.1_pt1 | contig 12363 bp, 11 predicted proteins | sample 5400131 | NCBI WGS metagenome assembly WNFW01 (sample SAMN13153362, study PRJNA577476) | soil metagenome | isolation source: 20 cm soil or saprolite under grassland replicate 1 | place: USA:California | collected 2016-06-15 | reverse complement strand
TGTCTTTCATCCGCCAAAGATCGAGCGCACGTAATCGTGGAATCGTTGGAACAAATCAAAGCACGTGCTGAGGCAGCCGTGCCCGGCGCTGAGATCGACATCGTCCCCACCGAAATACGCGATTCTCGATGAGGCGGGGGTGAAGAAGCGCAAGAAGAGCGTCTCGAAGTGGTTCCGCGACGAGTACGGGCATACGCCGCTGTAGGCTAATGAGGCTGTGTCTTCCTATGGTCTCTTCGGCCCGGGTTTGTATCCCGCCTGGATTGCGTCCTGCTCGGTCATGTATTTGCCCTTCCTCGTCGTGCCGTAAAAACGCGAGCCTTCCCTGTGGTAAACACCTGTCTCGGTGTTAACCCACACCTGACCATGGCCTCCGCCCGGCGCAGGTGGGTTGGCCGCTTCCTCGGTCGTGCGCCCTGCGGGCACTGGGCTTGCAGCCGGACCCGCTTTCGTCTCAGCCTTCGCTTTCTTCGGAGTGGGTTTTGCTTTGGGCGAAGCTGTTGGCGACTCGGTAGGTGAGGGCGATGCAGCTTTCTCCGCCGGGGAGGGCGATGCGGTGGGCGATTCGCTTGGGGTGGGCGATTGAGCTTGCACAACGCAGACGGTGGCAAGTCCGATTACAGACATGAGGGCAAGAAATTTGGTGGTCATAACGCCGAGTATAGAGAAGCGGTCAGATTGCAGTCAATGGATTTGTGATGACGCGGGCAACGTGATCGAAACACACGAGCACAAGGGCGAGTTCAAAGAGCCATGAAGTTTTTGCTCGTATCACATCGCACTTACCGTTATTCGGGAAACCGGCATGATTTCCCAACACAATGAAACCCTATGAGCACGAGTAATCATTCAGTTTTTCTACTCGCAAATGGCGGCGTCGAGTGGCCATCTACAATAGTCGCCGTCGCTATCGTCGTATTTTTAGGCGTCCTTATGACTATCGCGCTGATGCGCTACAAGATGGACGAAGTCCTGAAACTATGGGCGGCGCTCGGCACAATTGCAGGGATCGTCATCGGAACATTTGGCACTTATTTTTTCACGCGAGAGAAGGTGGAAACAGCGCAAGCACAAAGAGAAGCTGTTAGCACGGATCTTCGTCTCGCCGAAACACAGCTCAACGCCTTTAAGACCGCTTCTGACGCCGTTAAAACCAAGCTTTCGCCAAAGGACGCTGAATGGTTCGGCCAGATGATCTATAAGGACACAACAACCAGCTACGGCGCAACACCAGAAAAAACTCCAAAGCCAAAGTCCAAATTTCAGTACCAAATCTACAGAAGCACGGAGACGCCGACGCCAACACCGTGACCCGCGCTAAGACTTCTGAATCACCGATTCAAGCTCCAAAAAGGCGCTGAGTTTGTCGTCTGACAGAACAGTGAACCGGCGACCGTCGCGACTGTATGCGTCTGCCGTGAAAAGTACGCGGCCACTCGAATCAATCTGCCATGAACAGCCCCAACTCCATCGGGCTTTGCTGAGATTGTCAGCGATGATTTCCCAGTACTTCATTCAACGCATCTTGACTCCGACAACCTAGTTTCCAAGAGAATTCAGCAGGCACGGGCTACCAAAAAGATGCGCCAATAAAACTCCGTTCCGAGCGCGACAAATGAACCTAACAAGAAGAGTGTTTTGACGACAAAGAAAAATGACGCGGGATAATCGACCCATCGTGGCTTTGTCACTTCCTGCGGTAGCGCGCCTGTCTTTAAATAATGCTTTTCTTCTTCACGCTCTAAGAACTTTCGAAGAGTAAAGGCCGCGCTGAGATACTGGAGTACGTCGGAAACAAAAAAACACACTAATAACGCTAGCGACCAAAGAATCGCAGGCGGAAACGTACTTTCGGGAGTTCTAAAAAACCAACAAATGGCTGCAACCGCGAATGCGAGCTTACGGGAGTTCTCTGTTACATCCCGAGTATAATACTGGTACTCGTCCCACAGTTTTTCGGTTTTCATCTAACGTCGTGGAATCTTCCGTGTCCCGGGTTATGAGTTGGAAGACTTGACGGGATACCGTTCGTTTATGGGTAAGATGCCTCCCGCATATTGCAAAATATCGCCTCAGTGATACCGAGTTCCAAGATTCCCTGTAGGGAGTTTTCGCCGAGGTTTTCTTCGTGGCGCCCAGCGAGCCTTCATTAACTCGGAGAGCCTTCTTCGCCCCGCGGGCGTGAGTCCGCCTACTCGGGCGGCTTTCTTTCTGGCTTTTTTCGGTGCCCAGCGTCGCGGAGATTTTCTTCGTGCCGCCCAACGAGTCTTCATAAATCGGGAGAGCCTTCTTCGGTCAGCGGGCGTGAGTCCGCTTTTTGTCGCGGCTCGGGGGGCTTTTGGTTTCGCACGTGAACCTCCTAGGATTGCGGAAAGGCGTTTCTCCAACGCATCAATTTGCCGTCGAATGGATAAAGCTTGCTGAAGATTTCGAAGCGATAGATTCATATCAAGTTGTCAACTTTCGGCGACACATTTATAGGCCGTTGGTTTCCGAAAATACCAGCACAGAAATTGCATTCCAAACAGGCACCCCTTTGGGTAAAAATCGCGTGAATGGGACGGGCGATAACAATCACGATTGCCGCAGTTGCGTTTCTTTGCAGCGCAGCAACAAGAGAAGAGCCGCCAGTCACATTTGAATCGCCGTGCGAATGTCGCGACAATCACGGTAAACATCGCTGGTCAGTGAAGAACGATCCATCAACTCCGCCCGCAGATGCCAGCGCAATACAAGCCGTCACGCCCTCGGATATTTTTAGTTGGCCTGGGCCAGACGTACGTTTGACTCAACAATCGGAGCGCACCGGGCTTGAAAATAAGTGGTTCGCTCTCACGGGCCGCTTCGTTGCTCTCAAAGTCGAAACGGACGGTGATCTACACATCGCGCTCCAAGATGCGACTGGCGATAAACCGGGAATCGTCGTTGTTGAAGTACCAGCAAAACCGCAGTGGTGCGAGATTCGCAACATGGTTTTCAGTTGGACAGCAACGAAATTCCCTTTTCACACCAGCTCTGCCAAGAAGCTGAACGTCACTGATCCGCCGATCATCACTGTTATCGGAAAAGCGTTCTTTGACATCGGCCACGCGCCCAAGGACCAATCAAACCGGAGAAGCCATCTTCCCGGCTACGCAGCGTGGGAGATTCACCCGGTGATGAAAATAAAAGTTCGGTAACTAAGCCTAGCAACCCGGCTGCTTTACTGATTGTTGAGAACCGTTTGCGGGGCAGTTTTGCTTACCTCGAGTTGGGCGCTCACCTTTTGGATTTGCGTTGCCTGATCTTCGAGACGCGCGGTGACAGTCTGCAATCCTTTCTGCTGCTGGGCCACTGTGGATTTCAGTTCAGTGATTGTCGCTTCCTGTTGTTGAATCTTGCTGTTCTGTTCTTGCACTGTTCGGTGCTCTTTGAGGAACTCATTGAGCAGCATGGCGTTCACTGCGTCATAGCGCACAGTGTAGGGTTTTCCTTCCTTGTCGGGCAGTACGAGGGCAGGATTCACCTTTGCGACTTCCTCGGCAATCAAGCCAAATTGCGGTGTGCCTTTGTTGTCCGTCTTGTAGTGGAATGTAACCGGTCGGAGTGACATGATTGCTTCACTGGCTTTCTCCATGGTGGCAATGTCCTTCTTGAACCGCTCCGAGGATGCCACCGTGCCGAGCTGTCCGTCAGCAGACACGATGACAGGCGCCGTCGTGCCGCTTTGCGTGGTCACGCCATAGATGTTGCCAATCCAAGTGGTGTTGCTCAGGTTTGCGCCAAGGATGTTCGCGCCGATACAGGTGACGTTACTGGCCGTGGTAACCGCGTTTCCGGCGCCATCGCCCAAGGCCGTGTTGTCATTACCGGTGGTGTTGTTAAGAAGCGCCCCTTCACCAACGGCCGTGTTCTGGCTGCCTGCGTTGAGCAGCAGGAGCGCACTGACACCGGTGGCCGTGTTTCTGTCGCCACTTCTGTTGCTATAGAGCGCTTGCACGCCGCTGGCCGTGTTGGCGCTGCCGGTCGTGTTGAGAAGGAGCGCAGTCTCACCGGTGGCCGTGTTCGAGGTGCCAGTGGTGTTGAAGGAAAGGGCACCACCCCCTGTTGCCGCGTTGAAACTGCCGGTGCTGTTGGCATAGAGCGCAGCCTCACCGATGGCCGCGTTGTCGTGGCCGGTAGTGTTTCCTCTGAGCGCATCGATACCAATGGCCGTGTTGTCGTGGCCGGTAGTGTTTCCTCTCATTGCATCGGCACCGATGGCCGTGTTAAAGGTGCCAGTGGTGTTGTTCCGGAGTGCTCCAGCGCCAATTCCGGTGAGATGGTTGCCGGTGGTGTTCATGAAGCCCACTCGAAAACCAATGGCCACGTTGAAGTTGGCGGTGTTGTTTAAAAGCGCCTCCGCCCCAATCGCCATGTTAAACCTGCCAGTGGTGTTGCTGGCAAGCGCCCCAGAACCAATCCCCACGTTATATTGGCCGATAGTATCGTGAGTAAGCGCATTGGCACCCACGGCGGTATTGTTGATCCCCACGGCGGTGTTGACGTCGTGCAGTGCGTTAATGCCCTCAGCGGTGTTGCCGCCGGGATAGCCGCCATCCGGTGACGGCGCCGGCAGGAGTGCTTTCGCTGTCGGTGAAAGCCCAAAATAGGCGAAGCTGACTGCGACGAGAAGTGGCAGAGTTATGGTTTTGAGTCCAATCAGTGGGTTCATAGATATTTCCTTTCTTGCTTTCCCCGCCGTCTTGATTCTGCGATTGCAGGTCTGGAAGAGGCGAAGAACTTGGCGGGGAAATGTCCTCCCCCTGATTCAGATCCGCGTAGCGATGCTGAGTTTGGCAAAAATCTCGCCAGCGTGTCGAGGCAATTCGCCGCAAGCGCGAATCACCGCTGCAAGGGAGATTCGCCCGGTGATAAAACTGGGCATTCGCTAAATCCCGCCGAGTCGCACGCGTCCGCCCTCTGGCTGTTTCCAAAGCAAACCGTACCGCAGCGCATCGACCGCGTGATCTTCGCACGCGGAGTCGATCTCCTCCGGGTTGCGCGTGGAGTAAACCAGCGCGGGCAAAGTGCGAACCAAGTTCGGGCAGCAGCCGCGAAAGATTTTCAAGCCAGCGCTTCGCCCGCCATCTTGCAGCGCCAAACGCGCGTGTATTGCACTCAGCCCAGCTAAGCGTGACCCTGCGAACTTCTCGACCGGCCTCGTGCGTAGGTGATCGCTTGTTCTTGGTCTAAGAATACGGGCTGAACGCCGGGGCCTCGTACTTCCCAGCCATTTCTAAATGGTCTGATTTCGATGACTGTCATGCCAAAGCCTTTGCGTTTTCCTCGAAAACAGCTTACCTGTTCGTGTGAACATAGTCCAGTCGTCGAACGGCCAGGATCGTTTCACTGCCGAGCGGGTCGCGCGAACTCGACCGAAGACCTACCGGGCTATTGTTCTGCTACTAGCCGATCCAGATGCCGCAATAATGCACATCGCCAAACGCCATCGCGTCTCCGAGCATACGGTGCGTGCAATCAGAGCACGCGAGGCTGTCGCAATAGCTGAGCGAAAACAAAGGCTAGTGTCGATCTTTGGCAACGTGGCGGAAATCGCAGCCGAGCGCATGGAAGAACTTGCCGGCAAGGCGAGTCTCCGCGACGCGGGCACAACAGCCGGAATCGCAACCGACAAACTATTGGCGCTCCTAGGCGAACAAGGTGGCGGTGTACCAGTGCAGATCAACATGTACCCGGGCGTGGCGGAGTTGCTGCATAAGCGATATTTCGAGATGGTGGAGGAGATCGAAGGACGAAGCGCAGAAACCAAAGAGGCTCTGCCAAACGGCGAGACGTTTCCGGTCGCTGGCGCAATGGATTTGCAGAGCGGGAAAGAATTGCCAAGAAGCGAATGAATTTTTCACGGTCGTCTTCTACGGCCTCAAAATGTTTTTGCTGCAAAACCTGCACGAACGGTTGAAAGCCTCATGCCCCCGCGGGGGAGGCTTTACCGGTCAGCCCGGCGAATCGAGTGGCGCAATCCCGGGCGCAGAAATTTTGCGTTATAAAAGGGGTGTCGGTGCCGATTAAGTTATGCTGCCGGACGGGGATTTTGCGCGGGCTGCTTCATCGGCAATCCACACGTAGCACGCTGATTTGCGATTCGTTTTTGCATCCGCCGTTTTCCTGATCGCGCCGAATGCGATTAGCCTTTCAATCACGTATCCAGCGCCTTGTTGAGTAACGCTCAGGCGGTCTGCAAGGCTCAACTGCGACAGGGGAAATTCCTTTTTCAGTTTGGCGAATGATCGACATAGAAAGAAGCCTTCGCGCTGTGGCTCTGTTAGCAGCTTGGCGAGCACTCGCCGTTCGGAATCGGTCAGCCGCTTTTCCTCTTTGACGCGAAATGACCGCCAGGCGTCGTGGAATTGGCGTATGTGCTCTCTGCGCGGAGTCGTAACGTTGTCCTGATACAATTCGTAGTGTTGAGCGATGATACGCTCGGCCAATTGGAAGCCGAATTTGTGGAACAGCTCGCCAGCCAATTTCAGCAACACGCCGGTTCGAGTTCCTTTTCTCGTGATCGGATGTTTCGCCAGTATTTCGTCAATCAGTCTGTGCGTTGAAGAAGCGAAGAAGCGTCGTTGTGTGTAAGAGTAACTTTCAGTTTCTTTATCTCTTACAAGTTGCTTAGGTGCTAACGAGTTTCTTGTAAGAGTGGCCCCGTTTCGGCTCGCTTCTTGTCTCGCCAAACTATCAATCAGCGGTCGAATCGTGTCGGCCAAGATCAACTCGACTTCGTCGATTGACGGATTGAGGGAGCCGGGAATGCGGATGGCCCGCCCAAATTCTTGCTTTGCCGTTTTTTCACTGGGGAACATCTCGCAAACTCCGTCCTGAATAGGTGCATCGACGATATCCGCCGTGTCTTTTAGGAGGTTCACCCACTCGCCAACCGGACGCGGTTCGTTCGCAAGAATGAACACGTGATAGCCGCGACCGCTCGCCGAAAGAATTAGGTAACGGTCGCGGTATTCGAGCATCAACGTGAACGCCCGGATGGCCCGATTCTTTGCAAGTTCGTCCTGTCCGTGCTCGTGCGCGTCGAAATCGAGCGCACCCCAAGTCGATTCGTTGGCTTTGTTTTTTGAATAGACTCCCATTGAAGTCTTGCGCGAAGCGCTTCCAGTGATCGTGTTGTAAGTCCAGCCAGCGTGAGTATCAACTTGTCGGTGTGGTTTTGCCTTCGCGTAGTTGGCAACTCCATCGTCGTCGCGCCAGACGGTCAGGAAATGCGAAACCGGGTTGCCGTTCATCATGTGCTTAACGAGCAACACAAATTCATCTTTGCTCAAAAGCGTGTTGATCGTGACGGGCGGCTGGCGAATCACCTTCGCTGGCAGCCGCAGCTCGCTTGCTCTTTCCATCTTCGTCGTTAGGTCATTTGCTCCTTTTACTGGCGAAGGAATCGATTGAGTTCCTCAATTGGGAACAATAGGTGGCGAAGGCATCGGTTAGGTTTGAGCAGTCCCCTTGCGATCAGCCGGTGCATAGTTGGAACCGACAAGCCGCCCAGATAGACAGCAGCGGCTTTCAGTTTGAGCCCGCCGACGATTTCAGTTTGAGTCGCCCGGGCAGCGAACGTTTGTCTAGCGCCTTGCGCTTGGCGCTTCGATTCTTTTTCCATGAACACCAACCATGTTTGTGAGCGACTTGTTACGGCGTGTCGCTCTTTCCGTTTGTTGTATGTTCATTGCAAACCCAACTTATATCAGAGGATCTAAGATAGCAAAAGTAGTTTTAAGAATCTGTGACTACGCTTGCGCCGTGATCGGAATTACGTTCTCCGGTTCGCCGTCAGTCATCAACGCCGCCATGCGCTCGCTGTGCGGGCGACGGATATGCGAATAGGTCTGCAAGATCAATTTGCCGCCGTCACGGTGTCCCTGCCATTCGGCAATCACCTTTACGTCAACGCCGCGCTCGATTCAGCCGTTTGCACGCGTTGCTGAGCGCCTTCGCTGCGTCATCGTGCTTGAACAACCGCTCATTGTGCGCCTTGCCTTTACACAGTTTCTCAACGAGCGGGCGCAACTGCGGAAAAATTGGAACGACGAAGCCTTGCCTTGTCTTGTGCCGGTAGGTGATGATGCGCCCGGCGGCCAGATCGACATCAGCGCGGGTGAGAGCGCGGGCTTCCGCCTGTCCAAGTCCGGCCAGACCTAAGAACTCAACGAAGTCGCCGCTCTGTTCCGCCTCGCGGTTCAAGGCCTGCGCCCGAATGTTGGCGACGATGCTGCGGAACTCCTCGAATGTCGGCGTCAACCGAATCGGTGTGGCGCGTCTTTTGTAGCTGAGGTACGCGACTGGACTCTCTGCGATGATGCGGTCGCGCACCGCGAGATCGAAAACAGATCGAAAAATCGTCAAACAAGAATTGAAGTAGCTTGCGCTCTTGCCGCCGCAATGCTTCGACAACCACTGCTCAACGTCGCTCGCCTTTCTCGACCGCAATGGCAACGTGCCAGCGCCAAACCATCCGCTTTTCAGCTTCGAGCAAAGCGCGCGCTTGTCTTTTTGCGACGAGGCCGACAATCCGCCAATCGTCCGCTCATATTTGCTGAGCACCTCAGCCAGAGAAGTATTGCCAAGGCTTGCATCGGTGCGGCCAAGATCGCGGCGAAAGTCTGCCAGCTTGCGCCGGGCCAACTGATAATCGTCCGTGCCGAGTTTTTTCCGGTGCAGCTTGCCGCCAAACCGGACACGCGCAAAGTACTGGGAAGTTGGATTGTAGCGGTAAAGACACGCGGTTTTCGATTTCGTCCATTGAGCGTTAGAAGGCATGTCAGACAGCATGGAGTATCATAAGACAGTATCAAGCAAAAAATTAGCTGCCGTGAAAAATAGTTACAAATATCTTATTAAAAGGAGGATATGACTTGTTACTCCACGTAAGAGTCACTGGTTCGAGCCCAGTCAGGCCCATTTTCGTTTTCCCTGCTCAAAACTGGAAGTAAACAAACCGCACCGGGCCGATTGCTGGAAACAGTTCGAGAGCGAGAAATGCGCAAACGTATGCCGGGATTTGAACGCGCGCCGGTTGCAGGGCCAGGCGATCAATAAACTGACTACGCTCCTGCGCGACCGCCAAAAACAGAGAAATGAAAAGAAGTACGATCGTCCCAGTCGTGAGGAGGAATTCGCCAGTTATATGCTGGAACCCAAATAGCGCACCTAACACATAGCCGCTCGTCTGGAGAGTTTTCGGACGGAAGAAAGCTGCGCTTAAGACAAAGGCTGCAAACATTAGGCCAACGCTAAATGGCACGAAATAGCGCTCTTTCATAATTCTGTCGATCGGTGTGCCGACTGTTGCCCGATCGAAAAGGCGATACCCGACTAATAACATACCGTGGTATGCACCCCAGAGGACAAACGTCCAGTTAGCTCCATGCCAGAGTCCCACGAGCACCATTACCACCAGCATGTTGCGGTATAATACGAATCGCCCTTTTCTTCCCCGGCTAAAGGGCATAAACACATAGTCTCGCACCCATGAGGAAAGGGTCATGTGCCACCTCTGCCAGAGATCAGGCGGATTTCTAGATAAGAATGGCCGCGCGAAATTAAGCGGAAACTCAAAGCCGAGCAGCTTCGCGCAGCCGCGAGCAATGTCGGTGTAACCAGAGAAATCAAAGAAGACCTGCATGAAGAAGGCAAGGCAGCCCGACCATGCGGCTAGCCAGCCTGGGTGTGCGGTTGGATCACTAAAATACCTGTCGGAAACGACAGCGAATCGATCGGCGAACACTATCTTCTTCAAAAGACCAGACAGGATAAGAATGATTCCGCTCTGAACTACGATTGCCGCCGGACGACGCCAGTATTGAATCTGAGAGATGAATTGCCGGGCACGAATGATCGGACCCGCAATAAGATGAGGAAAAAATGCTATGAACAGCGCGTAATCGATGGGATTTCTAACAGCCTTCATTTTTCCCCAGTAGACATCGATTGTGTACGAAAGGCTGGCGAATGTGTAAAAACTGACTCCGACAGGAAGAATAACTTGCAAAACAACCGATGAGGGAGGTACACGAAGCAATACCGCTAACGAGCTAGCAAAGAAGTCGTAGTATTTGAAGAAACCGAGAATTCCAAGGTTAACTGCGAGGCTAACCACAAGCAGAAACTTCTTGCGGCGTCCGCTTGCCGCTTCCAGCAAAATTCCCAAGTAGTAGTCAACTACCGTGGAGGTCAGGATCAGCACTATGAATCGTGGATCCCACCACATGTAAAAGACATAGCTTGCACATAGGAGGAGCAATTTGCCTAACCGAAACGGGACGCTGTAAAACAGCACTGCTACGATCAAGAAAAAGATCCAGTACTGAAAGCTGTTAAATAACATCAGGAAGAGCCTGGTTCAAGCTAGGTGGCTTCATCCAAGACTTTATAACTGTGCGATCTTTGCTGCTATTTCTAATGTTTGAAGTGCAACGCCTCAAGGCAGTCGGTCTGCGACTAATTTTGATTCGGAGCTAGGGTGTGCGTGGAATTCGTCGGACGCCAGGTGCCCAACCAGCTCAGTCACTAGTGTCTCTGTAAATCTTTGCCGACCTTTGGCATTAAGGTGGTATCCATCAAAATAAAATTCGGGCTTCTCAAGAAAATTGAATGTTCGGTCTGGAAGCGAAAAAACGGCTCTGTCAGTCACAACGCTAGGAAAGATAGCCTGGTATGCCATAGAAAATCCAGGAGGTCCGCCAAATGGACCGCGGGGAACAGGCGTAAGCACAATTGTGGTGGGACTATTCGAATAACGACTCAAGATTCGCGGGATCCAGTCACGCTGCAGTTTCAGGAACTGTTGCGTTTCTGATTGAGGCGGCCGTACCAAGCTCTCCCTGAGGGTTTGCCTCTGAGCTGTAGTCAATTGCGGGGGGAAAGTTATCTGACCCGTCCTAGGATCATAGGTCGTGCCCACGATATCATAGTCCCGACCCTTATAGACAGCGCGAGAATGAATTCTTTTCGGCTCTTGTTGAATGCTTCTTACGCGCGCAATGGGATGTTCAAGAAGATCGACAACATCGCTCTGAAATGCCGACCCTCGCAGTATGCATGCTGTAAATGCTCTGAACCGTCCCGACCATCGCTGAAAAACACACGCAAAATCGAAGCAGTCTCCATAACGCAATAGTGGAGCCGCCATCGAAATCCTTAAAGATTCAGCGCTGTTCGGTTCGTAGCCAATGCCATAAGGAATAACAATCGCCCAGTAGCGCTGCGCTGTAGGATCGACTTCCCGCAACATGTAGTGCCATGTGTTTGCAGAGGACGCTGGTTCGGCGAGATTCACAAACTTGAGTCCGGCAACAGAACCCAGCTGATCAGCCACTGCAGTAGAGAATCCTTCCGCCATTCGTGAATCTCCCAAAACCAGCACCTCTTTCAGACCAGATGAAACGCGCTGCTTTTCGGCTCGAGTGATCACCACCATTCGCCCTGCGTACGAATCTGGAGCCAGGACCGAGACGTACAATTCCGTGTGGAAGATCGCGCCATCCAGACAAATGAACGCGGCTACTCCTAGTAGAAGATTCCGTGCGACGTGAAGTGGATGAGGCGACGTAGTTGGCTCGACTGGGAATTTCGTGCGTAGCGGTCCTGTAGAGCTAAAGTAAACAGCGATATATAAAATGGCGATGAGCGCCACAAGTAACAACCAGCGGACGCTGCGTTGCCACAACGCAATGCGTGTAGGCACTGTGGGTTCCGTAACTCCGGAAACAGTAACCGTCGCGAGTAACGTCTGTCGCTCAGCGTCTCCATAGAGTTCGAAAAGATAGCTGCCCGCCTGAATCCACGGGGCAACTCGGCTCTCTTTGCTACCTGTAGCAAAGAGAGCCGGCCTTCGGCCATTTGCAGTTACAAGAACAAAGCCCGTCGATCCGTTTCCCGTATCCCAACTAACCTGGGTGCTGCCGGGCTGCCCACTGGTAACTGTCACGCGCTCCGGCCTGGCTGTGATGCTGGGTGCACCTCTAGTTTGTTGAGCTTCGGTGTCGCCTCCAGCCCTTTGCTGAACTCCGCCTTTCAGACACGGCGATCCAAGAGAAAGCGCAAGCCAAACCACAATGGAAAACAGCAGAGAGGAAAGGTTCGCCAGTGCCAGAAACTTAAGCGCCTTTCGGGCGGATAATGAGAAAGAATTGCTCGTCATCGTTTTATCGTCGAGCGCACATTCGCATCTGCGAGCGCAACGCCGATTATTGACCGAATCCTTCAGTTGCCATCGCCATTCACGGCTGATTATTTTATTAACTTTCAAATAAAGGCAAGGAGCGGGGGAAGCGATCCTCGAAGTTATGATCGCGTATCTACGATTTCGCGGGAGTT